>JAANMV010000973.1_pt1 | contig 33549 bp, 29 predicted proteins | sample 7279661 | NCBI WGS metagenome assembly JAANMV01 (sample SAMN14094540, study PRJNA606508) | bioreactor metagenome | isolation source: A lab-scale SPAN reactor treating ammonium-rich wastewater day 121 | place: Ireland: Galway | collected 2017-05-16
ACCGCCAAATTTTGAACAGCGCCCGAATTCAGAGGCGTTTTTTCTTACATTCACATATTTTTCATCTTTCAGGATCTTTTCTCCGTCAAACCCACCAGATTTCCGCATGATGATTTTGCCATTCATTTTATAAAACGAAAGCCCATTCAGCTTTCCCTTAAATTTAAGAATACCTATAAGCTCTGCCATGTTATTGATAATTTTAGTATTCAAAGATAATAAATATAGTATGGATACAGTATGAATATAGTATCAATATAGTATGAATATAGTATGGATATAGTATGGATATAATATGCTTAATGGCATGTATCCTTAACCTTTCCACGCGCATATTTAAGGATAAAGGCATGAATCGTGTCTGGCGAGTCCCATGAAAAAGCTTTAGAATGCCAGAGAGACCAGGAATAGATGTTACCGGATAAGTTTCTAAGAAAATGACTTAGTTTCAGTCTAAAAAAAAATGAAGAGAAGGAACTTTCCGACCTCCGGACTACTGCAGGAAAAGTTTTCCTGAAGAGTGAGTCCTATACGCTCACAACTTACCGAGCGGGTATTTTCTGTTCAGGGGGAAAGAAAAATTGCGAAACGGGTATTGTGGATTTGAAGTGGCCCTTGTTCTGCTTGCCATCACGGGTATCACGTTTTATTTTCTTTATATTCTCTGATTTTCTTTGCATTTCCTACGAGCCAGAGGATGTCATCCCCTTGAATGATTTCCGAAGAATCGGGATTTAGAATGCGGCTGTCGTTCCTTTCTACACCAACTACCTGTGATACCAGATCTTCGCGAATGTGAGACTGCCGGATAGAATGGCCTACATATTTGCTGTCGGGATGGATCAGTACCTTGATCAGTGAAATTTCCCCCACTTCCATTTCATTCAGTTTCTCTTCCCGTTCATCAAAAACAGTCTTGAAATTCTGAAATTGTTCATCGGTTCCCAGGATGCCAACCCTGTCATACGGCAACAGGCGATTGTCGCGGCCAGGCAGGCTGATGAGGTTTTCACCTCTTTTAATATACACGACATTAATGCCGTAATTCTCTTTCCAGCGAAGTTCTTCCAAGCGGACTCCGATGAACTTGGCGTGCGGATCCACTTCCATCACCGAAATGTGGGCATCCCAGGTTTTCAGTTTTTCCCGAAATTCCAGATTGCGCTGTTTGAGATCGTGTACGGTTTTATTTTTCAGATAATCCTGAGTTTCTCTCTCATTAAAATTGCTGATGAACTGATTTTCAATCCGCTGATACACATCCTGAATTTTGGTTGAAAAGAACCACAGCAGGAAGATCACCACCGGCAGTGCGAAAATAATTGCATATTTGGTGGAAGTCAACTGATCGATAAAAAGCCCGATAAGGAAGGTTCCCAGAAGAATCCGGATGATGTTAAGGGCCAGAGTCACTGTGTCATTCAGTGCGTCTTTTTCCGCTATTTTTGGTGCTTTGGTAAGAATAGCCCATAAAAAAGGAGACGAAACCACGGTTCCCAGAATAATAACAATAATGTTCTGATAGAGCGGAACTTCAATATTCCGGTTGATAAAAGGAATAATAAAGAATCTGAAAGTCAGGATGATCCCAATCAGAATAATGGTGTTCAGAATAATAATCCGGAGGTATTCCTTGGTAATGTTCTTCCACTTCGGATTGGCATTCATCTTCTCGGTTTCCAGTGAGTAATTTTCGATGCGGGTTACCCATCTCGACGGCAGTTTAGTCATAAGCCAGTCATAGAAAGGATCCGCCATTTTCATCATATAAGGCGTCGTAAACGTGGTGATCGCAGAAACTCCGACCGCTATCGGAAAGAGGAAATCTGAAATCACACCCAACGATAATCCTAATGTGGCGACAATGAAAGCAAATTCGCCAATCTGTGCCATGCTCATCCCGATCTGCATGGATTGTTTGAGCGGAAGCCCGGAAATCAATGCACCCAGTCCGCTGAAGAAAAACTTACCGAATAATGTAAGCGCGGTGATCACCAGAATTGGCCATGCATAGGTCACCATCGCATTGGGGTCGATCATCATCCCCACCGAAACAAAAAATATCGTTCCGAATAACTGTTTAATGGGCATCGTAATATGTTCCACTCTTTCAGCCATGACGGTTTCCGCAATAATCGAACCCATAACGAAAGCTCCTAATTCAGCAGAAAATCCTACTTGTGTAGCCAGAACAACCATCCCGAAACACAAACCGATGGCGAAAATAAGCGTGGTCTCTCCGTCCATAAATTTTCTTGCCTTTTTAAGAAAACTGGGGAGTAAATAAATCCCGACAAGGAACCACAGAAGCAGAAAGAATATCAGTTTCAAAATAGTAAATATGATCTCCGAACCTTCAAACTGCTGGGTAACAGCTACCGTAGAAAGCAATACCATGAGAAGGATCACAATAATATCTTCCACAATTAAAACCCCGAAAACCACCTGTGCAAACTGCCTGGTTTTCAATCCTAATTCATCGAAAGCTTTGAGAATAATGGTGGTAGAAGAACTGGCCAGCATCCCTCCCAAAAAGAGACTGTCTATGGGTTTCCAGCCCAGAAGGTATCCTGTGAGATAACCGCCAAGCCCAATGAAAAGAATCTCCACCACAGCGGTAATAGAGGCAGAACCTCCCACACTCATCAGCTTTTTAAAACTGAATTCCAGCCCCAGACTGAAAAGAAGCATGATGACTCCGATTTCGGCAAAAGTCTCAATATTTTCATTATCCACCACCGTGGGAATTAATGTAAAATGAGGGCCTACTAAAAATCCGGCGATGATATAGCCTAATACCAGAGGCTGCTTTATCCTTTTAAACAGAATAGTGATAAAGGCTCCCACAAGGAGAATGAGGGCCAGATCAACAATAAGTTCCGGAAGGTGTGCCATATATTGAGCGGATATTGGTGAATAGGCATCCGGGAAGATCTAAAGACATTCCTCTAAGTAGATGCTTTTCACAAATTTAATCGTTTTTTTTGCTTTTTCAGATAAAAAGTGAAGGAATGTTATCTGAAGAGCACATCCTGCAGTTCTGCATTTCTTTCGAAAGTTATTTTTGCATACGGACATACAGGAACTACTTTCTTATTGTTGGCCCGTGCATATTCTGCACCAGCAACAACCAGCGCTTTGGCCAGTCCTTTTCCTCCGAATGCAGGATCTACTTCGGTGTGATCAATAATAAACTTGTCGTCTCCTGCCCAGGTATAGGTCATTTCGCCGGCTTTTTTGCCTTCAGAATAGATTTCGAAAACGCCTTTTTTCTCGTTGTTGGTGTGTTTTATTTCTGACATAATGATGGGTTTATTTATCGGTGTTTTAAAATTGCTTTAGGCAGTGCTACATATTCATCTTCATCGCCGATTACTTTCGGGAACGCACTCAGATTCTGATCATACCAGTCGAGTTTTGCCTGCTCAATAACATCTCTGTCAGAGTTGACAAAATTCCAGAAAATATACCGTTCCTCAGGAAAAGGTTCGCCGCCGAAAAGATATACCGTCGCGTTTTCATTCATTTCAAATTCGCAAAGGGTGGCATTTTTAGCTACGAGAAGCTGCTTCGAACCGAATTCATTTGCTTCAAGATTTACCGTTCCTTCCAGAACATACATGGCAACCTCACCGAAAAGATGCTCCCCGATGTTGATCTTGGTTTTTTCTTTATTTTTAATTTCGATGAAAAACAGTTTGCTGTACACCGGAACCGGTGATTTTTTTCCGAATGCTTCGCCGGCAATCAGTTTATACTGCACACCACTTTTTTCCCAAACTGGAATCTCAGAGGCTTCCGTATGATGGAATTCGGGTTCCATTTGCTCTAGTTCCTTTGGCAATCCGACCCAAATCTGAAAACCATGCAGCGACGTATCGGAGGTTCGCAGATATTCCGGCGTTCTTTCGGAATGCACGACTCCTTTGCCGGCCGTCATCCAGTTGACCGCACCGGGCTGTATTTCCATTGCGGAACCCAGACTGTCGCGATGAAAAATAGATCCTTCGAAAAGATAGGTCAATGTGGAAAGTCCGATGTGTGGATGCGGCGGAACATCCAGATTCTGATGTTCAGCAAGTTTTGCCGGACCCATGTGATCGATAAACACGAACGGGCCCACCGCTCTTTTTCCCCTGAATGGAAGCAGCCTGCCGACCAGGAAATTCCCGATATCAGCGGCTTTTTCTTCGATGATTAATTCGATGTTTGACATAATTATTTAGAATTATAGTGAAACGTACTGAAAATAATTCTACAATGTAGGGAAAATCAGGTACATCAATGTTATAGAAAATTCAATCTTCTTTTCACTTCAGGAATGACTTCCTTACCGTACAATTCCAGCGATTTCATCGTTAGTTCATGCGGGGTGGTTCCCAGGCTGCCGTGTGCCATAAATCTTGTAAAACCGAACATCTGATGTTCCGCCACGATTTTATTCACTACTTTCTCTACGCTGCCTACCATCAGGGAGCCGCGTTCACTTCTCATAAATTCATATTGCTGTCGCGTCATCGGCTGCCAACCCCGGCTTTTTCCAACCCTGTCCATCATGGCAGCATAATGGGGGAAGAAGTCGTCGGCAACTTTCTCATCATTTTCGCCAATAAGAATGTGGTTGTTGATGCCTACCTGTAAGTCATTCTCAGAAACTCCACTTTCCAAAGCCGTTTTTTTATACAGCTCAATAAACGGAATAAAATTTTCCGGCATTCCGCCAATAATGGCAAGCATTAATGGGAGGTTCAGTCTGGCAGCACGCACGGCGGAAGAGGGGGTTCCTCCTGCGGCCAGCCAGACGGGAATTTCTCCTTCCACCGCCCTGGGATAAACACCAAGATCATGAATCGGAGCACGGAGTTTTCCGCTCCAGTTGACCTTTTCAGACCGGTTGATGGACAGTAGAAGTTCCAGTTTTTCTTCAAAAAGTTCGTTATAATCGTTCAGGTCATATCCAAAGAGGGGAAAACTCTCGATAAAGGAACCCCGTCCGGCCATGATTTCGGCTCTTCCGCCGGAGATGAGATCTATGGTTGCAAACTGTTGATAGACCCGAACAGGCTCTTCGGAACTTAGCACTGTGACTGCGCTGGTCAGTTTTATATTTTTTGTCATCGCTGCTGCAGCCGCCAGAATGGTGGATGGAGAAGAAACCGAATAATCTTTGCGGTGATGTTCTCCGATACCGAAAACATCAATACCGAGTTCATCTGCAAGTTTCACTTCTTCCAGAAGATCCTGTATTCTTTGGCGGGCATGGGTGCCTTTTCCGGGTGAAGTTTCCGGTGCCATATCGGCAAAGGTCATGTAGCCAAATTCTAAATTTTTCATATTTTCTTTTTTGTAAGCAAAGTCCGGAAAGCCATGCTTCCCATTGTTTGCGTGGTTTTATATTAGCAGATTTGGTGATTCTGTTGAAATATTTTGGTTTGATTTTCGGAATATCTAATACGCCGCTGTAAACTGTTTTCTGATGAACTGTTTGTTTTCAATTTCGTCGGCAATGGCTACGGCAAGATCTTCTACCGAATGTCGGGAACGTCCTTGTTCGTCCAGCACCGGTGTATCGGTACTATAGCGGTATTTTCCGGTTCTTCCCCGGTCTTTGTCCTCACTGAACATATTCATTTCTATTGCCGGGGAGAAAAATTGCCAGTCCAGTGTTTCATTTTTGCTGAGGTTTTCTACAAAGTATTTTTTCACAGCACTCGCTCCGGGATAGATTTCTTTAGGGAAATCCGGTCCATCCACGATGAATTTTCCATCTGCTTTCAGTGTTCCGGCGCCGCCAATGACGATCAGCCGTTTGCTGTCTGACTTTTCAACCGCTTTCTGAATGCTTTCGGCACCTTTGAGATACTCTTCATGGAGATTTGGATTCGTCCATCCAGGATTGTAAGCACTGATGACCACGTCATGCCCGCTGATGACTTCGGTGAGCCCTTCCGTATTGAAGATGTTCAGATCTCGCCGGGTGAGATGATCGCTGCTGATGTCGATTTTGGCACTGTTTCTTGCGATGGCCGTTACGTCATATTGACGGTGGAGAAGTTCTTTAAGAATGGCATTTCCCACATATCCTGTTGCTCCGATTAATGCTACTTTCATATTGTAATCATTTTTATTAAAGACAAAAGTATTCATTTTTAGGCCGCAAAATGTTGATGTAAGATAAGAATTTGTTAAATCACAATGTGCGTTTACTAAAAAAAACCTCTCGTTTCCGAAAGGTTTTGTTATTGAAAGGGAAGAAGCCTACCCTTGCTTTCTGTGCGTACTTTTGGGAGCTGATTTTGCTGCGTGTGTAGATTCTTTTACTTTAGGAGCAGCAGGTTTGGCCGGTTTTTGATCCGTTTTTTTAGTAGCTGTTTTCTTTTCTGCCGGTTCTGCCGGAGTTTCTGTTTCTTCCGCTTCAGGTTTTATGAAACTTTCCGGAGTGATGTATCCGGCTGCCTGAAGGATATTGTACCATTGTGCAAGTTTTTTGATGTCGGAAAGATATACGCGGTCTCTGTCGTAATCAGGAAGTGCGGTTTCCATAAATTCCCGAAGTTCAGTTTCTGATGATTTATGGGAAATGGTTTCTTTATAATCGTTTGTTTTGGCAATGTTTTCGAACACCTCGAACAACGGAACTTCTTTATCAAAAGTAAACATGGCGATATTGTCCAATAAACTCACCTGGCTGGAATTGCCGATGCTTACTTTCTTTTTCGTGGTAACATCTTCGATGATAAATCCGTTTTTCAGCTGGGAAACCAGTTTAAAAAGTCCGGGTTTTCCCGAAATTGATATAATTTTTTCTAACTCCATACTCTTTTATTTTTATTATTAACGTTTCTTACGCATTTCTGTGCGTGAAAAATTATTTTGGAAATCTCATTTTATAATTCACATTCACATCGCCGTGCATGATTTTGGAAAGTTTTCCTTTCACCAGTTTTTTCTTCAGCGAGGAAAGGTGATCTGTAAACAGGATGCCTTCGATATGATCGTATTCATGCTGAATAACACGGGCACGAATATCGGAAAAAGTTTCTGTATGTTTCACAAAATTTTCATCAAAATATTCGATAACGATGGTTTCTTTGCGTTTGATATCCTCGCGAATGTCAGGAATGGAAAGGCAGCCTTCGTTGAACTTCCATTCGGAGCCACTTTCCTCCAGCATTTTAGCATTGATAAATACTTTTTTAAACCCTTTCAGTTCTTCGGCGATATCCGCATAATCTTCATCGTCAGCCAATGGAGACACATCAATGCAGAACAGCCGGATATCCAACCCTACTTGTGGCGCAGCCAGTCCGATACCGTTGGCATCCTCCATCGTTTCATACATGCTTTCGATCAGGGTATTCAGCTCCGGATAATCCTGATCTATTGTACGGGCCACTTTCCTTAAAATTGGATCTCCGAAAGCCCGGATTGGTAATATCATCTTTGTTTATTTTCTAAAAAATTCTGTAAAATAAGGGTAGCGCTCACTTTGTCTATCAGGCTCTTGTCCTGTCTTTTCTTTTTGCTCTTGCCACTTTGGCTGATAAAAAACGATGCTATTTTCGACGTAAATCTTTCATCCAGACGATGAATGGTGATCCCCGGGAACTGGGTTTCAAAATCACCAATAAATTTTCTGATGTCGGTTTCTATTTCAGAAAGATTGCCCTTGAGGTCAATGGGAAGCCCGATAACCACTTCTTCCACCTGATTTTCGGCGAAATACTGATGAAGAAAGTTCATCAGCGAAAGGGTTTCCACCGTATCGAGACCACTGGCAATGATTTTAAAATCATCTGTAACAGCAATGCCCGTGCGTTTTCTGCCGAAGTCGATTGCCATAATTTTTCCCATAGCTGCAAATTTAAACAAATTTTATATTTTTAGTCCTTATAAATTTGATATATGAAAGCAGAAGAGCTCTTTTTCGGGACTGAAAATGTTCAGTTTCTACTGGAAGTTGTACTCAGAACTACGATGATGTTTTTATTCCTGATTCTGGTGATGAAATTTACCGGGAAACGGAGCATCAGGCAGCTGTCCATTTTTGAAATGGTGATGATTATTGCGCTGGGAAGTGCTGCCGGAGATCCGATGTTTTATAAAGAAGTGGGCATTGCAGTGGCAGCCACGGTACTGGTAGTAACTATTCTGATTTACAGAATCATCATTTATCTGGTGACGCACTCAGAAAAAATAGAATTGTATTTTGAAGGAAAACCGGAATATCTTATCAGAAACGGTCAGTTTACCAAGGAGTTTCTGCATGAGAAAAAACTGGGTGTAGATGAGTTTTTTTCAGAATTGAGAATGCAGAATATTGAACATATCGGCCAGGTGAAAGATGTTCTTCTGGAAACCAACGGAACGCTGAGCATTATCTTCCGCGAACGGGAACTAACCGAACACGGGCTTCCGATATGGCCGGAAAAATATCTGGATACTGTAAAGGATATACTGCCGGATCAGTATTATTCCTGTATGACTTGTGGAAAAACAATTTTGGGGACCGATATTGCCAACAGTGTCTGTTCCTGCAAAGAGAAAAAGTTTGTCCGTGCTATCGCTACAAAACGGATCAGCTGAAAATAAAGTTTTGTAGTTCCTGTGAAATAGTTTAATTTTATTTTCCCAAATTCAAAAATTATGAAAAAACTGATTCTGGTACGCCATGCGAAAAGCGACTGGCCTGCAGATACAGAGGATTTCGACAGGCCGCTTGCGGAAGGAGGACATGAAGACGCTGTAAAAATGGCAAAATTCCTGAAAGGAAATCAAGTTGATATTCAGTATTTTATTTCAAGTCCTGCGGTAAGGGCATTGGGAACCTGTGAAATATTCAATCAGGATTATCAGGTATCGCTTCATACAGATCAGAAACTGTATAGCCCTTCAGAAGATGGAATTCGTTCTGTAATTTACGGGTTGGAAGATCAGGTGGATTCTGTAGCGATGTTTTCGCACAACAACGGAATATCCAATTTTGCTAATTCTATTTCAGAAGATATTTTCCATTTTCCAACCTGCGGCGTTGCGGGATTTCAGATTGAGTGTTCTTCGTGGTCGGATTTTGACCTTGCTGCTAAAAAGCTTCTTTTCTTTTACGAACCCAAAAGTATTTAGACAGTTTCTTCATTTTCTTTATTTTCTTCCTTTTCGTTGGCTTTAATCAGTGAAAAACTGACGTTTCCGTATTTCCGCGTAGCCGTCACATTGGGGTGTTGAGGGATGTTTTTCGTCTGATGTTCGAGAATCAGGATTCCGTTTTCTTTCAGATAATTGTTGTTTAAAATCAGGGAAATCAATTCGCTGTATTTCTTTTCGTCCATCTCAAAAGGCGGATCTGCAAAGATGATATCGTATTGTTTTTTGGTCCGGTTTTTCTTCAGCCAGTCAAAGACATCCGCACGCTGAACACTGATCTGTAAAGCCATATCCAGTTCCGCGGCTACAGTGGAAATAAAGCTACAATGTTTAGGATTCATTTCCACACTGGTAATATCCTGGCAGTCTCTGGAAGCGAACTCCAGCGTGATGGAACCGATGCCCGCAAAAAGATCCAGAACGGAAGCAAATTCCAGTTCATATCGGTTTTCGATAATGCTGAAAAGCGCCTCTTTCGCAAAATCAGTGGTGGGCCGCACATCGAAATGTTTCGGGGCTGCAATTTTTTTGGCTTTCCATTTTCCTGATATAATGCGATACATAAGCGTTACTTTAGAATGAAATTTTTCTTTGGCTGATTATCATGAATCATTTTCAGATGGCGGACAAACTTCCGGAGTTCTGAAATAAAAGTCTCGTTTTCTGAAGTTTCTCCGTACACGAAAAAGCGGGTTTCCTTGATACCAAAACCAATTTTGCTGATGCTGAACATGATGAAATAAAGAAAATCTACCTCAGAATTAATATCGAGATTGTTGTACAGGACCACTTTTTTATTTTCCAGCGCAATAAACTCACACTGCTGGTGATACAGATTGATGTGGATTTCTTTTCCGCCTTTTGCGCTGATGGAATTGAGGAATTTTTCGCCTGAGAAATTAAATTTTACAGGAAGTTCCCGGGATTTCAACATCTCGTACCACTTTTTCGGGAAAGTATAATAAAACTGCACTCCGTATTTTTTATTGACAGAGAGCATCAGTTCTTCTTCGTTTTTATTGACCGGCGAATTGAATGCGATCAGGTCATAGCCCATTTCGTGTTCGCTGAAACCTTCGGGCATCAGTGTAAAACGGTTCAGTGCGGACACTACGAAGATTTCGCTGTGTTTTTTGTCCAGCACCATTTCCAGTTTACGGGAAATGAAATCTGCCGGAGATTCTTCCTTCACGAAGTAAGATTGTTCGTCCTGAACGCTTTTGCCACGCACCATCTGGTATTGTAAACCGTCCTGGGTAAAAAGTAAGTTGAGTTTTTCCATCTTGAAGTGAGCAAATTTATTAAAATTATTTGGGTTGTAAAATTCGGGAATACAATATGAGTTTTATCAATGTTATCTTATATTTGTCTTAATTTCTTACCTTTAACCTTAAATAATTTGAATATGAAAAAAATGTTTTTACTGATGATGCTGGTGTTTTCAGTATCGGTTTTTGCTCAGAAAAAAGTGACCAATCAATATGTGGAAGCTTCCTGCGGAATGTGCAATTTTGATCAGAAAAATGACAGAGGTTGCGCTCTGGCCGTCAGAATGGACAACAAAGTGTATTATGTGGAAGGCACTACCATTAAGGATCACGGAAATCCTCACGCAGACGATGGTTTCTGCAACGTGGTGAAAAAAGCAAAAGTTTCGGGCGAAATTAAAGACGGGAAATTTTATGCTTCCAGTTTTGCAGTGGTTCCCGAGAAAAAATCTAAATAAATTCTACCATTACCGATCCGGACTGATGATGTAGAATCGCTGTATTCCGAAAATCCAGTCCGGTTTGGCTGATGAGCACTTCCTGCACCATCTGTTGCAACGTGCCGTCGCCGATTCCATGGATGATTTCAAGCTTTTTGAGATTGTTTTTTCTACAATAAGCGATAGTTTCCAATAATTTTTCTTTCTGGATGAAAAGTCTTTCAAAGCTTTCATAACGTTCAGGATGGGTCACCATTTTCCCGAAATGAAGATCCAGAACGAAATGTTTTTTATGATGTTTTTTTGACTTCGATTTTACAGGCTCCGGTTTTTTCAGAAGTTGCAGGTTTTCGTATAAAGAATGTTCGCGCAATACCAGCTGATCCTTGCGGAAAGAATGGGTAAATCCGTAATCATCTATAAAAACAATCCGGTTTCCGTGAACTGAAGTCACCGTTCCGCTAAGATTTTCGTCTATCACCGATACCTGATCTTTTATTTTCACACTTTATTTTTTTCCAAGTTCAATAATCTGTAGATTTTGGATCGTCTCATGGTCTATTTCAAACTGCATCATGGTTCTCATCTGATGCCAGCCCTGTTTTCCACACGCTCCGGGATTCAGGTGGAGCAGCGCATTTTTATCGTCATACATTGCTTTCAGAATGTGGGAATGACCTGAAATAAACAATTTCGGTTTTTTCTCAGCAATCTCTTTTCGCGCTAAAGGCGTGTATCTTCCCGGATAACCGCCGATGTGAATCATCAGAACTTCCACATTTTCACACTGAAAATGATTGACTTCCGGAACACAGCGGCGAATTTTATCGCCATCAATATTTCCGAAAACTCCTTTCAAAGGTTTTATTTTTTCCAGTTTTTCCAAAACTTCCATGCTCCCGAAATCTCCGCAATGCCATATTTCATCTGCTTTGCCGGCATATTCAAGAATTCTGTCATCGATATAAGAATGGCTGTCGGAAAGCAATAGAATCTTTGTCATTGAGTAATGTTGTCGTAATTGAAATCTCCCTTTCTGCAAAGGTAAATGTAATTTTTAATAAAAAAAGCGCAGATGCTGATAGGGAAAAAGACACACAAAATGGGTGCAGTAAAAGACACTTCTTCGCCCGAAAATTTGTATTTTTGTGAAAATAAAGAAACGCAATGCCACAAATATCAAAAAGGGCTGAAAACATGCCTGCTTCGCCAGTTAGAAAACTGGTTCCGTTCGCCACTCAGGCCAAGCAACGGGGAATGAAAGTGTATCACCTGAACATCGGCCAACCCGACATCAAAACTCCTGAAACGGCGATGGAAGCCATCAGGAATATTGACCTGACTGTTTTGGAATATGCCCTTTCGGAAGGAAATATAGAATACAGAAATGCATTGGTAACGTACTATCATTCTTTGGGTTTTACCGACCTTACTCCGAATAATTTCATTGTGACGAACGGAGGTTCCGAAGCTTTGAATTTTGCCATTTCCACCCTTTGTGATGATGGGGATGAGGTGATTATTCCAGAACCCTACTATGCCAATTATAATGGTTTTGCCAACACTTTCCGTGTGAATGTAGTTGCGGTGCCTTCCACTATTGATACCGGTTTTGCCCTTCCTTCTATTGAAGAATTTGAGAAAAAAATAACGCCGAGAACAAAGGCTATTATCATCTGTAATCCCGGAAATCCCACAGGATATCTGTATTCGTTGGAGGAACTTCAGAAGTTGGCAGAAATCGCACTGAAGCATGACATCGTCATTATTTCAGACGAAGTGTACCGGGAATACGTGTATGACGGACATCAGCAGATTTCGATGCTGGAGTTTACAGAACTGAAAGACCATTGCATTATTATTGATTCCGAATCGAAAAGATATTCGATGTGCGGAGCGCGGATTGGCTGCATGATTACCCGGTCCCAAAAAATTCATGATGCTGCGATGCTTTTCGCACAGGCCAGGCTCAGTCCGGTGCTTTTAGGCCAGATTGCCGCCACTGCAGCGCATGAAAATGATCAGGAATATATACGGAATGTTCGGGAAGAATACACCCACCGCAGAAATGTTCTGGTTGATTTACTAAACGGAATTCCCGGTGTGATCTGTCCGAAACCAAAAGGAGCTTTCTACTGTGTGGCGGAACTTCCTGTGGATGATACCGAAAAATTTGCCCAATGGTTGCTGGAAGTGTATTCCAACAATAATGAAACGATCATGGTGGCGCCGGCCGGCGGTTTTTACAGTGATCCTGAATTGGGAAAAAAACAGGTTCGCATCGCTTACGTTCTGAAAGAAGAAGATTTGAGAAGAAGCGTAGAATTGCTGAAAGATGCTTTGGAAAAATACAGAATCTCGTTTAATCTTTAATGAAATATCATAAGAATTACAACCGCGGATTTACGGATTCGGGGCTTTTATTTTTTTAATTTTACCGCTTTATTTTTTCAGAGCCTGTTTAAATTTTACAATTTTCAGTTTTATAGCTATTTTTGGATGGATTTTGCTCTTTTAGGTTGAAATTTTAGCGGGCTAAACTAAAAAATAAAAGGGTGAAATAGGCCGAAAAGAGCATAAAAGTGTCATTGAGAATGATTAAAATACCTATACTAAAAATATTTCGTTAAAATTTAAACAGGCTCTGAGAATGGATTGGCTTCAAAATGTATCTTTAAAGTTTCATAATACCTTCGGTGTAGAAGTTTCTGCCCGTTATTTTGCTGAAGTTCATTCAGAAGAAGAATTAATTTCTGTTTTGAGAAATTATCGCAGGTTTCAGAAAAACAATCCTGCAATTCCGTTGCTGTTTCTCGGTGGCGGAAGTAATGTTCTTTTCCTGCATGATTTTACCGGCCTTGTTATTAAATTAAATATCAAAGGCATAAAAGAAGAAATTATTGACGATAATCATGTATTGATCTCTTCCGGTGCGGGTGAAAACTGGCATGACTTCGTGATGTATTGTTTGGAAAAGAATTATGGAGGCCTGGAAAATCTTTCCTTAATTCCCGGAAATGTGGGAACCTCACCGATGCAGAATATCGGCGCTTACGGTACGGAAATTAAAGATCATTTTGTAGAATGCAAAGTGCTGAATCTGGAAACTCTGGAAACCGAATATTTCAATAAAGAAGAGTGCAGATTTGGCTATCGGGAATCTGTTTTCAAAAGAGAAGGGAAAGGGAAATATGTGATTCTGGAAGTCAGTTTTTCGCTCACAACACATCAGCATTTGGTAAAAACTGGTTATGGCGCTATTCAGCAAGAACTGGAGAAAATGAATGTTGAGTATCCTACGATTCAAGATGTTTCTGCAGCCGTTATTTCTATCAGAAAAAGCAAACTTCCGGATCCGTCAATCACCGGAAATGCGGGCAGTTTTTTTAAAAATCCCACCATTCCGTTAACCCAGTTTGAAAACCTGCAAAAAGAAAATCCAGATATGCCGTCGTATCCCGCAGACAATTTGGTGAAGATTCCTGCCGGCTGGCTTATCGAACAGTGTGGCTGGAAAGGCCGTCAATCCGGAAATGTGGGTTGCCATGTACTTCAGGCTTTGGTGATTGTGAATACCACAGGTAACGCTTCCGGACAGGAAATTTATGATTTCTCAGAACAAATCATTCATTCGGTACAGGAGAAATTTGGCATTGTGCTAGAAAGAGAAGTGAATATTATATAAAGATCTGCTGACCTTATTCCGATATTTTTTTAATGGCTTTCAGCATGTCAATTCCTTTTCCAATCACTGGTTTGAAGAGATCGCCTTTTTTATCGAGCCGATCTTTGGCATTTTCAATATTCCAGTCGGTGGGTTTTAAGTCGGGTTTTACTTCCTTCCATTCTAAAGGCATCGAAACCGGAGCACCGTTTTTCGGGCGAATGCTGTAGACGCTTGCCAAGGTTTGTCCGCGCCGGTTTTGTAAATAGTCCAGATAAATCTTGCTTTTTTCACGTTTCTGAAGGCTGCGTTCCAGCGTGGTGAGATCTGGAAGTTCCTTCTGCACCATCTGCATCAGAATATGTGCGAAATCTTTCACCTGATCGAAGGAATATTTCGCGCCCATGGGAATATAAATATGAATTCCCGAACTTCCTGACGTTTTCGGATACCCTTCAATATCAGCAATATCCAGTATTTTCTTTACTGAAAGCGCAGTTTCAATAACATCGTCAAAAGTGTTTTTTTCTGAAGGATCGAGGTCCAGAACCAGATAATCCGGATTTTCGAGATTTTGGATTCTGCTGGTCCACACGTTCAGATCGATACAGCCGAGATTGTTGAGGTATGCCATCGTTGCCGCATCGTTACAGAGAATATAGCTGATGTTTTTCTCGTTGCTTTCGGAGAAAATTTCTTGGGTTTCTACCCAATCCGGCGTTTCGTCCGCTGCATCTTTCTGGTAAAAACTCATGCCGTCAATTCCGTTGGGAAATCGGTTCATCGATTGGGGCCTGTCTTTCAGATGGGGCAGAATATAGGAAGCAATACTTTGGTAATACGCCACCACATCGCCTTTGGTCAGTTCGTCTTTCGGAAAATAAATTTTATTTTGATTGGTAAGTTTTACTTCCTGCTTTCCGATTTTTTTCTGAATATCTTTTTTCTCTTTCACGATTTTTGGTTTTAAAATGGGTTTCGGATTTTGTTCTTCATGTAGTGAAGATTTCAGATCTTCAGCGGATTTATCTTCGCGAAGATGTAGGAATACCGGATGGCGAAAAATTCCGTCTTTTGTCTGCTCTGTATATTTAATTTCAGCAACCAACTCCGGGGAAATCCAGGTTGCCGCGCCATTGGTTTTCGGTTTTTTTTCAAAAGGTGACGTTTTTCTAATCAAAGGGGTCATCAATTCGTGGAGCTCTTTAAGGCTCCGGTCTGTAAATCCCGTTCCTGCATGTCCCGAGAAAGTGAGCTTTCCATCGATAAAAGTTCCCAGAATTAGAGATCCGAAAAATTTTCTTGAGCCCTGAGGTTCGGTAAAACCGCAAATCAAAACTTCCTCTGTTTGCAAGGTTTTTATTTTCAACCATTCTGAAGTCCGAACGCCTCTGCTGTAAGTACTTTCAATATTTTTTGCGATAATGCCTTCCAGTCCTGTTTGTTCAGCAAGTTTGAAAAATTCTTTTCCGTTTTCCAGAACATAGTCGTGGTATCGGATATAATCACTTTCCTTTAGGGCGTCTTTTAATAATTCTTTCCTTTGAAGATAGGAGAGTTGTTCGGTGGAATGTCCGTTCAGCCAGATGATGTCGAATACCTGATACACCACATTCAGGTTAGGATGATCTCCCATTTGCTGAAGCAACTGGAAATTAGGTTTTCCGGTGTGGTCATAAGCAACCAATTCACCATCCACAACCATTTCATGCTCTTGGAGTTTCAGGTGATTGTATATTTTTTTGAATTTTTTGGAAAAATCAATACCGTTTCTGGAGTATAGTTGAGGTTCTTCCCGAAGGTCTGCAACAGCGCGATAGCCATCCCATTTTATTTCAAAAGCCCAGTTTTTGTCGTCGAAAGGTTCTTTGGCAATTTTAGCGAGCATCGGAACGATATAATCGCTCACTTTTCCTGCACGGGCTAAGGAAGGTGCGTAATTTTTATAGGATTTTACGGTATTGGTTTGGCGGCTATCTTTTTTTTGATTTTTTTTTTCAAGGTAAGCAGTTACTTTGGAATCTTCATCGGTAAGTTCTTCTGCATCATACGGTTCGGAAGTGGCGAATTCATCTTTATGTTTGATCAGCAGCCATGCGTTTTCCTGCTTTGAATTTTTAATTTTAACCAATGCAAATCCGCCTTTCAGTTTTTCACCGTTGAGTTTAAATTTCAGGCTTTCCTTGTGAAGCGCTGTCCGCATGACCAGATCGTCGGATTTTCCCTTGATTTTTTCCTCAGGCTCATACGTTCCGGAATCCCAGATTTCCATTTCTCCCGCTCCGTAATTTCCTGCAGGAATACTGCCTTCAAAGTCCTTGTATTCATAAGGATGGTCTTCTGTCATCATCGCAAGCCTTTTGTCTTCAGGATTCATGGACGGCCCTTTGGGAACAGCCCAGCTTTTCAGAACGCCTTCCATTTCAAGCCTCAAATCATAATGAAGGTGTGAAGCGGCATGTCTTTGAACCACGAACTTCAAAGCAGTTTTGCTTTCGCGGGACTTGCCTTTCGGTTCCGGGCTGTCGTCGAAATTTCTTTTTTTGTTGTATTCCTGAAGAGGCATAGATGATGTTTAAAAATGAAATTAACCGGCTTTTTTCTTGCCAGATTCAAGGCTCGCTTTCAGTTGCGCCATCAGGTCGGAAGGAGCACTTTCGGGTTGTTCTTCCTCTATCGCTTTGGTTTTCTTTCCTTTCGCTTTCTGTTCGATGATTTTCATCAGATCATCGTGGTACGTATCTTTAAATTTTTCAGGAGTAAACTCTGTTGCCAACTGTTTGATCAGCGACTCTGCCATGTCCAGTTCTTCCGTTTTCGGAGCTTTTGCGGAAGGCATTTTCAGATCTTCATAACTTCTTATTTCCTGTGGAAAACGCATACGGTTCACCATCAGTATTTTATTTTCGAAAGGCCTCACCAGCCCAAGGATTTCTTTTTCGCGAAGAATAAAAGTGCCGATGCCTGCCATTTTTGTTTTGATCAGCGCTTTCAACAAGAGTTTATATGCCTCTTCACCGTTTTTTTGCGGCTCCAGAAAATACGGCGTTTCAAAATAGGCCGGATCTATTTCTTCTTCTTTTACAAATTGTTTTACGGAAAGTATTTTGGATTTTTCGGGGCTTACAGCGGCGAAATCCTCAAGATCCAGTACGATGTAGCGGTCTTCCATTTTATATCCTTTTACGATATTTTCCCAAGCCACTTCTTTCCCCGTTTTTTCATTTACTCTTTTAAACCGGATATTGCTGAAATCTTTTTTATCCAACATATCCAGATCTAAGGCACTTGTTTCTGTTGCCGAATACAACTTTACAGGAATATTCACTAAACCGAATCCGATGGCACCGTTCCAAATCGCTCTCATATTTTATAAATTGGTTCAATAATGGCTGCAAAAACAATGTCAAATACTATCAATCCGCAAATTGTGTTAAAATTATAAATCAAAATGAAAATTGCAACGTATAATGTAAACGGCGTTAATGGCAGATTGCCCGTTTTATTGCGCTGGTTGGAAGAAGCTCAGCCGGATGTTGTGTGCCTTCAGGAATTGAAAGCACCTCAGGAAAAATTCCCTTTGGAAGCAATACAAAGTGCAGGATATCATGCTTTGTGGCACGGACAAAAATCGTGGAACGGTGTCGCTATTCTTTCCAAAGAAGCGCCAGAAGAAAGACGGAGAGGTTTGGAAGGCGAAGAGGAAGATCTTCAAAGCCGTTATTTGGAAGCAAAAATAGGAGAGCTCATTATTGGTTGTCTTTATTTGCCGAACGGAAATCCGTATCCGGGCCCCAAATTCGATTACAAACTTCGCTGGATGGAAAGGTTGAAAGCTCATGCAGAATTGCTCATTACTTCCGGGAAACCCGTTATCCTCGCTGGCGATTTTAACGTGATTCCTGAGGAAAAAGATGTTTATAAACCTGAAAGATGGGTGAATGATGCGCTTTTCAGGACGGAAGTAAGGGAATCGTTTCAGGAACTTCAAGATCAGGGCTGGACAGATGCGTTGCGGGAACGCTATCCAGATGAAATTATCTACACTTTTTGGGATTATTTCCGAAATGCTTATCAGCGAAATGCGGGATTGCGCATTGATCATTTTCTGCTTTCTCCCGCAGTGAAAGATCGATTAGAAAAAGTGGTGGTGGACAGCCATGTGCGGGGATGGGAAAAAACCAGCGATCATGCTCCGGTTTGGATTCAAATTGCTGACTCATAAAATATTGATATAAATTGGGATGAGTAAGTCATTAAAATTATTGTTCTTATTTCTAGTAGTAACATGACATGCTGTCAATTTGTCAGAATTTTTTGCTTGGTATGTTTTTAGGAAAAACCAAAACGGATTTAAGAATTAAAACAATATTTAATAATATGAGCAAAATAATTGGAATTGATTTAGGAACAACCAACTCTTGCGTTTCAGTAATGGAAGGGAAAGATCCGGTTGTCATTCCTAATGCGGAAGGGAAAAGAACAACTCCCTCGATTGTAGCATTTACGGATGAAGGTGAAAGAAAGGTTGGAGATCCTGCAAAAAGACAGGCGGTAACCAATCCTAAGAAAACCATTTCTTCTATAAAAAGATATATGGGAACCCACTTCTCCAGTTTAACAGACGATGACCAACAAGTTCCTTACGAATTGGTAAAAGGAGCTAACGATTCGGTAAAGGTAAAAATTGACGACAGAGAGTATACACCTCAGGAAATTTCTGCCATGATTCTTCAGAAAATGAAGAAAACAGCAGAGGATTACCTCGGCCAGGAAGTTACCAGAGCGGTGATTACGGTTCCTGCGTACTTTAATGATGCACAAAGACAAGCCACCAAAGAAGCCGGAGAAATTGCCGGGCTGAAAGTTGAAAGAATCATCAACGAGCCAACAGCCGCAGCTTTAGCCTACGGTTTGGATAAAAACCATAAAGACCAGAAAATCGCAGTATATGACCTTGGAGGTGGTACTTTTGATATCTCTATTCTGGATCTTGGAGACGGTGTTTTCGAAGTACTTTCTACTAACGGAGACACTCATTTAGGTGGGGATGATTTTGATAACGTCATCATCAACTGGCTGGCTTCTGAATTCCAAACAGAAGAAGGCGTGGATTTAAAAGCTGATCCCATCGCTTTGCAGAGATTGAAAGAAGCTGCTGAAAAAGCCAAAATCGAACTTTCTGCTTCTACCCAAACTGAAATTAACCTTCCTTATATCACAGCAACAGCGTCTGGCCCAAAACACATGGTGAAAACCTTGACCAGAGCGAAGTTTGAGCAACTTTCCGAAGATTTGGTAAAACGCTCTATGGAGCCTTGTAAAAAAGCACTGACGGATGCAGGACTTTCTGCGAGCGATATTGATGAGGTGATTTTAGTGGGAGGTTCTACGAGAATCCCGAAAATTCAGGAAGAAGTTGAAAAATTCTTCGGTAAAAAGCCTTCTAAAGGAGTAAACCCAGACGAGGTAGTGGCCATCGGTGCTGCCATTCAGGGAGGTGTACTGACCGGAGATGTGAAAGATGTTCTCCTTCTGGACGTTACACCGCTTTCTCTGGGTATCGAAACCATGGGTTCTGTTTTCACAAAATTAATAGAAGCCAACACGACGATACCAACCAAAAAATCTGAGATATTCTCGACTGCTTCCGACAATCAGCCTGCGGTGAGCATTCGTGTAGGACAAGGAGAAAGACCAATGTTCAACGATAATAAAGAAATCGGAAGATTTGACCTTACCGATATTCCGCCGGCACCGAGAGGAGTTCCTCAGATTGAAGTCATTTTTGATATTGATGCCAATGGAATCCTTCATGTATCTGCAAAAGATAAAGGAACTGGCAAAGAACAATCGATTAAAATTCAGGCAAGTTCCGGACTTTCTGATGCTGAAATTGAAAGAATGAAGCGCGAAGCTGAAGAAAATGCTTCTGCCGATGCGAAGAAAAAAGAAGAGGTGGAAGTTTTCAATAAAGCTGACGGATTGATCTTCCAAACAGAAAAACAACTGAAGGAATTTGGCGACAAGCTTTCTGCAGACAAAAAAGCAGGAATAGAAACGGCTGCCGCAGAACTGAAAACAGCTTTTGAAGCCAAAGACATGGAATCTGTAAAAACCAAAACCGAAGCTTTAGATGCTGCCTGGATGGCTGCCTCTGAAGAAATGTACAACGCACAAGCTCAACAAGGGGCTGATGCAGGACAGGGATCGGCCGGAGCTAACACCGGTTCTGATGATGTTCAGGATGCAGATTTTGAAGAAGTGAAGTAATTGACGGCTAAAATCGATTAAAAATAATTATTAAATCGCTGTAAACGTAATGTTTGCGGCGATTTTTTTCTTTCATTGACGTTCTTGTGTTTTTAGTTATTCCAATAATCCTCCGTCTGGTTCAAAACAAAATACTCAGATTTCATACAACGCATGAGCCCATACTGAAAATGAAGACTCGGTGTTGAAAAATATCCGCTCAGATTTTTCCTGTTATTGTCAGGTGAAGATTTTTGGGTAATATTGTATTGAAGATCCTACTAAAAAACTAAATGATGCCCTCTCTCGAATACCAAATGTTTCCGTCTCAATTTAAACATTGCATGCTGGCGGAGTGTCCACACAGTTCCCTGTGTCTCCGTTTCCGTGCTTTCACTCTGGCACCCGACACGGTGGTTTCATTTACTATGCTCCATCCAGAAATGCTCCAGACGCAAGATCTTTTGCAATGCAACAGGTTGCTTACCGACGAACCACAAACCTATACCCGAGGGTTGAAAAAAAACCTAGAAAATTTACCCAACTTGACCTTGAAAAAAATCTGTCACGAGTTGATCGCACTGTTCGGCCGCACTGCGTATTACCGTCATCTGCGAAACGAACGCTGGCTCTCACCTGCAGCGCAGAATGAGATCAGGGAAATTTTCTGTAAATATAATGTTGAAGAGCATTTAATTTACCCTGAATCCAGATTTTTTATCTGAACCCCTTCATTTTATCCTGTTGAAACAAAAGTTTCATTCACGGGAAACAAAAGTTTCATCTTATGAAATAAAAGTTTCATGCCCAAGAAACAAAAGTTTCATCGTAATATTCGTAAGTTCATTCAAACTTTTCTCTTTTTTGCATTCAATAGCATTTTGTATATTTGAGTTTCACACCAAATGATGAAATGGCTCAAAACAAAAATGCTCAGATTAGATACAAAGCATTGGATCAGTGCTTTGCGAACCAATACAGAAAATTCTACATCGATGATTTAATTGAGTATTGTTCCCAAATCCTTACCGACCATTATGCACAAGAAACCACTGTTTCCCGTCGCCAGATCTTTGACGATATGGATTTCATGAAAAGTGAGGCGGGCTACGATGCGCCAATTGAAAGTATAAAAGACGGCCGAAAAGTTTATTACAGATATTCAGACCCCGAATTCACAATTCTTAAAAAACCCCTGAATCCTGCAGAAATAGCTTCCCTCCAGGAAGCCTTGGAGGCGCTGAGTCGGATGAATAATATCCCTGGTTTCGATTGGATAAATTCTCTGCAGACAAAACTTCAGTCTGGATTAAATCAAGAAAAGCAAAACCAACAAATCATAAGTTTTGAGGAAAATGAATTCTTAAAAGGGCTGGAATTTCTTAATCCTTTATATCAGTTTATACTAAATAATCAATGCATATCAATTACATACAAAGGCTTTAGTGCAGAAAAGGAAAATGTTTTTACGGTTTCTCCCTATTATCTGAAGCAGTACAATAACCGATGGTTTCTGTTTGGGCAAAACCATCAGGTTGAAAAAATTCAGAATCTCGCGCTCGACAGAATGATCAATTTGGATCCCTGCAAAGAGGTCTATGAAGCGTGTTCAATAGATTTCACTGAATATTTTGAGGACATCATCGGAGTGAGTAACGATATGGACAAGGAGCCTGAAAAGGTATTGATTGAACTTTCCAATTCCATATTGCCTTATATCAAATCCAAACCAATTCATGGCTCACAGAAAATAAAAGATAATCTTTTGGAAATCAATGTGAAACTAAATTATGAGCTGGTTGCAACGCTTCTCTCATTCGGAGATCAGGTGAAAGTAATACACCCTAAGAGTTTGGTAGATCAATTGAGAGAAAAAATAAGAATGCTTAATTCTTTTTACTGATGCAGGTGTATTGCATAGATTGAAAATATCTTTGCTTCATCAAATTAAATGAACCCAGATATATGATCATTTAATCTAAACCTTATAACGTTAAATTTATAAATTAAAATCACTTCAAGTTTAGCATATCACATATGATAAGACAAGATCAACATAATGAAGAGATGCAAAACATTGTATCGGGACTATGGCAAATATCCAATTCTGCGAGAGGTGAAATGTCAGCAAGACCCACGCACGTTTTATTATATCTGCTATCTGGGTATAAAGACGGCTTGTTCAAGAATTTTGAGAACCGTTTTAAAAATCATTCTTTTGAACTGGGACGAGAGATAAAAGAGGCTTTTATTTGTGCTGAAGAATATAGCGACATTAACCTTTTTTTCCAAGCTTTAATTGATCAGATACAACCAAAATTTCTTGAAAGAATATTTATACTCCTGTTTCAATTAGACATACAGTTCTTAAAAGAAAATTTCTCTAACATTTTTGACAGTGTTTTATCCAGTTTACATGACAGAAGGGATATTGGCCCCGAAGCAAATTTCCAGCCATTAGAATTAAGCCGATTTATCATGAATCTTGCAGACTTATCCGATGGTGCAAAAGTATATAACCCGTTTGGGGGCTTAGCTACCTTCGGCACATATTTGAAATCCAGTCAAAGTTATTTTGGCCAGGAAATAATTACCAGCGCATGGGCATTAGGTAAATTGCGCTTATTGGCATATGGCAGTAAAAACGCCACGTTTGTCAACGAAGACTCGATTAATTCTTGGGATTTTAATAGTAGATATGATTTAATCGTTACACGTCCACCTTTTCAGTTGAAAATATCAAATGAAAATAATGATTTCGAAAAAGGCTCAGTAAGCGAATTTATTGTAAAAAATGGTTTACGTAGCCTTACAGAGAATGGAAAGCTCATTGTTATCTTACCTCAATCTTTTCTATCAACTTCATATATTCGAGACAAAGGCCTAAGAAGATCTCTTGTAGAAAGAAATCTAATAGAAACAATCGTATCATTACCGAGTCGAATTCTATCTTACTCTGCCGTTAATCTTTGCATTATTGTTATTGGAAAACACCATGAGCATTCCGAAAAAATTAGGATGATTGACGCTTCATCTTTTATCAAGAAAACTTCTAATCACAGAGAGAATATTCTGGATGATGACTACTTATGGAAATATGTTAATTCGAACAATAATTCAGAGTTTATACGATATGTGGAGAAATCGAAGATTGTAAGTGAAGGTTTTGATCTTCAAGTAGGCAGATATTTTATTGATGAAAATTTAGTAGGTACTAAATTGGGTTATATTGCAACAATCGTTGCCGGTAAAGCTTTTAATCCACACAGTGTTTTTAGAGCGACAGCTGGTACGGGTATATTCAATGAGACCAACTCTATTAAAGTTGTGCGGATTAAGGATTTAAAAAATGATCCGTTCAATAGCACTCTTGATATGTCAGATTTGTCTGCTGAAGTACCATCCAGTGCGCTGTTCCGAAAAATTAATCAAAATTGTCTGCTGATTTCATCACGATTCGCCACACTGAAGCCAACCTACTTTAAGTATGAAGGTGCAGCAATCTATATTTCCGGAGATATATATGCTTTAAATATTGATGAATCGCAATGTGATATTAAGTATTTGATATTTGCACTACATTCTGATGGGGTAAAGAAACAAGTCTTAAATTATACTTCCGGGCAAATCATGCCGAGAATAAATAAAAAAGATTTGCTTGAACTAAAAATTAATCTTCCTTCTTTGGATGAGCAGCGAAATGAATATTTTGAACTTGCTCAGAAACAATTATCCTCAAAATCCGAACAATATAGTATTGAAACTAAAGAACAGATTATTAATGTTAATGATGAGAATAGTTTTTTAAGACACCAAATTGCTGGCTCATTAAAGAGCGTAAGGAATTCTTTCAAATTTGTGCAGAAAATACTTTCAGAACAAGTTCATCCGCAGTTTCCAGAATTATACAATTTAAACGCAGATCATCGGCTAAACTCAACCTTAGATACTTACTTAAAAATAATAGAAAGAGACCTGAATTCTATGAATAGATCAGTAAATAAAATCAGTAATCAAATAGAGTTAATGGATTTGAACTTAGAAGAATTTGATTTGTTAAAATTTATTGAAGATTATGCCGAAGCTCTGCAGGTAAGAGGTCACAATTATTATGACGTTTTCGTTGATTTGGATGAAGACAGTTTGAAAGAAGGAGGGGTGAAAAATGTTTTTATCAAAGGTGATAAAGACCTTTTGCAGAAAGCATTTGATAACCTGGTTGAAAATGCGGAGAAACATGCGTTTAACAAAAACATCAATTTTGGCAATAAAATAAAGATTGATTTACTTTATGACTTCCAGGGTTTGAAAGTCCAAATTGATTTCAGTAACACTGGGCGCCCTTTGCCGGAAAACATATCCCATGATACAATGGTACGAAAAGGTAGTTCTGTGGGCGAAAATGCTGGTGATGGTACAGGAATATGGTTTGTAAACGAGGTGATGAAAATCCATGGTGGATATTTTTCATTTACTGATGAGAAAAACGGTAGTGAAGGTATAGAAGGAGAATATGTAACAACAATGGAACTAACAATCCCAATTATAGAAGTAAATGAGAAATTATAAAGTACTTTGGTTTGATGATGAGCACGAAGAGTTTCAGTCGATTAAGGACGAAGCAATGTTGGAAGAAATACAATTAATCGGTTATACCAACTCAGACGAGGGTGGTGCTGAATTACGCCAAAACTTCAGAGATTACGATGCCGTTTTATTAGATGGATTATTTTTCAAGCAAAAAAATCAGAAAGGCACCAATCTAAATCAAACTGCATTCGGCGAAATTGCTAAAATACTGAGCGACCTTAAAGCCAAGGGTAATTCCATTCCATGGTTCATCTATTCTGGTCAGTCTTCGTTCGTGAAGGACAGTAATGATATTGTTGATGTTTTTAAAGATTCAGCCTTTGCCAAAGGAAAGGTCTTCGATAAAAATAAAGATGAAGATTTCGTGGAACTCCTGGCAGAAATTAAGACAGCAGCCGATCTAAATCCCATTCGGCAAATTAAAATCACTAATCCTGAAATTTTTGAAATATTCGATTCCGGCTTATTGCCCGAAGAAACGGAAGCCGAATTGCTTGATGTTTTTCAGGAATTGGACAAAACAAATGAGATCGATTACAAAGCTGTACTTACTAAAATAAGATCCGTTCAGGAAAAATTATTTATTAAATTAGAAAATATTGGTGTATTGCCTGGTGGTTTGTCATTTGGACGACAGAACAGCCACCTTGCAGGAAATAAAAGCCATGCAAGCAACTATCAACCCACTTCAGTCGAATATCAATCCTCTGAAATGGAAACATTACAGAAATATATTCATAATACTTGTGGCACCTATATCCACGCCCTGCAACAGCAGCATTACGGCGGATATATGATTTCAAACTATACACTAAAGTCAATGTTTTTTGGACTGCTGGAGTTATTGCTTTGGTTTAAAAAAACATACAATGACAACAAATAACTGATTAAAAAAACTACTAAACACAACAAAAGCCTTAAAATGATGAAAAATTTACTTCTCAATCTAATTAACGTAAAGACGCAAGAACATTCAAATCCTATCTTTATTTTTAAAGGATTTTCTGTAAATACGATTGACGCAGTACAACATTTGATACCGAATAATAGACAGCTGCCAACTTTTAAAGGGAAAATCCTTATAAAAGATATTGATAAAAAATATAGGGAAACAATTAAACAATTGATGGTTTCTGATGACCCTGAGATCCTTTTATATGAAGAGGCAATTAAAATAAATAGTTTTGATTTATTCGATAGAAAGGTAGTGTTGATAGATTCGGGTATTGCAACATTATACAATTATGAAGGAGATGCTGAACCTTTTGACACCGAGAAAACACTTTTTAATCTGAAAGCTTCTTCCGGCAATATTCTGAGCAATTATTATTCTGAAATTATTGTGGAGGAAAATTATACAAAAATTGCTCACCTCGATATAGTTTCACGTATTCATGATGAAATTGGAGATCTTTTGGAAGTGATCGAGCTCTTTGAACCTAAAAAAATAACTCCGAAAACAACCTCACTTAACGATCTCCCTAGTGGTGCGGTCTGGTTTGAAAGTAACGGCTCAGACCTGAGTTCAATTTCAACCAAAATCTTCAATGGAGAAGAAATATCACCTGTTTATAATATTGTTGCTGATGGCGAGATTTTCAACGATCCTGTAAAACGACGGGATGCTGAAAGAGTTAATGGGGTCCTTCTAGGTTTTGACGTTGAAGTAAATTGGTTTAAAACAAGCAATATGAAACCTGCTGAAATTTCATCCGATGTATTAAAGATTTTTAAAAGACATTGGGGAAATGATGCAGACTTTAGATCGATCTCCATTTATGACGCACCCGAGGTTAACAATGAGGTAGCAGAAATTAGTCAGGGAGAAGTGGTTCAGCAAATTATTGATCAGGCCGAAATAGCATACAATAACTCCCTTTCGGATTTAAAAGCACCATATTCGGATGTTTTCCTTACAGCGCCAACAGGGGCCGGTAAAAGTTTACTGTTCCAGGTTCCGGCTTTTTACCTTTCCGAAAAATTTAATCTTGTAACCATTATCATATCGCCACTAATTGCATTAATGAAAGATCAGGTGAATGCAATAAAAATAAATAGGGGTTTTGAGAAAGTTGCTTATATCAATTCAGAATTATCCTTAACAGATCGTGAAGACATTATCAACGAAACACATCAAGGGAATATTGATATTTTATACCTCTCACCTGAACTGTTTCTTTCTTATTCCATAGAATATTTTGTCGGTGAACGAACACTTGGTTTATTGGTAATAGATGAAGCGCATTTGGTTACTACGTGGGGTAGAGATTTTAGAGTAGATTACTGGTTTTTAGGTAATCACCTGAATAAACTTAGAAAGTACGTTCAGGAGTTTCCAATTCTTACCGTTACGGCAACTGCAGTTTATGGTGGTGATAATGACATGGTTTATGATACTATTGACAGTTTGTATCTTAACAATACCATTAAATATATCGGTAAAGTGACAAGAGATAATATTGGTTTTGATATTAAACTTGTAGACATCAAGGGTCAGGGATTCAGAAAAGGAAAATTACTAAAGACAGTAGAATTCATTCGTGAAGCATTACGGTCAGGTAAAAAAACACTAATTTACTGCCCCTATACAAGTCATGTTACTGATATTTATGACATCCTTGAACACGATGAAAAAATGAAAGTTTGCACGTATTATGGTGCTATGGATGCAGATTTAAAGCAGGATGCATTTATGAAATACCTCCATAACAATGTTAAAGTCATGATCTGCACAAAGGCATTTGGAATGGGAGTAGATATTCCGGACATTGAACTTGTGTATCATCACGCACCGAGCGGGAATCTGGCGGATTATGTGCAGGAAGTCGGAAGAGCTGCCCGGATACCAGAAATACAGGGCATTGCAAAAACTGACTATTCTTCAAAAGATCTGTCATTTACGAAAACCTTATATGGTCTTTCTTCTATTAAACCCTGGGAACTCTCCGAAATAATGCGGAAAATCTACAAGGTATATGAGTTAAGAAAGTCGCAAAACTTTCTGGTGGACATCAATCAGTTTCAGCATATATATCCCGACGATATTCAGCTGGATAACAAGGTTAAAAGTGGTATTATGATGATTGAAAAAGACTTGTTGCTTAAATATGGGTTTAATGTGCTTATAGGCCGTCCTAAAAACCTGTTTGCACATGTGTACGCTAGAATTATTAAAAGTGAGTTTAGCGGATTTCTGCAGAAATATGGCAAGTATGCTGAATATATTCAGGATAACAATGTGGAAGAAAAAGGATACAAGGTGGTATGCATTAGATTGGATGATTTATGGACAGATCAATTCTCCTTCATCAGCTTCCCATTACTGAAATCACGGTTTTTCAGACAGGAGCTGTTTGAAGATTTTCCTTCTGTAAGCCCCCAGCAGGAACTTGAGCTCGAAATCAGTGATAGTTACGACCAGATTCTGCCCCAATTTAAAAAATATACAGAAGGGATAACCTATGCGTTCGGATGTTGTCGAGGAAAGTTATTTAAAAAGCAGGATTTTGAGGTAGCATTTGGGAGTTTTATTGCCGATCGGCGCCAATTAAAGGACGAAGAATATCAAAGGCAGTTGGCCAATATAATCAATAAAGTATCTTCGATCATTTTCAATGTTTATGAGGCTGGAAAACCTCATGCATTCTTACAGCGGACAGATAGAGCTGCTGACGGTAACCAGCGCTATAAATTAATAAACAGCACTTACCAGGCAACAATGTCCGGTATGTTGAAGCGCTTTAGTAATCATTTCAGCGGCTTAGGGGTCGATCGTAAAAAGAAATATTTCTTGGCCACGAGCAATACTTTCAACGAAGGGATATACATGCTGGCTTACTTGTTGGAAGCATTCGAATTTGGAACGTATACAGTTGCCGGAGGAAAGATGCCTGTAATGTTTATACGTCTAAACGATCCTAAGAAATTTAAAAAATTAACCGAGTCTTACTACGAGAACACTCTTTTGACAAATGTTTACAATAGACATTTAATTTCGATGTCATTATTTAAATATTTTTTCAACTCCAGATTGGATGATAAAAATCGATGGCAGTTTATTGAAGACTACTTCTTAGGCGAGGATGCAACAACACTTATTGAAAACTATTCGAAGATTTCGGGGCATCAATATTTGGAATATGTGCAGGATTTGCCAAAATTTGCCGAGCTACCTCAATAAGGAGGAGAATTGTAAAATATTACTTAATATAGTATGGTCACAAGCGAATTAAAATCACAAATAGACAAGATTTGGAAGGGCCACTATACCGACGGAATCTAGAACCCCTTAACCGATATCTAGCAGTTGACCTATAATATTATTCTGACACAGATCGGCCATAGACAAACTTTTTTCGATAAAGGAAAATTTGACATGGGCGCCTCGCGGAAAAAGGATGTCTATACCGAGGCCCAGAAGCAACTACAGTGGAGTTTCTTCAAGGATAATGATCCGGAAATCATGTATCAGCTGTTTACGCGTCCGCAAGTGCATATTGACAATCTTACGGCTTTTGATTTTATGAAAACTTTAGGCGCTGATGGTGGTAAATTCTCTGAATATATGAAGGGCACTACCTTCATGATCGCAACGCCTAAACTTCTGGACAAAGTGGTCCAGCAAATCGACAAATTACCGCTCGATAAAAAAGATACGAAAGGTGACCTTTACGAATACATGCTCAGCAAGATCGCAGAAGCCGGAACCAATGGACAGTTCCGTACCCCGCGCCACATTATACGCATGATGGTGGAATTGCTGGATCCGAAAGAAGACGATACCATTTGCGATCCTTCCCTCGGAACCGCAGGTTTCCTGGTGGCGGCAAGCGAGTTTTTACGGGAAAACCATAAAGATTGGTTTCTGGAGAAAGAGTTCAGAAATCATTATAATACTGAGATGTTCAACGGAATGGAGATCGATCCATCCATGATGCGGATCGCCTCCATGAACCTCCAGCTGCACGGCATTGAAACCCCGAATTTAATGGGCGGAAGTGCCTTGGCAGAAAGCAATGACAAGACCGGTAAATATTCCGTTATTTTAGCCAATCCGCCTTTCAAAGGTGCGCTGGATTATGAAGAGGTGGAAAAAAGTCTGCTCCAGATTACCAAAAGTCGGGAAAAAAGTAAAACTCACACTTGAAGAAGATAATAAGTGGGATCCGAGAGCTGTTGCGATTTATTTTAAAGGCCAAAAGATTGGTTTTGTTCCAAGAGCCGAAAACCGGATTTTCTACAAACTGATGAAGGTTGGGATCACTCAGTTCGAAGCAAGAATCCAGAAGATTGATCCGCAGGAACACACTGAAAGACAAGTGGAGATCGTAATGCATTTGCTTCCCCTGAAACAGATTTATTAAATTTGTTAATCAAAAAATTACTCCTCATTTTACAATTAATGGATTCCTAAGACTTATAATCATTAAAGCTTTCTTCTAATGAATTTTCTGAAATGGATCTTATGGGTTACGGTTATCTCGGTAGTTTTATTTATTGGCACCATGATTTTGGGTTTTTTAGTAGAATCTTTTCCCGATTTTGCCGCAGTATGATCTTTATTGCCACTTTATTTTTTCTATGGTTATTTTTTAAACCTCATGACAACGATGTGTTTTAAGAGTAATACTCAAATGAACTTGGAACTTATTATATTTTCCAACAAAAAAAAGCTGCTTCTCCCGAAACAGCTTTGCTTTTTATTTTGTAAATCGCACTGACATTCTGCGGTCGACGGCCCGAGCTTCATCGGAGGCATCGGCGGGAATGGTGGCGTGTTGACTGCCGTATCCTTCGGCACCAGTCACTTGAGAACCTACGCCCAGTTTTTCCAATTCAGATTTAATGAAATTGGCTCTCTGCTGTGACAAGTTTACATTAGCAGCTTCATCGCCCACTTTATCTGTATATCCGCCCACTTTTATTTTAACTTCCGGATATGCTTTTAATATTTTCGCCAAATTTTCAAGCTGTCCTTCTGATCCAGGTTCAAGCTTATTATAGGAACCCATTTGGAAATGAACATTGTCGAAATCATACCAAGTTTCCTTCAAGGCGTTGTCATCTGCATTCTGATAATTTCCTGATTTTAAAAAGTCAATCATTTGTTGCTCCATTCCGTTGGCATATCCTTTCAAAGGAGTGCCGTTCAGGTCAATATCTGTTATGGTTGCGGAAGGAGTATTTCCCTGATATGCTACGGTATCTTCCTGTATTATGGTGGAATCGGAAGCTAAATTTTCTGTAGATGTAGTTTCCCGGTTGTCGCATTGTTTCCAAAGAAACCATGCAGCGAGTGTGAGTAAAACCAGAGGAATAAGCCATTTCAAAACAGAACCGCTTTCTTTGTCATCCGGATTCGGCGGCAAATGGGTATGCCCGGCTCTGGTAATCCGCGCTGTAGATTCCGCATCGGATGTAGTGGCTTGAGATGGCGCAGGTTGTTCGAATTTATTTTCCAGTCCTAATGCTGATGCCGATAAACCTATGGGAAGCATTGACGCTACTGCTGATTTTTGACTGTCTAATAGTGTAGAAATTTCAGATCTTTCCATGTTCTGATCCGCTGCGTACCTCCCTATGGAACCTATAATTGCGCCCGCAACGATATTTAATAAACTTCCTGACGAAGCATTACTGATGCCGGAAAATTCACTTATCTTATCTAATATTTCGTTGGTTTTCTCTCCCAGAATCGCGGAAACGACCGCCGTAATGGTAGGGCTGGCTGCTGTAGATTCCTGAAGATTTCCTAAAAGTGCGCTGTGATGATCTCCTGTAACGGCATCTAAAATGGCGGGGTGCGTGGAATTATTGGCGATTCCTCCAAAAACCACTGGCAACAATCCGCTGATGGCTTTGGAGATTCCCGATTCACTTTCCTGAAGTTGCGCTGCCAGTCGAGTGATCAATGCAGAACCCAATTGTCCTTGTATAAGATCAATAATGTTTACAGACATAATAGTTTATTTAATATTACAATCTGCGATACAAAAACTAATCCAAACCTGCTTTAGGTTTGGATTAATACAAAATTTTTTAAACAAATGTTTAGAACTTACTGAAAGATAAATTCTTCCGGCAAAAAATTTAACAAGTTTAATACGATTTTGCAAAAATCACCCGCCTTGAAGAGGGCTTTCCTGAGATCAGAGATACGCCGTTTTCTGTTTCAGCGTCCAGCGGAATGCAGCGAATGGTGGCCTTCGTTTCTTCTTTTATCTGTTCTTCTTCCTCCTCGGTTCCGTCCCAATGTGCGGAAATAAATCCTCCTTTTTCTTCCAGTACTTTTTTAAATTCATCGTAAGAATCCACTTTGGTTATATTACTGTCGCGGAAGTTTAGAGCCTTCAAATAAATTTCCTGCTGTATTTTTTGGAGCAATTCTTCGATGTAATTTTCAATTCCTTCCAGAGGTTGTACTTCTTTGGTGAGGGTATCTCGTCGGGCCACTTCTACTGTTTTATTTTCCAAATCGCGGGCACCCAAAGCGATTCTCACCGGCACACCTTTTAGTTCATATTCAGCAAATTTCCATCCGGGCTTGTTCTGGTTGTCATTATCGTATTTTACAGAAATTCCTTTCGCTTTAAGCTTATTTTGAATTTCAAAAGCCACTTCATCCACCTGACGAAGTTGATCTTCTCCTTTAAAAATAGGAACAATCACTACCTGAAAAGGAGCGAGAGTAGGAGGGAGTACCAATCCGTGATCATCGGAATGCGCCATGATTAACGCTCCCATCAGTCGGGTAGAAACTCCCCAGGATGTCGCCCAGGCGTATTCCATTTCACCTTCCTTATTGGTGAATTTTACATCGAAAGCTTCAGCGAAATTCTGCCCCAGAAAATGTGAGGTTCCGGCTTGTAATGCTTTTCCGTCCTGCATCATCGCTTCTATACAATACGTTTCTACAGCACCGGCAAAACGTTCTGATGGCGATTTAATTCCTTTAATTACCGGCATCGCCATGAAGTTTTCAGCAAATTCTGCATACACTTCCAGCATTTTTTCGGTCTCTTCTATCGCTTCTTCCTTGGTGCTATGCGCAGTATGTCCTTCCTGCCACAAAAATTCTGTCGTTCTCAGAAAAAGGCGTGTTCTCATTTCCCAGCGTACTACATTGGCCCATTGGTTAATGAGAATCGGAAGATCACGGTAGGACTGAATCCAGTTTTTATACGTACTCCAA
>JAANMV010000974.1_pt1 | contig 33547 bp, 28 predicted proteins | sample 7279661 | NCBI WGS metagenome assembly JAANMV01 (sample SAMN14094540, study PRJNA606508) | bioreactor metagenome | isolation source: A lab-scale SPAN reactor treating ammonium-rich wastewater day 121 | place: Ireland: Galway | collected 2017-05-16
CCGGCCGCTGGTGTACCTGCTTCCCGCCTCGCGCCATGCGCTGGCGCTGGAGCAGCGGCGCGGCATCGATGGACAGCGGCACCATGCGTTGGCGGCGCCCTACCTGTAGGTGGCTATGGCTGGCGTAAACAGAAAATCAGGCCGTTTGCAGTTGCTCCAGCGCTGGCAAGGCAGAACAAGGCGCCCATCATGAATACCCTCCGCACACTGCTCCTGACCATCTCCGCCGTCGGCACGCTCCTGTTCGGCGCCGCTTTTCTCACCTCGCTGGTCAACCCCGGCTACGTCGAAGAAATCGCGAAGAGCATCATCCGGCACGAGGTCGAAACACGGGTGCACGAAAAGATCGACGCTCTGGATGAGAAATTCTTGGCAGGCAAGGCGGGCGCGTTGATCCAGAAACACGCCGAAGAAGCAGAGCACGCACGGCGGCAGATCCGTGAGAAGGTCCCGGAGCGCATCGCAGCGGTGATTGGCGAGATGCGCAACCTCGACTGCGAATGCCGTAAGAAGATTGAAAACCAGGCCCGCGCTGGTTTGGAATGGACCCTTGCCAAGGCAGCCCAGGCGCAGGAGCGGCTGACGGAGCTGATCCGCAGCCATTACATGGAGGTCGCCACCCGGCTCACGCGCGAATTCCGCATCTTCACCGGCGCCAACGCGCTGGTGTTCGCGCTGCTCGGCGGGGCGGCCTGGTTCAGGCGCGGCGCGGGTCGGCACCTCGTGCCCGCGGCGCTGGTACTGGTGACCGCAGCCGTGGCCACCGGCTATCTGTACCTGTTCCAGCAGAACTGGCTGCACACAGTCTTGTTCAGCGACTACGTGGGCTGGGCGTATTTCGCTTATCTGGGCGCGGTGTTCGCCTTGCTGGGCGATGTCGTCCTGAACCGTGCGCGCGCCACGGTGGGGCTGCTCCGCTCCGTCAGCTTCGATATCCAGGTGCTGCCCTGCTAGGTGCGGCAGCGCTGCCGCGTCTAGCGTTGCCGCCCGCCGACGGGCTGCAGCAGCACCAGCATCGCCCCCGCACCGCCATCCACCGGCCGCGCCTGCACGAAGGCCAGCACCTCGTGCTTCTGTACCAGCCAGCGCTGCACGCGGCTCTTGAGCACGGGGCTTTTGCCGGGCGAGCCCAAGCCCTTGCCGTGCACCACGCGCACGCAGCGGATGCCGCTCTTGTGCGCGGTGCGGATGAATTCACCGAGCGCCTCGCGCGCCTCGTCCACGCGCAGGCCGTGCAGGTCGAGCTGGCGCTGGATGCTCCAGTGCCCGGCGCGCAGGCGGCGCGTCACTTCCACGCCGATGCCGGGGCGGCGAAAGCTCAGCTGGTCGTCGGTGTCGAGCAGGGTGCTGACGTCGAAGTCGTCGCTGATCGATTCGCGCAGCACGCGCTGTTCGTCCAGGTCGTGCTGCACCGGCAGGGGCGGCGGCAGGGGGCGGCGCAGGCGTGCGAGGTTGCGGTCGCGCAGCCGGGTGACGGGGCCCACGGCGCGGCTGAACTGGTGGCGTTCGGCCTCGCGGCGCGCGGCGGCCTCACGGCGGGCTTTTTCTTCGGCCTCCAGGCGGGCCTGTTCTTCGCGCAGGTGGCGGGCCACGGCGGCCAGGTCCTGCAGGTCGGTGATGCGCACGCTGGCGCGGCGTGTCGTGGGGGCGCTGCTGCGGCGCGGCTGGCGCGGGGTTGGCGTGGCGCTGGTGGCCGGCGCGGGCCGTGGCGGGCGCGGGGCGGATGCGGGCCGGGGCTGCGCTACGGGTGTGCTGGCGGGCGCTGTGGTGGCCGCTGCGGCGGGCGGCGGGGCTGCCTTGGGCGCGCGCGCGCGTTCCAGCGCCAGGCGCAGGGCGGTGTGGCCGGGCAGGCTCACAGCAGGCCCTTCTCGGCCATCGACAAGGCCTGGCCCGGTGCCACGATGACGTGGTCCAGCACGCGCACATCCACCAGGGCCAGCGTGGCTTTCAGGGTTTGCGTGAGTTGCTCGTCGGCGCGGCTGGGCTGCACGCTGCCGCTGGGGTGGTTGTGCGCCAGCACCACGGCGGCGGCCTGGTGGTGCAAGGCGCGCAGCACCACTTCGCGCGGGTACACGCTGGTCTGCGTGAGGGTGCCGCGAAACAACTCTTCCAGGGCCAGCAGCCGGTGCTGGCTGTCGAGGAACAGCACGGCAAACACTTCATGGCCCTTGCTGGCCAGGTGCAGCTGCAGGTAGTGCTTCACCGTGTCGGCCGAGTCGAACACCTCGCGCTCGCGCAGCTGCTGGGCCAGGGCGCGGCGGGCGAGTTCCAGCACGGCCACGAGTTCGGCGCGCTTGGCCGGGCCCAGGCCCTTGATGCGTTCGAGGTCGGCCGCGCTGGTGTGCAAGAGCCCGGCGATGCCGCCAAAGCCGCCCGTGGGCTGGCCGGTGGTAGCGTCACGCCCGGGTTCGTCCAGCAGCTCCTGTGCCAGTTGCAGCACGCCCTTGCCCACGATGCCGGTGCGCAGCAGGATGGCCAGCAGCTCGGCGTCTGACAGCGCGGCGGGGCCGCGCGCCAGGAGCTTTTCGCGCGGTTGCGCGTCGAGAGGAAGGTCTTTGAGGGGCATGGCAGGGGCCAACCGTAAAATGCTGCCAGTTTATCGAGGCACTCATGGCAACTGTTCAACCGGGTTCTTTCCTGACCCTGCATTACCGTCTGGCGGGTCCCGCCGGCGACGTCATCAACACTTTTGCCGACAAGCCGGCCACGCTCACGCTGGGCAACAGCGAGCTGTCGCCCGCCATGGAGCAGCGCCTGATGGGCCTGGAAGAGGGTACGCGCACCACGTTCGAACTGGCCCAGGGCGAGGCTTTTGGCGAGCGCAACCCCGACATGCAGCAGTGGGTGGGCCGCAAGCTGCTCAATGAACTGGGCGACCCCGACGACGTGTACCACGTGGGCGAGGTGGTGGAGTTCTGCACGCCCGATGGCATGAGCACCTACGCCGGTGTGGTGCTGCAGGTGGGCAATGCCGAGAGCCCCGAGGCGCTGCTGATCGATTTCAACCACCCGCTGGCGGGCCAGCCCGTGACGTTCGAAGTGCACGTGATCGGCGTTTTGTGAGTCATCCCCCTGTGCGGCTTCGCCGCTTCCCCCTTCTCTCGCGCTGCGCGCGGGAAGGGGGACACCGCCAGCGCCTGAACCAAGGAGTGCTGGCGGCCCTTGCGCGGCGGTCGCTGGTATGGATTACGTCGGTTTCGCAGGCCCGGGTCGGTGCGAAGTGCAATGGAATACTGAAATGAATGCTCCCCAGGAAGTTTTGCTGGCCGAACCGCGCGGCTTTTGTGCAGGGGTGGACCGGGCCATCGAGATCGTCGAGCGTGCGCTGACCAAGTTTGGTGCGCCGATCTACGTGCGCCACGAGATCGTGCACAACACCTACGTGGTGAACGACCTCAAGGCCAAGGGCGCCATCTTCATCGAAGAGCTGTCCGACGTGCCGCCTGGCGCCACGCTGATCTTCAGCGCCCATGGCGTGAGCAAGGCCGTGCAGGAAGAGGCCCGTGCGCGCGGCTTTCACATCTTCGATGCCACCTGTCCGCTGGTGACCAAGGTACACGTGGAGGTGGCCAAGCTCGCCCAGGAGGGCTACGAGTTCATCATGATCGGCCACAAGGGCCACCCCGAGGTGGAAGGCACGCTGGGCCAGCTCGACGGTGGTATCCACCTGGTGGAAGACGTGGCAGATGTGGCGCGCGTGCAGCCCGCGCAGACCGCAAAGCTCGCCGTGGTCACGCAAACGACCCTCTCCGTGGACGACGCCGCCGAGATCACGGCCGCCGTGCGCGCGCGTTTCCCGACGGTGCGCGAGCCCAAGCAGCAGGACATCTGCTACGCCACGCAGAACCGCCAGGACGCCGTCAAGCTGCTGAGCCCGCAGGTCGATCTGGTCATCGTGGTGGGCAGCCCCACCAGCTCCAACAGCAACCGCCTGCGCGAACTGGCGCAGCGCCTGGGCACCATCAGCTACATGGTGGACTCCGCCGCCGAGCTGCGCCCCGAGTGGTTCGAAGGCATCGCGCGCGTGGGTCTCACGGCGGGCGCCTCGGCCCCCGAGATTCTGGTGCGCGAGGTGATTGACCGCATCAAGGCGCTGGGTGCCGTGTCGGTGCGCAAGCTCAGCGGCATCGAGGAAACCATCAAGTTCCCGCTGCCCAAGGGCCTCAAGCTCGACGGCGCCGGGCAGGCGGCGGACGACGGCGAGTGATTTGCTATTAGTTGAATAGCTGTTGACGCTTATGGAGCAGGTCTTTCGGGGCTTTTTCTATAGAAGAACGGGATTTTTGCTTTTCAGGACGACTGAGCAGGCACGGCCCAGACCAGCGACCGCCGCGCAAGGGCCGCCCCGCCGCGCTGGCGGTGTCCCCCCTCCCGCAGGAGAGGGGGGAAGGCGCGAAGCGACTCAGGGGGGAGTTCCTTCGTCAACTCCAGAGGTCCAGCGGCGGGTCTGCCGCCACGGCGCGCAGGATGTCGGTGCGCGAGATGAAACCCACCGGCATGCCGTAGTCGTCGGTCACCGGCAGGCCCGGCAGGCCGGTGTCCAGCAGCACCGTGGCCACGCGGCGCAGGTCGGTGTCGGGCGCCACAGTGGGTACCGGGCTCACCATCACGGCCGCCACGGTGCGCCGCGCCAGGGCAATAGCGGCCTGAATATGGCCCGGCTCGGGCAGCAGGTCGAGCGGCGCCATGTCGGCCCGCAGCAGCAGGCCCATCACACGCCCCTGCGCATCCACCACCGGCGCCTGGGCCACGCCGTGCTCGGCCAGCGTCTGCCAGGCATGGTTGACCACGGCGTCGGGCTGCACGGTGAGGGTGTGGGTGGTCATCACGTCACGCACCCGCGACAGCGGCTGGCGGGCCTTCGCAGGCCCTTGCTCGGTCTGCGTGTACGCCGTGACGGCATCATGCCCGCGCAGGCTCGCGCCGGCTGGTGTCGGGCCGGGCCCGGAAGGATCAGGAGTTTCCAGAACGAAGGTCTCCACATCCGCCGCGCGTGTCCGCAGCGCCTGGGGGCGCGAGACACGCCGCACGGACGAAATATGCGCAAGGTTTTCAGGGCCACCCCGGTACATCTGCCCTGAGGGGCCGAACACAAAAAACATGGCTGTCTCCTGCCGCCCCTGGAGGGGCCTGTATGGCCATGTTATCGGCACAGGGGGCCTATAGTTCAATGGGCAGGCCCTGCGCACGTGTATTGGATCCTGGACAGGCCCAGCGAACCCGGTGGCCCGGTGGCGCGGTGCAGGCAGGTTCTAGAATCGCACCATGCTAGACATTCTTCTTCTCCGCAAAGACCTCGGCACCGCCATCGAGCGTCTGGAAACCCGTAAAAATCCCCAGGCCTTCCTGAACGTGGAGGCCTTCCAGGCCCTGGAGGCCGAGCGCAAGACGCTGCAGACCCGCACCGAAGAGCTGCAGGCCCAGCGCAACCAGTTGTCCAAGCAGATCGGCATGCTCATGGGCAAGGGCGACAAGGACGGCGCCGAGGCTGCCAAGGCCCAGGTGGCCGCGTCCAAGGTGGAGCTGGAGCAATCTGCCGCCCGCCTGGAGCAGATCCAGACCGAGCTGCAGGCCATGCTGGTGGTGGTGCCCAACCTGCCGCATGACAGCGTGCCCGTGGGCGCGGATGAATCCGGCAACGTCGAAGTGCGCCGCTGGGGCCAGCCCGCCAGCTTTGCCTTCGAGGTGAAGGATCACGTGGACGTGGGCACGCCCCTGGGTCTGGATTTCGACATGGGCGTCAAGCTCTCGGGCTCACGCTTCACCGTAATGAAGGGCCCGATCGCCCGCCTGCACCGCGCGCTCAGCCAGTTCATGCTGGACGTGCAGACCCAGCAACACGGCTACACCGAGTGCTACGTACCCTACGCCGTCAACGCCGATTCGCTCAAGGGCACGGGCCAGCTGCCCAAGTTCGAGGGCGACCTGTTCGCCGCCAAGAAGGGTGGCCAGGATGGTGAGCCCGTGCCCGACAACGCCGCGCTCTACCTCATCCCCACCAGCGAGGTGCCGCTGACCAACTTCGTGCGCGACGTGGTGGTGGCGGAGTCTGAGCTGCCCATCAAGCTCACGGCGCACACGCCGTGCTTCCGCTCAGAGGCCGGCAGCTATGGCCGCGACACGCGCGGCATGATCCGCCAGCACCAGTTCGACAAGGTCGAGATGGTGCAGATTGTGCATCCCGACAAAAGCTACGAAGCGCTCGAGGAAATGACCCGCCACGCCGAGACCGTGCTGCAGCAGCTGGGCCTGCCCTACCGCGTCATGGCCCTGTGCACGGGCGACATGGGCTTTGGCGCTGCCAAAACCTACGACCTGGAAGTGTGGCTGCCCGCGCAGAACACCTACCGCGAGATCAGCTCGGTCAGCAACTGTGAGGCCTTCCAGGCCCGCCGTCTGCAGGCCCGCTTCAAGAACGCGCAGGGCAAGAACGAACTCGTGCACACACTCAACGGCTCGGGCCTGGCGGTGGGCCGCACCTTGGTGGCGGTGCTGGAGAACTATCAGAACGAGGATGGCAGCGTGACCGTGCCCGAGGTCCTTCGCCCCTACATGGGTGGCATCACAGCGCTGAAGCCCTGAAAACCTTGCTACAATCGCAGGCTTCGACACATAGGAGAGGTGGCAGAGTGGTCGAATGTACCTGACTCGAAATCAGGCGTAGTAGCAATACTACCGTGGGTTCGAATCCCACCCTCTCCGCCAGCTACCAGTTGGCAAATGCACTAAGCCCTTGATTTTCAAGGGCTTTTTGCTTTCTGGAAATGCCCTCCTGCTACCACATGGCAGGCACGGGGTGGTAGCAACTTTGGTAACAGGGTTGCTCCATGTCACTGTCTCTTCCCATTTATCTGCGTGGTCGTGTCTATGTGTTGCACACACGTATAAACGGTGTCCAATTCAAGCGAAGCCTGTACACGCACGAGCCTGCCGTGGCTAAACTTCGAGCCATCCAACTGCTCGGAAAAGTTGCCATGGCAAACAATCTTTCCCTCGAAGACGTTCTTCAATCTGCCAAGAAGGGCAAGAAGTACGAAATTGACATTGAACGAGGCAGGTTCAAGGCTGACGACGAGCAAGACCATGCACGGATGTTGGAAGCCATGGAATACCTCAAAAAAGACCAGGTCATGGACCGGTTGATTGAGCGTCCCAAAACGGTCGTGCGACTGACGGAGCCTTCCACTGCACCTTCTGCACCTCCCAAGAAGCCCATAACGTTCAAGCAGGCACAAGAGGACTTTTTCCTGTTCCGCAAGAACCTCATGCCTGCTTCCGTGCTGTCTTACAAAGGTGTTTTTAAAGAGTTCGATGCGTTCATGCCGGGCTTGACGCTCGATGAAATCACCGCTGATGTGCTGACGCAGTTTGCAAAAACCACACTGAAAAACAACTCGAACAAGACGCTGGACAAGAAGATGGGTGCCATCCGTGCACTGTTCAACTTCGTGATTCAGCAGCAGATGTGGTCGGGAAGCAATCCAGCCGCAGGACGCAGCACGCTCACCAAGACACAGAAAGCAAAGGGCGGCTCCAACCTGTTCTCCCTCAACGACATTGGAGAGTTGTTCGGTTCGCCTGAGTTTCACAAAATCAAACTGACCGAACCTCGGTTCTACTACATCACCCTGTTGGGCTTGGGGACTGGTGCCCGTGTTTCTGCCCTTGCATCGTTGACAGCGAAAGATTTTCAGGTGACGCCTGACGGGACTCTCTTCATTCGTATCAAGGCAGATAAGACTTTAAGTGGTGTGCGGGACATCCCCATCCCGAAACGGTTGTGGAACGAGGCACTGGCTCACGTACAAAAACACAACGGCATGGGGTATGCGATTCCCAAGACACCAGGCAAAGGCTTCTCCGACCCTGTACGCAAGTCACTGGACAACTTTTTCACGTTGATGAAGCACGACAAGGACAAGAAGACATTTCACGGCTTACGCAAGACGTTCAACACAGAGATGATGACTGACTTGGTGCCCATTGAAGTCCGTTGTCAGTTCATCGGTCATGAGTTCGACCACGTCAACCCCACCGTGTATGGGTTCAAGAAGTATCCGCTCAAAGACGTGGCAAAACTTGTGGGACCTGTTCAGCAGAGGATTCTGACGCTTGCCAACTTCATTTGAAGCAACCGCTGAACCACTGCGAGAGCCACCCCGACGGGTGGCTTTTGTTTTTCCTGGCATCCGTGCCAGGATGAAACAAAAAAATTGTCAGCGGGGGGCGTATGGAGACAAAACAAGACAACGGAAATGGGGCGATTCCGGGCAAGGTCGAAGGGTATTTTGTGCAGGGGAACACCTCACAAAATACGCGCACCAGTTTCCCTGTTGACGAAGTCAGCAGGGAAATGCCGTCAGGCACGGTGCGTCCAGTCGGTCGCGAAGCGATGCCCTCGGGCAAGACTGGTGAACCGATGGGGTTGCGGAATATTTCGAGCGAAAGCGGTGAAATTTTCCGCAACCCCGGAGGCGTGGTGCGGTGCCATTCGTTGCAGGAACAGCCCGCAACCATGCAGGCTGTGGCTTCGGAAAACGACCTGCAACACTGGCACGAAGTGGCGCGCAAAGCCACAGAAATTGCACCCAAAAGAGCGCTGGCACCTGCCACGGTCAAGGAGTACGAACAGCGCGCAAAACGTCTCCACAGCCCCGAGGGATGGGACTGGTCAAGGGCTTGCAAGCGGGAGCGGTACTTGATGAGAGCCGCTGGAATCCATGACTACCAGCAACGAATCAGGGCAGCCAAAAACCAGGCAGAACGGCTCCTGAAAAACGGTGTGACGGGTGACGAATTGCTCTCTGTGCGTCGTGCCATGTGGGCAACCCAATTGCACAAGGTGCAAGCCTTGTGCAACGAACTCCAAGAGTTCAAAAACTTGAACTGGATGGAGATTGCCGACCCTCATCAGCGACAGGAAGGACGGCACAAAAAACGTCCTGCCACTGACAAGCAGTTGGAACAGTTTTATGAGCGTGCCAGTCGGTCATCGTTTTTTCTGCACTTTTTGGTGGCGGAGTTCTCGGGGTGCAGGGGGCAGGAATTCGAGGCTGGCATTCGTTGCGAAGTGGGACAAGATGCCCAAGGCTCGTTTATCGTTTTTTCGATTGAGTCCTGCAAGTGTGATGGCAAACGCAAGGGGCTTGATGTGCGTCGGGTGCTGGTGCGATACCCCGACAACGCAAGCAAACCAGTGCAGGAACGCTGGCACGCCTTGATGGCAGGGATTGCACAGCAACCCAACGGTGTGGTGTCACTGGTACCCACAGCCCACAGAACCACAGGGCAACGTTTCACACGTCTGTGTGCAGACATTGCCAAAACCTGCAATCTGAACGTTTCGGCGTACTCGTTCCGACAGCGGTTTTCAGCGCAAGCCAAGGCATCGGGCGATGCTGTCTCTGTGGCTCTGGCATTGGGTCACCAGTCAACTGAAACACAACGCCACTACGCCAGAAGGCAACGCACTTCCAACCAGGTTTCACCTGTGCAGATTGAAGGAATTGCGGTGGACATGACACCCCGTGGACCTGCCAAACGCCAGGGAGTTCAGCAGTCGATTTCACATCTCAAATCAGGGTATTCGAATGATTGTGCGTATCGTCCGAAAAATTAGGATGAGTGGTGGGGTACCCGCCAACGTCTACGAAGTGGTTCCTGTGTTCGGGGACTATCAGGTTTTGCATGAGGCTGAAACCATCCAGGATGCCGTGCAATGGTTGCAAAGTCAGGGGTACACCCTGGAAGACGAAAGAGGCTCCAGAACAGCCGAAAACGCTCTTTCAGGCATGAAACCCAAACGGTTGGGCATGTAGTCAGATGAACGGTCTGCCAATGCGGTTGACGCCATGCTGGGGTTTGGTAGGTTGTATCTGATGGGGTCTACACGTCGGTGTCTTTTGATGCTCTCGGTTCAACCCATTTGGTTCCTTGGTTCATGCCGATGGAACCCGCAAGTGGTTAGAACGGGAACATTGGAAAGCCACACTGAAAGCGAAAAGCAGACCAGCCAATGGAGGGGTAGTGCCCTTGAACTGCTGACCAGGATAGAACACTACTGATTTCCTGGCTGTGATTGACGGGATGACAATGACAGCGAAGCGGGCTCCGATGATTCATCGGGTAGGGAATGCTTTGCTGTTCTTTCAAAGATAACCCTAGAAATGCGAGTTACTCCTAATGGAAGAAACAGACTCCAGGCAGTTCAAGAAGAGCGGGTTACTACCATTGAGAGCATGAGACTCCATCCAATGGCTAGAAGCGTGACAAGAGTCACACTCCAAGCACCAGACGCCTGTTCCAGATAGAAAATCGGGATAAAATCAAGCCATGCAATCGACCTCATCACCCAAGTAAAGAGTTAGTTCTACCTTGGAAGGCGGGCAGGTTTTGAGTTTTGTATTTGTTTCAGTTCGGGAATGGGTGTGCTTGTCAGATTGAGCGGAAAGCGTTAATCCACGCCATTGGAATGCTTGAATATGAAGCAAAAAAATCGGGCGGCATTTTTTCTGCAGTTAGTACATCTCCTTCTTCTGATTCCCCTTCCACTCCTCCCTCAGGCTCCGGCTCCGGCTCCGGCTCCGGTGGCGACGGGGGCGGTCCTGCTGTTACCAACTCTGGCACACCTACACAGGGTAAGCCACCAGGGGGGGATCCAACAGACCGCCCAGCCTAAAAAAATCCCCCTATCGGGGGGATTTCTAATCCAAATAGGAAGACCCTCGGTAGAAGGTCTTTTTATTTGGATTTTTCATTTTATCTGCCAAGTCGTTGCTTTGCTTTTTGGTGAGATTTTGTGTTTTCCAAATTTTTGTCTTCTTCGACAATATCTAAAACATGATTGTCAAAATCTGCTTGCCGTTGCTCGTCTGAAACTCCAATTTTTTTACCATATTCGCGAGCCAATCGACGAAATCCTTCATTTGTAACCATCCACTCCAAAATAAGCGAATCTCTCTCCGCAATCGCCTCCTTCCACTGCTGGCTTTCGTTTATCAGTTGTTCATTCTGCTTTTGAAGTGCTTGTTTGCTTGAACGTTCTTTAGAAAGAGCCCTCTCTGCTTCATATGCATCATCTTTTGCTCGACGCAGTTGGCTTTTCAGGCTATTTATGGAATCGTTTGCAATCGAAATTGCTTCATTGCCTGCACCACGTGCTTTGGCTTGCTCGGCAATAAGTTCGTTTTGTGCCGAAATTACCAATTTATTGCCAAGCCAGGTCATTGTTTCGCTTTCTGTGCTGAGGGCTGTCAGACCGCTACAAGGCGGGTGGATGGAGTAACTGTACGACAGTCCGAGCCATTGGAGCAACAGCAATGAAGGGGGGGCGTGACGTATCTCACACAAAGGCTGGGGATGGGTGATGGACGCTCCTCCCGCCTTGTGGGCTGGCTTGTTTCTGTGGCGGAAGTAGGTATGCTCTGCGGTAGCACGTTTTATCTCTTCAACTGCTACCAAACCGTTATAAATCAAAGGCTTAAGAGCAGGGCGAGGGTGTCCCACCCTCTCCGCCAGTAAAAATTTCTAAGCTGTTGAATTAGAAAGCGAAAAGCCACCGTCAGGTGGCTTTTTTGTTTCTAAGCCATCTTTCTAACCATACTTCAATGCTGGCTGTCGCTGTATGCGGTCGGTCGGCTCTGGACATTGTGTGACGTTGATCTTGCGAAAAACAGCACCAAGCCCTTCCGCCAAAGCCGCTGCCATTGGGTGAGCACAGCTTCTGCACCCACCGCCAGACCACGACTTAATGTCGAGCGTTGCCCCAGTCGCGCGCAAGCTTGTCGGCAATAGACACGGGCCTCTCAGCGCGCCGACCGGCTCACCGCCTCCTGCACCGCAGGCAGCACGTCTTCGTAGTTGAACCCGTTCTGCGTTTTTTGCACTGGGGTGGTCACCCGCTTGTTGAGCCATTCACGCAAACTCTGTCCTTCGCCCTGGCGCACCAGCGGGTCATGGCTGTTGCCGGGGTAGCGGAACTCGGTGAGGTTGTCGGGGTGGTCCTTGAACTTCTCTCGAAACCCCACGGCGGGCTGCTGCTTGCTGCCGCCGGCCCAGGGGTCTTCGTCTTCGATGGAGGACCACATAGGTAGCCGCGTGTCCCACTTCCACAGGTGCTCGTACTGCTTGTTCACGCTCTGCTTGTGGCAGATGCCGCCAGCGACCTGGGGATCGGCACGGTCCCAGTGGTAGGTGGTGCGGCAGCCCTCGCTATGGCCGCTCAGAAAAATGGGCAGGTTCGAGTAGGCCTTGAACCAGCGAATGACTTCCGCAATGTCATCGCCCCGCGCGTCAAGCCGTGCCGGGTTGATCGCCTGGTACACGCCCTCGCGGGTGCGCTCTGCCGCGCGCTTGAGCATTTCCTCGGATGTACCGCCAGGACAACCAAGCTTGTTTCCCTCGCGGGTCACGAACTCAGGCGTGATGACCGCGAAGCCTTCTCGGTAGTAGAACTGCGCCACCGTGGTTTCCCAGCCCCACATGCCGCCACAACCGTGGTTGTGAATGACGAGCCCGCGCAAGCTGGGGTGGCGGGGTAACAGCGCGGTGAATTTGTCGCGGTACACCGCACCGAACAGCGGGAGATAGAACACGCTGCGGTCGAGCACCGTCCGGGTTTGGGCCTTGTCATAGGCCGGCACTTGGCGGCTTTGCTGGGCATGGACGCTCTGCACAAGAAGTGGTTGCACAACCAGCAAGCCGATGGCACCCCAAAGGGCATTTTTGTAGACGGGCATAACTCAATTCCTCTCTGTGGTGTGGTGGGTTCTGTGTTTTTTGTGGGTATCACTGGATCAGCAAGGCTGCGGCGATCACGGCAATTGAAGCCCTCTTCCGTCTTGCGCGATCCTCATGCGCTGCCATGCGGCTGGATCAAAAGCTGCCATCGCATCACTTTGGCAACGCAGGTCGGCAATGCGCTTGCCTTGCTGTTCAACCACGATCCCCTGGCGCTGCACGCCACCGGCATAGATCACATAGCGGTAGTTACCCTTGTCGAACGAGAGGAAGGGTATTGGCTTGCCATCTGACGTGGTCTGCGCACCGTACTGGAATGCAGCCCCTGCAGCGGCGCCCGCATTGGGATACTCCATCTCTGGCGTCCCCTCCAGCGGTGCGATCCGGTACACCAACTGCTCTACGGTCCCGCCATGGCTGCTGCAGATTGAGGCACGCTTCTTTCCGGTGGAACATGCGAAGACCGGAGTCTCAGAGCCCGTGCACAGGTGCGGCACGTTGACTGTGGGGGCGGCGGCGGCAACAGCGGCAGGTGCCTGTGCTGCGGCTGGCTGCACGACCTGAGCCGCAACGGATGCAACGGGCGGCGCAACGCTCGGTGCCTGTTGCGAGACTGGCACTGGTTCGGGCTGCGGCGAGTCTGCGGTCTTTGCCTCCACGGCTTTCGGAGCCGTGCCAGCCATCTGGTCAAACTCTGCATCGCTCTTGTCGAACACCCTCAGCATCGCCAGATCGTGGAACAAGCCCATGAACGGCAAATGCCCTGTGAGCTTGACCAAAACATCCTTGCTGTCTTCCGTGCGTTGCACGGTGTAGGTCACGTTGCCTTTGACCGTGTTGCCATCCAGCCCGGCCCCTTGCGGTTCATAGGTGCCGCGCAGATGGTTGAGCATGCGTTGATCGGAGGGGATCGCGTCTTGCGGCATCACCGTGGTCAAGACCGCAGAGCATGTCTTCTTGCCCGTTGCCTCATCAGTACTGGCCAAGGTGATGGCCTCGACGGTGACTTTGGTGTCATTGCTGGTGAACTGCACACGGCGTTGCCGCTCCGGGCTCATGCTGCCGTGTTCCTTGTCAAAGCTCTGCTGGTAAATCTGCTGGACGAGTGACACGGTGGCCGGGTCCGCGCATGAGGGTGTCTTGTCGCCGCAGCCCGCCAAGATGGCTGCAAGGGCTGCGGTCAATGTCACTGCAAAACTTCTCCGATAGCTCATTTTTCTCTTCCTGAAGGTTGTAAGTAGTTGTGCCTCTCAAGGAACATTCTGGCATGCAATGCCCCTTTTAAGACGTTTCCTCAATAGGCACATTTCGAGAGCCTGCGGAGCATGTCACGGACTGCTCCACAGAAAAAAGATGCCGCCAGCGAACCGCTGGTTCTGCGCCGCCGCAAGGTGCGGCATATACCGAACGCCATCACGCAAGCCATTGGCAAAAATTTGCGGCACTTCCGCGAGCAACGTGGGATGACACAACTGGAACTGGCGATGACGGCCGAGGTGGAGCGCACGCGCATTTCCAAGTTGGAACTTGGTCTGGTGAATCCCAGTGTCTTGACCGTGGCCACGATCTGCCATGTGTTGGGCATCACGCTAGCTGATCTGTTTGTCGACATTCGGCTGGCGCATCCACCGACCACGGAAGGTGGGCCACTGCGCAGAGCCAACCAAGCTGTGCTTGACAAAAAGCCTACAGCCAAGCTCCCAAAAGCGACGGCCAACGCTGGCACCAAATAAGCGCTTTTGCGGCTAGGCTCTGGTGTTCACAACCACTGTCAGTCGCAGCGCATCCACCAAGGCTGGGTCAGGGGCTGCAGCAAACAACAGATCACATGTACCCACTGCGTTGCAGAACGCGCGGGATACTGCCCTGCATTGCTCAAAATGCAATCTGCGACAACTGCCACGCAACACCACGATGACCGCTGCTTGATGCGGCGACCGTAACTGGTGTGTGGAGGCATCGCAGCAGTCACGCAGCATGGCACTCAAATCGCTGTGATGGCCAGTCGCCACATGACTCCATGCGGACAGCCGCCAACTTGTGAGCACTGCGCTTACGTCGCCCCAGTCCAATGCGGGCATCGCTGCGGGTTCTGTCGCTGCCCACAAATCGTCATGAACTTGCGCTGGGCAAACTAGAGGTGTGAGCGACATGCATGACAGAACCAGCATCTGCAAACATTCCCGTCGGTTCACTGTCATGACGTTCTCCGCACCCGTATGGCTGCAAGCAACCGAACCGCCTCAGGATGCCAAGACTCTGACTCGTGCATCCAGATGATCAACTTCTGCTTGGGCTCTTTGTGCCAGCCAGGTTTGGCACGGCGGCTACCGGGACCGGCATCTGGCAAACGCAGCCGTGCATTGAATGCGTGGAATAAGGGTTCTGCTCCACCACTGTCCAGTAGCAGGATGCGCTGCGGAAAGTGGCTTTGACCGATCACCGAACCCTCCACACCAACCGCGAGAGCCCAGTGCTTGGTGCGTTGGTGCTTGATGGACGCAAACGCAATTGCGACCAGATCGCCTTGCATGAGCCATTTCACGGCAGGCGCATCCACGTCGTGCTCGATGCAGTAGCGAGCCGTGAGTTCGAGTGGCAGTCCAAGACTGTTCACTGCATCTACCCAATCTTTCGGATTGATGCCGGTGAAGTAGTACGGGCTCATAGCGCGCCACACATCAGCAGCCACCCCATGCTTGCGCCGAGACATATCGTGCAGTGCAGATGCCTTGGCCAATCCAAGGATCACAAGCTGCATCGCCAGCATGTGGGTCCCGCAAGATGCATCCAGAACCGATTGCTGCATGAAAACCGGCACCGGCTCTTCGCGCTTTTGTTGAACGGTTAGCTCATGTCCTGTCTGCAGCGCCGCATGGATGCGCTGGAACGTATACGACGGCGCTGCGCGCTTTGATGAGACGGACTTGGACATATCAATACTCATCTGGACGAAGCAGCGTCGTGAAGCTCCTATCGGCTTCTGTGATGATCCATAGGGTTGGCAATGACGAACGTTTGTCTCTGGGTGCTGCAGCCATTCGCTCCGCATCGACCAGCCGATAGCAACTCAAAATTCGCAGGCGTCGAGTCATCGCAAATTCGTTCTCAGCGCGGTCTTCGTCACACAGGTCGCCGCCGTCGCCATGCACGTGGCGGCTGATCAATGCGGCGGCGCTGAAGCCAGTTTCTTGAAGCAGTTCCAAAGCTCCTGGCGTTGCAACGATCTGGCCGAGCGGAAACCGGGCACTGTTCGAGAAGATGATGGTCGGCGTGGTCGGCTTTGGTGTAGCTGTAGCCGCTTTGGAAGGATAGATCGTGGTCATGGAAATCTCCTTGGATGTGGAACGAAGCAAAACGGTGAAAACAAACGGACGTGCGTAGTCCTCCGCAAACAGGTACCGGATAGAAAACGCGGGGAGAAAAAAATCAGTGCGGCTGCAGGACAGCAGCCGACAAGAGATGAAGCCTCAGCGAGAGGCTGACAACGAAACTTGTGCGCTGCAAAGCGCGATCAACAGATCAGTGTCCGAGGCATAAGGCTGCTCGATCCACTCCACGAACTGGTCAGAGGCCGATAGCCAGCCGCTGAGATTTGATGGCATAGCACCCTCAGTGCCACGGCCATCGAGAAAGCCCCATGCGTGCAATCGGCGCGATGCCACGGAATCTCGAACGGCGTCCACCGGCATCTCGGATAGCAGCGCCAGCACATCGTAGCCATGGGTGGTGTCACGCAATGGAATCACCGGCAAGATCGCACGGCCGAAACGCCGGACGCAGTACGACCACAGCAACCACTGGTGCTCGAAGGGCGTGAGGTTAAGCCGCCGTGCCACCGTGTCGAGATTCGCTCCGATACTTGACGCCGCTGCTTGCGGTGAGGGCTTCAATGCAGTCATCCGGCCGGCAAGTTCTGCCGGGGCCGTTGGATATGACAAGTCGACGGGATGGCCATCGGCATCCACCATCAAGAACGACGGCAGATCACCATAAAAGACGGGTTGCTGCAGGTAGCCAAGTTCACGCCAGCACCGTTGTTCTAGACCACAGCATTCCCGCGCCAAGTCTGGGCCGTTCAGCCACCGGGGGAGCAGCGCCACCAGTCGGTGCAGCAATCGGCCCATATGGTGGCGTCGGAATGCCGCATTGCAGGAAGCTTGGTGGGTCATCGGTTACTCCGGCGCAGGCATACCAGATTGCCTCGGCATTAGGCCGCAAGGGGCACACCGGCGTGAAATATTCAGTGAAATTGGTAAAGCTGGACGTTCGGCCTGGGATGAAGCGCAACAAGGAATCATCGATAACAAGCCACGACTCCGGCTCAATCGCACGGAACCACACCAAAGCGTTATTCAGAAATTCGCTTATTTTATTATATAATATACAGAATAGTGTATAAAAGCTTAAAATTTAAGCAATTTTCTCTAGAAGCGATCCAAATTGGTTGGATCGGCCATCAAAGTGCTGATTTCTTGCGCAATGGCCGTACTTACCTCTGTGATTGCATTGTTGAAGTCGACACACTCAAGCGCTTTGAATTGCATCAACAATGATGATGCATTCATTCCGTAAAAAATTAGGAAAGCCGTGTATCATTTGCATCATGACGATTGGTGCAAATTTTTATTCAGTTGGCGAGTTGGCTTCTCTTCAAAGCGGCTACCCGTTTCGAGGCTCCATAGAGGAGTCGACCGAAGGTGGCACTCTAGCCGTGCAGATGAAGGACGTTGACCCCGACTATGGGGTGAACTGGCCTGGCGTCATCCGCACAACCCTAGCCGGTCGCAAGCACCCAGACTGGCTCAAAGCTGATGATGTCCTGGTCGTCTCCAAAGGTGCGCGGTTCTACGCGGTCTGCATTAACGAGCCGCCAAGTGCGGCCGTGTGCAGTCCGCACTTCTTCCTGCTTCAAGTGTTGCCACGGGCCGAGCTGCTGCCAGCCTTTCTGGCGTGGCAGATCAATCAGCCCCCATTCCAGCGTCAGCTTCAACAAGCCGCTGAAGGCAGCAGCCAGCTGAGCATCCGTCGCCCCGTACTGGAATCGCTCACGCTGTGCGTGCCGTCGCTGGCAGACCAGCAACGCATCGTTGCCCTGGCCGACCTTGCGCGTCAGGAGCGACATACCCTCCACCAACTCATTCACAACCGCGAGCAGCAACTCCAGGCGCTCGCGGAAGGTCTTGCGCATGCCGCACAGGCCGCTCACTGAACAACCCAGGGACCCAACACAATGAACGACACCACCACCGAAATCACCTCAGTCAGCCAGGACGACATCAATGCCGCCGTCTGGGCTGCCTGCGACACCTTTCGCGGCACCGTGGACCCCAGCATCTACAAGGACTTCGTCCTGACCATGCTCTTCCTCAAGTACGTGTCGGATGTCTGGCAAGACCACTACGACGCCTACAAGAAGCAGTACGGCGACCACCCCGAGTTGATTGAGGAAATGCTCAAGAACGAGCGTTTCGTGCTGCCAGCCAGCGCCAGCTTCTATGCCCTGCACACCCTGCGACACAGCTCCGGTAATGGCGAGCGCATCGACAAGGCGCTGCACGCCATCGAAGAGGCGAACATCACCAAGCTGCGCGATGTGTTCCAGGACATCAGCTTCAACTCCAACAAGCTGGGCGACGAGCAGCAGAAGAACGACATCCTGCGCCACTTGCTGGAAGACTTCGCCAAGCCCGAGCTGGACTTGCGCCCCAGCCGTGTTGGCCAGCTCGACGTGATCGGCAACGCCTACGAATTCCTCATCAAGAACTTTGCGTCCACCAGCGGCAAGAAGGCTGGCGAGTTCTACACCCCGCCCGAAGTCTCCGCACTCATGGCACGCCTGATGGCGCCGCAAGAGGGCGATGAAATCTGTGACCCCACCTGCGGCTCCGGGTCGCTGTTGATGAAGTGCGGTCGCCTGATCCGCGAGAACACCGGTTCACGCAAGTACGCGCTCTACGGGCAGGAAGCCATCGGCAGCACCTGGGCACTGGCCAAGATGAACATGTTCCTGCATGGGGAGGACAACCACCGCATCGAATGGGGCGACACCATCCGCAACCCCAAGCTGCTCGACGGTGCCGCCAGCCTCAAGCACTTCGACATCGTGGTGGCCAACCCGCCGTTTAGCCTGGAGAAGTGGGGTTTCGAGGGGGCCGACGCCGACAAATTCAGCCGCTTCCGCCGGGGCGTACCGCCGCGCACCAAGGGCGACTACGCCTTCATCTTGCACATGATCGAGACCATGAAACCCGGCACCGGCCGCATGGCTGTGGTCGTGCCACATGGCGTGCTGTTCCGTGGCGCCGCCGAGGGCCGCATTCGCCAGAAGCTGATCGAAGAAAACCTGCTCGACGTGGTGATTGGTCTGCCGGAAAAGCTGTTCTACGGCACCGGCATCCCCGCCGCTGTTCTGGTGTTCCGCAAGAACAAGGTCGACGACAAGGTGCTGTTCATCGACGCCAGCCGCGACTTCGAGGCCGGTAAGAACCAGAACCTGCTGCGCGAAACCGACCTGCAGCGCATCCTGACCACCGCTGCCACGCGGCAGAGCGTGGACAAATATGCCTACCTCGCCACGCCTGCCGAGATTGCCGAGAACGACTTCAACCTCAACATCCCGCGCTACGTGGACACCTTTGAGGAAGAAGCCGAAATCGACGTGATGGCCGTGCGCAAGGAGCGTGAGCAGCTCAAGGCCGAGCTGGCCAGCCTGGAAACCCAGATGGCCGTCTACCTGAAGGAGCTGGGCTATGAGTAAAGCGCAAAAACCCAGCACGCCGACCAAGGCGATGGCTGCGCCGTTGGAATTGAAGGCACCAGCCAGCGCCGAAAGCCAAGGCGAATTCGTTCTCTATACCACTGACGACGGCCTCACCCGCGTTGAAATGCGGGCCGAAGGCGGCTCGCTGTGGCTCAGCCAGGCCGAAATCGCCACGCTGTTCCAGACCACGCCACAGAACGTCACCCAGCATGTGAAAGCCATCTATGCCGAGGGTGAAGCCGACCCCGAAGCAACTTGTAAGTCCGGCTTACAAGTTCGCCAGGAGGGTGGCCGGCTCGTCCGCCGCAATGTGCGCTTCTACAGCCTCGACGTCATCCTGGCCGTGGGCTACCGGGCGCGCTCGGCACGCGGCACCCAGTTCCGCCAATGGGCCACGGCCAACCTGAGCGAATACCTGCTCAAGGGCTTTGTGCTCGACGACGAGCGCCTGAAGAACCCACCCGTGGGCGACTCGGTGTTACCAGACCGCTTCGGCGAGTTGCTGGAACGCATTCGCGACATCCGCGCCAGCGAGCGCCGCATGTACCTGCGGGTGCGCGAAATCTTCGCCCTGGCGGCTGACTACGCCCCCACGCTGCCCGAGACCACGGCGTTCTTCCGCATCATCCAGAACAAGCTTCACTATGCCGTGTCGGGCCAGACGGCCGCCGAAATCATCCGCCGCCGTGCCGACCACACCCAGCCCAACATGGGCCTGACCACCACCCGCAAGGGCCAGGTGCAGAAGGCCGACGTGGGCGTGGCCAAGAACTACCTGAACGAGCAGGAAATCACCGAGCTGAACCGCATCGTCACCATGTGGCTGGACTTTGCCGAAGACCAGGCCACGCGACGCAAAGAGGTGTTCCTGAAGGACTGGGCCGAAAAGCTCGACGCCTTCCTTAGCTTCAATGACCGGCAAGTGCTGGTCGGCGCTGGCAAGGTGTCGCACAAGCAGGCGGTGGCCCATGCACAGAGCGAGTACGAGCAGTTTGCGGCGCAACGACGTGCAGGTCTGGAGGCGGAAGGCGAGGCTTATGCCGTCCGCATGCTTGGTGCGGCATCGGCCGACGTAGATACCTTGAACGAATTGGGACAGGTCGCTAAGCGGCTGACAAAGAAGAAGGGAGGTCGTGATGCTGCCTAATGGATGGAAGACTACGACTATCGGCCAGAGCTGCTCGATCAGAAACACGTTGCGTTTCCCATTGAGTGCAGCAGACCGAGCAGGTATACAGGGCCATTACCCTTACTTCGGTCCTACTGGTCAACTGGATTCGATTGACCACTATCGGATTGACGAACCATTCGCTCTTATCGGTGAGGACGGTGACCACTTCCTGAAGTTCCGAGATCGCTCGATGACGCTCTACTTTGAAGGCAAGGCCAACGTCAACAACCATGCACACATCATCGGCGACTCTGAGGAGTGCTTAGCCAAGTGGTTCTATTACTGCTTCATGCACCGCGACTTAACGCCCGTGCTTTCGAGGCAGGGGGTCGGGCGGTACAAGCTAACGAAGGCAGGGCTTGAGCGGCTGGAGCTTCCTTTGCCACCAATTCGTGAACAGGCTGCAATCGTGGGTGTGTTGTCCACTTGGGATCAAACCATCGCCGCCACAGAGCGGCTGCTGGCTAACAGCAAGCAGCAGAGATTGGGGTTGATGCAGAAACTTATCAGTGATCGCTCCCGACAGTCACGTGGCGAGACAGTCTTGCATAGAGAGCACGCCTCCGAGATTTTCTTGCCACGATCCGTGCGCCGCAACGACGGTCTTGAATTACTGTCGGTCATGCAGGACGTGGGCGTTGTGCCGCGTAGTTCGTTGGATCGAAAGGTGGTCATGCCCGACGGCTCAACAGATGGCTACAAACTCGTTGAGCCGGGAGACTTCGTTATCAGCCTTCGCTCTTTTGAGGGTGGTCTGGAGTACTCACGATATAGGGGGCTTGTTAGTCCTGCCTACACAGTTCTGATGCCGACAAAACCAATTGTTGACGACTTCTACCGGCACTACTTCAAATCGCAGGAATTCATTGGGCGATTGGCAGTCGCAGTCATCGGAATTCGAGACGGAAAGCAGATCAGCTACGACGATTTTGAGTTTATTAAGCTGCCATACCCGTCAATCGCAGAGCAAGAGGCCATCGCAAACACACTGAATGCTGCGGAACGGGTCGTCAAGCGGCACGAGACATATCTCCAACTTCTGCGACAAGAAAAAGCCGCCCTCATGTCCCAACTCCTGACAGGCAAGCGCCGCGTCAAGCTGCCGGACGCCGAAGCAGAGATGCAGGCATGAACAGCACGCCCAATTCTCGCGAGCAGTACAGCGCCCACTTGCCCGCGCTGCACCTGCTGTGCAACCTGGGCTGGAACTTCCTCACCACGGCGCAGGCCCTGGCCCTGCGCGGCAGCACGCGTGAGGTCATCCTCAAGCCCCGGCTGATCGAGGTGCTGCAAACCCGGCGCTACGAATACAAGGGCCAGTGGTACCCGCTGTCACCCAGCGGCATTGACCAGATCGTGCGGGAGTTGTCGGCGCTCAGCCTGGCCGAAGGGCTGATGCCCGCCAACGAGCGCCTGTACGGCAAGCTGGCGCTGGGCATCACGGTGACGGAGTTCATGCCCGATGGCAAAAAGCACCAGCCGACCATCGCAGTGATCGACTGGCCCGACGCCACAGCCAACCGGTGGGACGTGACCGAAGAGCTGGAGGTGCTGGCTGCACGAGGCACGCACCACCGCACGCCGGACGTGGTGGCGTATGTGAACGGCATCCCGCTGGTGGTGATCGAGGCCAAGCGGCCAGAGTCGGGAGGCGGCAGCCACCCTGCCAAGGCAATGGTGACCGAGGGCATCAGCCAGCACCTGCGCAACCAGCGGCCGGACGAGATTCCCAACCTGTTTGCCTACGCCCAACTGTTGCTGTCCATCAGCCAGACCGAGGGGCGCTATGGCACCACGCACACGGCGGCGAAGTTCTGGGCCAAGTGGCGGGAGGAGGAGTTCGACGAGGCCCACATGCAGGCGCTCAAGAACAAGGCTCTCAAGCCGGATGTGCGTGCTGCGCTGTTCGACGGCAAGCCTGCCGCGCTGGCGGCGTACTTCGACACGCTGTGGAGCGCCCCCATGCAGGCCACCGAGCAGGACCGCTTGCTGGTGAGCCTGTTGACCCCGGCACGGTTGCTTGAATTCCTGCGCGGCTATGTGCTATTCGACCGCAAGGTGGGCAAGATCGTGGCTCGCTACCAGCAGTTCTTCGGCATCCGTGCGCTGCTGGCGCGCATCAGCCAGATGAAGCCCGAATCGCAAGGCGGTGGCCGCGAGGGTGGCGTGGTGTGGCACACCACGGGGTCTGGCAAGAGCTTCACCATGGTGTTCCTGACCAAGGCGCTGCTGCTAGTAGATGCCTTGAAGGAATGCCGCGTGGTGGTGGTGACCGACCGCATTGACCTGGAAACCCAGCTCGCCCGCAACTTCATGACCGGTGGCGCCTTCGGTTCCAGCATCGCCACGCAGAAAGACGGTGAGAAGAGCCGCACTCTGTCTGGCCGCGATCTGGCTCAGCGCATCGGTAAGGGCACCGAGCGCATCACCTTCACACTGGTGCACAAGTTCAACACGGCGTCCAAGCTTGCGGAGTGCCGGAACGACTCGGCCGACATGATTGTGCTGGTGGACGAAGGCCACCGCAGCCACGGTGGCGAGACGCATGAGCGCATGAAGAAGGCACTGCCCAAGGCGGCTTACATCGCCTTCACGGGGACGCCCTTGCTCAAGGACGAGAAGACGGCCAACAAGTTCGGCCCCATCGTGCACGCCTACACCATGCAGCGCGCGGTGGAGGATGAAACCGTTGCCCCGCTGCTGTACGAAGAGCGTGTGCCCGAGTTGGACATCAACGAAGAGGCGGTGAACCGCTGGTTCGAGAAGATCACCAGCAACTTGAGCGATGCCCAGCGCACCGACCTGAAAAAGAAGTTCGCCAAGAAGGGCGCCATCTACGGTGCAGCCAACCGCATCGAGTTGATTGCCTGGGATATTGCGACCCACTTCAACGAGAACGTCAAGAAGCTGGGGCTCGGCTTGAAGGGGCAGGTGGCCACCGACAGCAAGCTCGACGCGATTCGATACAAGAAGGCGTTGGACGACACCGGCTTGGTGACCAGTGCGGTGGTGATCTCGGCCCCGGACACGCGTGAAGGCAACTCCGATGTGGATGAGGACACGCTGCCCGAGGTGCAAAAGTGGTGGAAGCAGGCCATGGCTACCTGCGGCAACGATGCCGAGACCTATGAGAAGCAGGTGGTCAATGACTTTGGCACGGACGGCGCACCTGACTTGTTGATCGTCGTGGACAAGCTGCTGACAGGTTTCGACGAGCCGCGAAATACAGTGCTGTACATCGACAAGCCCCTGAAAGGGCACAACCTGATCCAGGCCGTGGCGCGCGTCAACCGCCTGCATGACGCCAAGCGGTATGGCGTGCTGGTCGACTACCGAGGCATCTTGAAGGAACTCGACACCGCCATCCGCGCCTACCAGGACCTGGAAGCTCGCACGCAAGGCGGCTTCGACATCGGCGACCTGGAGGGCCTGTATCACCAGTTCAGCACGGAGTACAAGCGCTTGCCTGCGTTGCATGATGCGCTTTGGTCGTTCTTCAAGTCGGTGACCAACAAGCTCGACCGCGAGCAGTACCGGCAGATGCTGGCACCGAAGTTCGTGAAGGGCACCGACGGCGAGGAGTACGACGAGCGTCAGAAGCTGCGAGACGACTTCTACGAGGCACTGACTGCCTTCGGCCTGTGCTTGCAGACCGCGCTTTCATCACGCAGCTTCTTTGAGGACAAGAGCTTCTCCGAGGCACAGATTGCCCAGTACAAGGCAGACCTTCGTTTCTTCACCGAGTTGCGCCAGACCGCCCGCCGCGATGCCATGGAGACGGTGGACTACAGCGTCTACGAAGAACAAATCCGCAAGCTAGTGGACAAGCAGGTCATCGGTACAGAAGTGCGCGAACCCGAGGGCGTCTATCTGGTGCACCAGTTAGGGCAAGCAGAAGACCCGAAGGACTGGTCGGAAGAAAAGACGCGCAACGAGACGGACATGATCCGCACCCGGCTGCGCAAGACCATCGAGCAGGAACTGGCGGCCGACCCCTATGCGCAGAAGGTGTTTGGCGAACTGCTGCGTCAGGCCATCGCTGAAGCGGAGGCCATGTTCGACCATCCGTTGAAGCAGTACGCCCTGTTCAAGTCTTTTGAGGAAAAGCTGGACGCCCGTGCCACCCCGGACATACCGGATGCATTGGCAGACAAGCCACATGCCAAGGCCTACTTTGGCGCCATGCGTCTGGTGCTAGGGAACGAGGCCTTTGCTGCACTGAATGGTGATGCGACGGACACGCTGGTGCAACAAGCGATTGCGATGGACACCGTGGTGCGCGACGCCGTGGCAGAAAACTCGCTCAACCCACAGAACATTGAGGCTGCTATTCGCAAGGGTCTGCTGCCCCTGTTGTTTGGCACGCTGGGTTTGGACAACGCCAAGCTGGTGGTCGAGCAAGTCATCCAGATCACGCGTGTCGGGTTGAGTAAGTCTTGAGCATGCACGTCACTAAACGCGTCTCGCAGCACCGCATCGCCTATGGCGATGAAGTCATTGCCTTCAGTCTGCGCTACCAACCATCGCGCACCGTGCCGCGCATTGCCATTCATGTGGAACCAGACGCGCGCGTGCTGGTGGATGCACCGGACACCGCACCGCTGGCGGATGTGCTCGCGGCGGTGAAGAAGCGGGCACGCTGGATCAGCCAGCATGTGCACGCAGCCACCGCACGGCTGGCCCATGTGCTGCCACGCGAGTATGTGAGCGGTGAATCACTGCACTATCTGGGTCGCCGCTATCGCCTGAAGGTCGTTATCGACGCAGGGGCCAAGGCAGAGGCTCGGATGCGCGGCGCTTTCATCACCGTGACGACGCCCGAACAAGCCTCGGCCCCGATCAAGATAGCTTTGGACGCCTGGTATCGGCAGCGAGCACGGGAGGTGTTTTCAGATCGATTGAAGGCGATTGCCGCCCCGCTCCGATGGGTCAAGCAGATTCCGCCGACACGCCTGCAGTTCATGACCGTGCAATGGGGCAGCTGCTCACCGTCGGGCCGCATCACGCTGAACCCGCTGCTGGTGAAGGCTCCACGGGAGTGCATCGACTACGTGCTGCTCCATGAACTGTGTCACCTGCTTCACCACAACCACAGCCCCAAGTTCTACCGGACCCTGGATCGGCACATGCCGAATTGGAGAGTCGTGAAGGAGAAGCTCGACAACATGGTGGAAGAAGTTTTCCGCGCCTGAAAAATCAAATCAAGACCATGAGAGGGAGGGTGAATGGCGACTGCTACTGAAGAGCCAACTCGGCTTACCGTCAGCTTGTATCTTTTGAGAGCATCTAAAGTCTCAGAGGCGCTTCAACAACTGGAGGCTGTAAGCGCATCCAGCTCGACACTGATCGAATCGATTCCAGAGGGCAAGTTTTTAGCCCTGCCTTCTGATCCATCACCTCCCAAATGGCTTGACCCGATTTCGTCCCTAATCCCGGCAAGCTCCAATCTTCAGCTTGAGAGCCAATCTCCTGGTGGCATTCTCTGGGTGCCCCGGAATGGGAAAACCTTTGCCTTCACATTCGGGTATGGCCATTCAAAGGTCAAAGATGAGTGGGTAGACCCGGAATTCGGCAAGACCGTTGCCCTGGCCGTCGTTCCTCAGGTACAGGTGTGCGAAGTTCGTGCCGAACAGGTTTTTGCAAAGCGTCATATCGCGAACGAGCGCGCGCCAGCCGCTTCTTCAGTCCGTGAATTCGGTTTTGAATCTGATCGTGACCTAGTTACTGCCGTGGAGGGTATCCCGGAGACGTCACACTGGCCGCTCCTCGGCAGGAAGGTACGTGGCGGAGTGTCTTTCAAGTTCGACTTGGATGTGGCCAAGCTTCTTGATGCGCTGGACAAAATCATTGAACGTTTTGACTCAAATGAGCACCGCACTCGTTGGCCACAGGCGAACAACCTCGTTCCGGTGCGTGACGAAGCCGTGGTCGATCAACTGGATGCGCTGTTGGATGGAGTCCTGGGGGCACCACACCCGGAGCACTCGATCACATTTGCAGCCCCAACGGAGCGCAGCGGTGACAAGCCCTATCCGCAGCACTTCGTAATCGGTCGTATGCGCGCTAGTCCAACTACATCTCCATACTTAACGTACGCAAGTTGGAAGAGCCATGTTCAGTCAAAAGGAGATACGGCCAACCTCGAAGCTGCGAAGGCCACGCGAGTTCATTTGCTGGATGCGGATAAGGAGGAGATCGACTCTTGCTCAATGTATGCCTGCATGGGTGTTGAAGTCACCCACGGGGGCATTACTCATGTTCTTTCGTCCGGCTCTTGGTACGCAGCAGATCGCCAGTTCATCGCCAGTACAAACCAAGTCTTGGGGACAATTGGCGCACCGACGCTGAATCTTCTGGCTTGGGACTCGGTGGACCATGAAGGGCCTTATAACGAGAAGGCTGCAAACGCCGATCCCGACCTTTGGCTCTTTGACAAGGAGCTTGTGCAGTTTGGAGGGGGATCATCGCGTTTCGAGTTTTGTGATCTCATGCACCTACCGTCGAAGACGCTGTACTTCGTCAAACACCCGACAGGTTCAGCAGGAGTAAGTCACCTGTGTGAGCAGGTTCGTCGCACGGCGGAGACCTTTTTTGACACCGACCCGGCGTACCGCCAAAAACTTGCGGCCAGAGTAAATGCTGTCGGAAAAGGCTGGGACACCACTTGGCTTTCAACCCAACCCAAGCGGCATGAATGGAATCTCTGCATGGTCCTGATGGGCAAGCAACTCAATGATTTACCGTTTTTCGCGAAATGCGGCATCTCACGATTGGTTGGAGAGTTGGTGCGTAGAGGTTTTGTCGTATCTTTTCAGGCTGTTTAAGCTGGTCAAAAATGGCCGTGAATAGACCGTTTTATGTTCGGATAAGCTGGGTTGTGAAAATTTTCCTACTCTTGGCAAAAGCCTGAGAAAATAGAAGAAATTTCAGGAAACGCCCGTATTCGGCGCCAAATCACCTTGGCTTGGTGCGGTTTTTCTGCACTCCAGATTAAGGATGTTTTCCGCATCCGATGAGCGGAATGGCGTTTCAACTCCCCAGTACATGGGGGATTTAATCTCAAATTTCAGGTAGCGATAAGACACAGTTATCGACTGCCAGATGACCACCAAAACGGCCCCATTTGCGGGCCGTTTTTTATTGTTTTTCCAACTCGTCCATAGGACTCACCATGAAGAAAATTCGCACTCCACTGGAGGGCGCTGGCGCAGCTTTGTCTGCTTGCAGCACTGCCACATCCAACCGCACGCAGCAAACGCAGCCAGAGGCCGCTTTGAGCGGTTTTTCGGCCACTGCCGAACAGTTCTTTGCTGCCAGCCAGTCGGCCGCCACCAAGCGTGCGTATGCCTCCGATTTGAAGCACTTTTTTGCCAACGGCGGGAGCGTTCCAGCCAGCCCAGCCGTTATGACCGAATACCTGGCCCTGTGCGCGGAAAAGTTGTCTGTGGCGACCTTGGAGCGACGGGTGACCGCGATCCACAAGGCTCACCTCGAAAAAAATCTGGAATCCCCGGCCCAAAGCGAGACCGTGAAGCGCGTGATGCAGGGCATTCGCCGGACACTGGGCACCATGCAGCGGCAAGTGCAGCCGCTTGTCAAAGACGATCTGCTCGCGGCACTGGTGATGATCGACCGGCAGAAGATGCCCATTAAAGCTGCACGTGACCGTGCCCTGCTGCTCGTGGGCTTTGCATCGGCCATGCGCCGGTCGGAGCTTGTGGCGATGCAAGTTGAGCACTTGACCCATCTGCCCAACGGGGTGGAGATTTTGCTGCCGTCGAGCAAGACCGACCAAGAAGCGCAGGGTCGCACAGTGTTCATCCCACACGCCAATGGCGAGCGTTGTCCAGTGCGTGCCCTGGTGCACTGGCTGGACGTTTCTGAAATCAAGGAGGGGTTTGTGTTTCGTGCCGTCAGCCGTCATGACCGGGTGGCGCGGCATGGGTTATCAGCGCAATCAGTGGCGCTTGTGGTGAAGGCATCAGTCGAGCGCGTGGGCGGTGACTCGACAAATGTCAGCGGCCACAGTTTGCGGTCCGGCTACTGCACGAGCGCAGCAGAGAAGGGTTTGCAGCCGTGGCAGATACGAGAGCAGACAGGGCACAAGTCGGACGTGACGCTCGCCAAGTACATACGCCCGGTAGCGAGAAGGAAGATTCCGAGTTTGTTGTGAATCGTGCAATTTGACTGCAGCAACCTTCCGCTTTCGATTCGTTGGCCAATCCCGATCAACCACAGACATCGAAGGCAGTGAGCGCAACGAATCAGTAACGACTAACCGCTGTCGCTATGCCGATCTCATTGTGACTGGGAGCTCGCGTAGCGGGCTATGCAGTGCCCACACATCCATTCGCCATCGTCATAGATGCCACCCGTCATGTCGGTCTTCTGGTGGCACCAGCCGCATTCGGCAATGATTCCGCTATCGTCTTCCCAGGCCTTTCCAGCTTCAAAGAAACCGGGCTGATTGGAGGGCAAGAGCTTCGGATCTGGTGGTGTGGCAAACCGACCGCAGTTGCTGCACCACCGGCCTCCATGGTGCTCAATTGTGCTGGCCCGCTTGCAGTGCGGGCATACCACCAAATCCAAGGCTGGCACCACAGGAATAGGCACGAGCTCTTCAATGCTCTCTATCCTTCGGCAGTGCATGCCGTTGTTCTTGAGGTGGCTCAGCAACGGATCAAAGCCCTTGTCTCCGCTCAGAACGAAGCACTGCGTATCGGGGGAAGTCTCAAAGGTGCGCCCAAGTTCAAAGGCTATGTGGAAGTCCAAGGCGTTCTTGCCAGTCCCAGAAATCTTTAAGAAGTCCACTCGACTGAACCTGTGGGCCGTAGCAGGTTTCCTGGACGCCTTGGGAGGGTTCTGATTTGCTCCCACGAAGATGATGGCCCTGAAGCTCTGGTCCAAAGGTGAAAGGTCTACCTTGTGCTTATTCTCTAGGTCAACGAGAAGCAGTTTTTTAGTCATACCGCATCACATAAAGTTCAGCATAAGCCGCCCAACGGAGTTTGTCAGGTCACGGGCAAACAAGGCAAGCCAGCGTTGAGAGTCGTCCCCGAAGTGCGACTCGCTGAAGCCGTTCCTGGAGTTTGCAATGGCATTGGTAAGCGTCGGCATGGCATTGACGATCTCCAAGGGGAAGGGCCCTTGGGCTTGGAGCTTGCGGCTGATATCGTCTTTAACCACCTTGCATAACGGCATGAGGTCAGTCAGTCCGACAAGCTCAGGAACATGCTTGCGCACATACGTCTTGTAGAGCCCTTCAAGGCATGTGTAGCTCAGTGTCGTCGCCCGGTTGTACTGATGGGCATCAATGGCGTGGTCAATGTCGTTGAGACTGTTGTTGAGCTTTTCCGAGTTCCACAGGTCCACGGGAACAACGGTCGTAGGCACGGCACGGCCACCACCAAAGACTATGTCCCTGATCTTGTCCGCTTGTGCCTTGTCGTGTGGCTCAATGTGATCAACGAACACCCGATAGAGACTAAATCGCTGGGGTTCGGGCTGGGCCTGAATGAGGTCCCAGTAGAAGTCCTTGCGAGAACTTGACTTGCCTTGGCTCTGTCGGAGTTGCAACAACTGCTGGTAGCTGGGCGAGCCAGGATCGACCTGTTGAACCATGCGGCAAAAGGTTGAGCCACCCACATAGAGGGCCTTGTCCTCGCTGTTCAAGGCCGCGAACAGATAGTTGAAGGCGGCGATCCAGTTGACCGAGGACATTACGCAGCGCTCTCCACCAAGGCTGGCTGCTGCACAGGGATTGGCTCAATGAACTTCGCCAACTCTTCCTGCTGGGCAATGAGGAATGGAGCTTCCTTGACCTTGTCGTAGAGCTTCAGAAGACGCTGCTCAGCCCGATTCAAAATGGTGCCGTACAGCAGCGGCTGAATCTTGACTTTGTCGTTATCTTCGGTGCGAGTGCCACCCTCACCGCTCTCGATCTGGTCGCCAAGCACGAAGCCGTCAATGCGGGTGTCAGGCTGGACGTGGCCCCGCTTTTTCAACTCCTTCACATACTTCCAAATCTGTTCCTTTTCCTTCGAGCCGAGGGAGAGCTTTGTGGTCTTCAGGTCAACGATGACCAGATGCTGAACGCCAGCTTCTTGATGGTCCTCGTTATAAGACGGCAAGGAGTAAAAGCCGGTGCTGCCGTCGCCGCGGATCACAAAGTCAGGCCTGTTCAAGGAAGCCTTCTCCGCCTTGCCGTCAAACAGCTCCCGGATGACGGTCGTCATGCCTTTGTTTGACGTGAAGTGGATGGACTCAAATTTGTCCCCGAACATCCATAGGCCCTTGGCGAAGAGCGGCTGGAGCTCCTTGACCTCATCAATACCAGCGATCTGAATCTTGATCCGTAGTTCGTTGATGACCTTCAAGCGGCCCTGAATTTCGTCCAAAACGACCTTGGCCATGCCGATAGTCCATTGACTCAGGACCTCGTGGAGAGCATCCAAATCATGCGGATCTTGGTTGTGCAGGATCTCCAGTAAACCGTACTGCGACTTGCTCTTTTCCAGCTTCGCCAAAATGCTGGTCAGTTGTACTATCTCCTGTTCACCGAAGTTCGGGCATGTGTCCACGACCTCATTTACAAAAGTGGTGACACGATCCTTGCTCATGAGCGGAAGCGAATTTACAGACTGCCCTACTTTTTCAAGGACAGCGCTTCGCTTGTCTTCACGCTCTACCGCACTGGTGTTGTCAATAATTTCCCGAATTTTGTCTTGGACGATTGGCCTGGTTGCCTCCCAGGCGAGGTTCTTTTCAACAAAGCCTGACCAGTCTTCTTTAACGGCATTCTCCTTGTTCAGAAAATCGGCTTGAACGATGAAGGTGAATCGCTTGGCCTTCTCGGTCCTGCCGTCGAGAATACGTTCAACGTCGGCACCACGCCACTTGCATTCACCAACTGCACGGTTCATGACCCACCAAGCTATACCGTGCTGCTTGGTCGTCTTGTCGGCCTTCCGGGTGTCAATGTGGTAAATCTTGACCGCGCCGTAGCCTGGCACCTCAACGTCCACGATAGCGAGCGACGACTTGCTGATATCCGCAAATGAAATGGGCGTTCCGTTCAGGACCACTTTGAACGATGGGTCGGCGAGGAACCGACCACCTAGAAGCTCACGTGCCTGTTCCACGGAGAGGCTGCTTAGACGAATTTCACCTTCCCCGGTGATCGTCGTACCATGCCCTTGCACACCCTCTTCCACGAACTCAACGAGTTCTGTGATCAATGGCTTGTTCGCGGTCCTGCTTACCTTGTAGACGATCTTCTGACCGTCTTTGACCGACGTGATCTGGTAGTTCTTGGTGAGGCAGAAACTGGCGAACCGGCCTTTTCCGTTCTTTCCGAAGACGAAACGGGGAAGGCCCTCCACACCTGGTGGTGGCGTGGTCGTGCTGCCAGTCTTGGCGATACGGTCGTATGACATGGCCCGCCAAATATAGTCAAACTCAGCCTTGGTCATGCCTTTGCCATTGTCCGAGATGGAGAACTGCTTGTTCTTCTTCGGATCGGGCCAGCTTATGTTGACCTCGGTGGCATAGGAGTCCCAGCAATTGGCCACTAGCTCGACGATTGCAGTGCTTGGGTTGGTGATGATGGACCCAGCCCAACTTTCAAGAAAGCGGTCTTCATAAAAAATGTCTTCCTGTTGCACAGCAGCCCTTTCGTTTCACCGGGGAAGTCCGTTTTCTGGAATTTTGCCCCACCTTCCATGGAGGTGGTTAGTGCAAAAGTAGCAAGGGCTGGTGGTCCGCTATGGTCAGGCAGTCAAAGTTGAATGGCCACAGCTGCCAGATAAGCGGCGCCAAAAAGGTCTTGGTGTCCGGTAACACCACCATGTAACCGAGACAAGCTTCTCACGGTGTTGGACTTAGCTGGACTTCGATCAAAAAAAGCTGTCGCTGGCGGACTAAGATCAGATTTTCGGCATGCCGTTTGCCGCCACCAGAACGGCCGCCAAGAGCACTTTTCTGCTCTGCTGACACTGGTGGTGCTGCGATGACCGGAAAGCGCTCAAAACGTATTCTGGCTAGCAAGACAATCGGCCAAAATTGACCATCAAGACCACCGTTTAACCACCGTCTAGCGTGTCGGCCGTGACGCCACCACGCGCACAGTGCGCATTACAGATGGCGAACGCAAAAACCGGCACCGCTTCTCAAAACGCTGCTGGCTGCGCGCGTGGTCCACTGGCGCGAAGTACAACCCAACTGACTCCCGCGCCCGTGTGATCGCCACATAAAGCAGCCGACGTTCCTCGGCCAGCATCTTCTTGCCCCTGGCCAAATAAAGCGGGAGTTGGCCGTCAGCCACGCCCACCACGAGAACGTGATCCCACTCACGCCCCTTGGCCGCATGGATGGTCATGGTCTGAATCACTGGCTTGCCTGGCTGCTTGACCGCACGGATCATCTCGGCGGCACATGCATGATTGCGGCAGATCGGCGCCCAGCGGTTCAGATCGTGATGCACCTCGGTATTCGCACGCACGCCGCCCAACACGTGCATATACACGTCCCCGCAGGCGCGATAGCGACCCTCGAGCGAGGGCGAACGCGCAGCCCTCTTCAGACTAAGGGCTACCTTCTTCCAGCAGGGCTGCGCTCCGGTGAACGTCACGTGGCGCAGCACATGAGCCACTTTATCGGGGTCAATAGGCTCCTGGCGATACGCATGCTGCTCAACCAACTTGACGAGCCGCAGTACACGCTGCGCATGCCTCAGATCGCGTGTGGTGCCCTGCTGCGCTGCGTTCATGCCGGTGGCGTGTTGCCGCCGACCGAAAACTGACAGTCTGAAAGGTCTGGTGCCGATCCAAAATTGACAGGGGTGTTCAACTGCCCTGCTGAATTTTTCAGCAGGGATG
>JAANMV010000975.1_pt1 | contig 33523 bp, 27 predicted proteins | sample 7279661 | NCBI WGS metagenome assembly JAANMV01 (sample SAMN14094540, study PRJNA606508) | bioreactor metagenome | isolation source: A lab-scale SPAN reactor treating ammonium-rich wastewater day 121 | place: Ireland: Galway | collected 2017-05-16
CCGCTGCTGCAACTCCGTGTGAAAGATCAAAGCACACGCGTATTTCTCGATCTGGCCCGGGCGGTGAAGGAAATTACCGATGCGGCAGATGTCGCACTCATCATCAATGATCGCGCCGACATCGCCCGCCTGGTGGATGCAGCCGGAGTACACCTGGGGCAGGATGATTTGCCTCCTGCCGCCGCGAGGGCGTTGCTTGGTCCAGACAAGATCATCGGATTTTCGACTCACAACCAGAAGCAGGCGTTCGCGGCAGCCGAGGCGGGATTGGCCGACTACATCGGCTTCGGACCGATCTTTCCAACCAGCAGCAAGAGCAATCCCGATCCCGTCGTGGGGATCGACGGACTGCGTGAAGTCCGCCGCCTCGTGACTCTCCCATTGGTGGCCATTGGCGGCATTACCGGCGCCAACATGAGCCTCGCGCTGGAGGCCGGAGCGGACGCTGTGGCCATGATTGGCGGGATCGTGCGCGCCGTCGACGTCGAAGAGAATCTGCGTGAGCTGATGCGCCGTGCCCGTCAGGAGTGCGGCAAGATCGCACTCCCCTGAGGTGGCGGAGACCCTATGTTCAGGGTTCGCTCGGTGGATTCAGACGAAAGATGCGGTTATTGACTTCGGACAACACGAATGTCTGGGTCACTGCGTCGTACGCGATCCCTATCGGCATCCCGAACGGATCTGGCTTCGCGTGTGTTCCGCTCAACAGCATCTTCAGGACGCCTTGCTTATCGTAGGCGCGTACCTGGTGTTCAATCGGAACCGTAACCCAGATCCAGCCTTTGGCGTCGATTGCAATGTGTGGTTCCGAGTAGGCTTCCCGGGCCCACCCGGTGACACGGAACGATCCCGCGGGCGACCCGTCCGCATCGAACATCTGCAGGCGCGCATTGCCGTTGTCCGCGACGTAGACGCGTCCCGAAGCATCGACGGCTATGCCAATCGGTTCGATGAATTTGCCGGCGTTTTCGGACCCGTTCCACTCGTTGAGTTTGTCGCCCGACGAGGTGAAATGCATGACGCGGTTGTTCCCCGAGTCGGCCACGTACACCTCTCCCTGTGAGTTGACGGTGATGCCGCGTGGCGAGAAAAAGCCACTCAGCCACTGGCGCCGGAAGGTGCCATCTGGCCCAAACACCTGAATGCGCTGATTCCACGTATCAGCCACATAGATCTCATCCTCAACTCCGACGGCGACGCCCGCAGGCTGCCTGAATTGACCAGGTCCTACGCCGGCCTCGCCGAACGTGAAACTGAATTGAAGCGATTTGTCGAACACTTGCATCCTGTTGTGACCGAAATCACAGACGACCACGGATCCGTTACTGAGCAATGCCACACCACGTGGCTCGCTGAGCTCGCCTTGCTTTGCCTGGGGGACTGTCGGCATTGATTCGGGCCTGACTGGTCGCGACTGGTCTACCGAGGCCGAATCGTCGTCTGGAGCGACCAGGAGGGCCTGGGCAAAAACATGCCCCGAATCTTTCGGGTACCGCAAATCGACGATTTCGTGCTTGGGAAATTTCCCTTTTAGATCCGCCAGAACGACCGGTCCCGCTCCTTCAGTTGCCAGAATGAATGCAAGCCCCTCCCCGGCGTAATGGATCGGTGTTCCCTTTATCAGATCCGAGATGTTCTCCTCCCAGTTGAAATTCATCTCGAATACGTCGCCTTCGCGATAGTTCAGGTAGATGAGTGTATCGCGCGGGAAGTTGGCGCCGCCCACCCAGATGCGGTAGCGCGGATCGAGTGATGCCATGAATTCTCCCACCACTGTTGTTTCCGGGTAGAAGCCCCAGATCGTTCTGTGGTGCGGTCCGAGAAATTGCGCATAGGTCGCTACTGCCGAGCCGATACCAATGGCGGCGGCGAAGAGAGCGCCTGCCATGCCTTTGCGCTGTGGCAGGAGGCGGGCAAGCTCACGCGCAAAGAAGAAGACGCCCAGTCCGGCCATGGCGAAGACAAACGGCATGGAGCCGATGTTACGATTCATGTTCGGATCGCTGACGAAGCCCGGGACCATGCCGGTGATGAGTCCGATGAGTACGAACTGGGCCCGTTCATCACGCAGCCTCAAAAGACACCACAAGAAGCCAAACACGAAGAAAATTGCGGCGAAATATTCGAGCCCCGGCGTATTGGTGAAGAAATCGTCGCCGTTGGCGAAGTAATTGAACATCAGGGCCGATTTCTTTGCATTGACCCAGTAGGAGCCGCTGCCGACCAGGAAGGTCGCTCGCCCCTGGAACTTCGTCCAGTTGTGTACGGCGTACCAGGCAAGTGGAAAGATGGCCACGGTGAACGTCACGCCCATCATTACGATGCCGTAGCCGTAGCGTTTCAGAAAGCCGCGCCAGTGCCACGACTCCAGCATGAAGATCGGGAGCCAGAGTGCGAACACCACCGGGAAAACACGTGCTGCGTTGTAGGTGTTCATGGTAGCCGCCAGGGCTACGCCGGCCAGTCCGAAGTGCAACAGGGAGCGGGTGCGCATGGCGCGGATGAAGAAATAACAGGTGAGTGCCGTGAACAGCGGTTGGTAGTCCGATCGCCAACCGACACGGCTGAAGATCAGACTCCAGCCGGAGACACCGAACAGCAGAGTGCTGAGCAGTGCCACCGAATTGCCGAAAAGGTTGCGCATCCAGCCGTAGATGATCGGTAGCGTCAGTATGCCGGCGATCACCGATGGCCCGTAGACGGCCAGCCGCACGTTCCCCAGCAGCCACACAGCGACGGCACGGAAATAGAACGTCAGCGTCTCACGCCCCCAGGCCGCAGAGATGTACGGCGTGTAGGGGAGTTGTCCTTTGACGATGCCGAGGGCGTATTGTCCTTCCCACGCCGCATCGTGATTCAAACCGGGTGGAAGCTCGGAGAGTTTGTAGAATTTGAAGAACACACCGATCAGGAACACGCCGCACAGAAGCAGCCATCCGGTCCGAGGTGAAAAATCTGTTTGCAGCGCAGCCGGCATGGTGCGCGTGTCGCGGGCTACGCCGTAGAGCAGAACGAACGAGACTGCAGCGAGCGTCCAACCAACGGCGGCCCGGGCCGGCGCATCCTGGACACTCAAGAAGTACTGCCCGATGAAGGCGCCACCGAGCGCGATCAGAACGAGAGAAAGTCGTACCCAGGAACGCTGTGGCAGGCTATCGGTCGACGTCATAAGGAATGCGCGAGATGCGGTTTTCCAGGTCACTGACGACGAATTCCTGCACGGCTGCATTGAAGACAATGCCCATGGGTGTGTCGAAACCAGCGCCCTGTCCGCTAATCGTCCGGATCACGGCTCCGTTGCGATCGTAGACACGAACCTCCTTGTCGCCGGGGACAGTGACCCAGATGTTACCCCGGGGATCGACTGCCACATTGGGCTCGGAAAACACCTTGCTTTCCCAGCCGGCGACACGGAAGGCTGAAACGAACTTTCCATCACGCGAGAAAATCTGCAGGCGGCCGTTGCCGTTGTCCGCCACGTAGACCTGGCCCGCTGCATCAACGGCGATACCGCAGGGTTCCCAGAATTTCCCGTCTGTCTCTCCCTTGCCGCCCCACTCGATCTCCTTCAAGCCGGCTGCTGAGAAGCGCACGATCCGGTTGTTTCCGGTATCGGCGACGAACACCGAGCCATCGGCAGCGACGGTGACACCGCGCGGACCGTAGAACGAAGAGGCGAATTCGCGGACGTACTTGCCTTCCTTCGAAAACACCTGGATGCGCTGATTCCACGTGTCTGCAACGAAGATCTCGCCGCTGGATGACACGGCGATTCCACACGGTTCCTTGAACTGTCCGGGCAAATCCCCCTGCTTGCCCCAGCCCCGGAGGAAACTCAGATCGCTCTTGTATTCCTGAATACGGTTGTTGCCGAAGTCGCAAACCACCAGATTTCCGTCGGGAGTCGCAGCGATACCGCGCGGTTGTGAAAGCATTCCGGGGAGATCCTGCGCGCGTGGCGGTTCCTCCCCGGGCGGTACCTGCGCGACCTCCTCGATCGTGGTCACCGGCATTCCCGTAAACCGGCCGTTGACGGCGAAGATGGTGACCCCCGGGTTCTGGTAGATCGGGCGCAGCAGATCGGTCCATTCGTCGAAACGTCCCAGGTTACCACCGGCGTAAGTGCGTCTCTCCAGTGGGCCAACATAGACGAGGCTTACTTTGTATCGATCGAGAATCTCGGCCACAGTGTCGTGGTTGTCCGTTGTATAGAAGGTCTGGATATCCGATTTGCGCCGGTTGATTTCCGGCCATGGATGGGCCCGCTGGAAGACGTGGTAGGCCCAGCCCAGCACGGTAGGCAAGCCCGTGTTCATCGAGACGCGCGTGAATTCCTGATAGGAATCGCCGTGTGCCTCGATGATGTAGGGAATGCCCCGTACGTTGTTGTTGATCCACTCGAAGGCAGCAAACTCATCGGGTGATTTCTGTCTCAGATAGGCCGTGCCATCGAGCGTCGGTTTTGGCGTGGGCACGCGGTTGGTGCGCAAGACGCCAATGATATCTGTGACGCCGGTGAACATGCTGATTCCGACCACCACAACGAGACCAGCCTGCCAGATGCGGCGCAGCCAGGGCAGCCGGACAGTTCCTGACCAGAGACCCAGAGCGGCTGCGGAAGCCGCGGCAGCCAGCATGAGCCACGCTTCCAGATAAAACTTGAAGATCGTGTTCATGCGATCCCAGACGTAAACGAGATCGGTGCCTGCGGTGACCGCAAAGGCAAATGACGTCAGTGCCAGCGGAATGCGCCAGCGCCGCTCGGTACCGGGTGCCAGCAGAACCTGCAAGGCAATCAGGAAGAGAATCGCCATGCCGGCACGTGTCGATGCGAGGAAACCAAAGACGGGCAGGGCGATCAGTAGCAACACCAGGATTGTTCTCAGAATACCGAAACGGGAATCTTCTCGTCGCAGGAATCGAGCCCACAGGGAGAGCACGAACGGGATGAGAATGAACAGCGCAAGTCCGAATACCGTAAAGAAATCCACTGGCTGGACGAGCCCCGAAGGTGCCAGTCTTTCCCATCCGAAGTTTCGTTCTGGCGCCACGAAATCTGTCCAGTACGGCCAGAACAGGAGATAGGCACCACCGATCACAGCGGCTGCGACGACCAGCACATGGCTGACCGCTCCAATCAGGAAGCGCAGGATCCCGTGCTCGTCGCCCTCGGTGACCCAGATCGAGACGAGCAGAAAGACGAAAAACAATACGTAGGTCGGAGTGCTCCAGGTGTTCGTCACCGTCACCGCGCCTAACGTGAGTGCCAGCAACAACAGCAGCACAAGCATTGCGCTCGGCGGCAGTGGCTCCCGTGGTGCCATGAGGCGCGTGCTGACCCAGCGCACCGATAGCGCCATGAAGGTCAGCGTGACGGGCATGACCATGACGTGTGCGTGCAGGTCGGCGAAGAGAAAACTCCACAACGGGAACTCGTTGATCGTGTCTCGAATGACGCGTGAAGTGGCCCAGAAATAATCGAAAGCGATGTGCGGGTGGCACGGTGTCACACTGCACCAACCCAGAAGTTCGCGCGGCCCCGACAGATTACCGAGGAACACTGTGAAGAATGCTGCCAGAACTCCAGCACCCCACCGGTTCGTCATCATCGCCCCCAGGGCGAAGGCGGCAACGGCCGTCAGGCCCGCCATCAGGGCCATTCCCAGATTGTAGGTGAGCGCTGTCTGTAGATGCAGTGCTTTTCCGAGCGCCGCGACGAGATAGTATCCGAAATAGCTGTAATGGAGGCTGGACCCCGCAAACCACGGCTCGGGTGGAGGCATTGTCGTAGCGCGGTTGAGTGTATTCAGAAAAGAGAAGTCCATCGGCTTCTCTCCCCAGTAAATCTCGGGATTGTACGCCCGAACGACCAGAAAGAGCAGGAATGCACTCAGAAAGACCACTTCCGTGGCCAGGGTTTCTCCTCGTTCCATGGCGACACGCCCCTGGCGCCGCCAGGAGAGGATGCCGATGAGCAGGAACAGCGCGATCAGGGCAGTCAATGGCGCTTGTGTGAAGGTGATCAATTCGAAGCTGCACAAGATCCAGGAGACGTACCCGAAGAGCAGCACGCCCAGGGTCTTGCTCAGGGCCAGCGTGCCGACGCCGACGAACCAACGCCGCAGCACCGGGTAGACCGCAAAGCTCAAGGCCTCGACCAGGGCGAGGAAGAGCAGGAGGGCTGGCAGACTCGATGAAATCGGCTCGCGTGCTGTAGATCCGATTTCACTGGCGCCCGCCGGGCTTGCCGCAAGCAGATCGTCGCGTGTGAGGTGTCGCGAGGGAGGTTGGTTCAGGATCCGATCGAAGATCGTATCGGCGTCGAGTCGCTCGGTGTTCTGGAAGAAAACGACCTTGGGGTGGTCGTACACGGTGATCGATTCGTCTGCCAACTCGTCCGGAATCTCGATCCCGAAAAGTGATGGACGCGAAGTGACTTCGTGGATCATCGTGTAGCCGAGATCCCCGGCAAAAAGCTTGTAAAAATATCGGGAGGTGAGTGGATAGGCTCTGCGTCCGGGATTTTTCGGGTCACGCTCCGGGACACGGGTAACGGCGCCGTAAAGGCGTTTGGTCTGAAAGACGATGTAATCCGAATTGGCCAGAGCGCGGCTCAGCTTTTGTATCTTGGCCGGGTTGTCATCCTCGTAGTATCCGAAGTTGACGATGGAATAACGCCTTGGCTCATAGCCCGGGAGGCCGAAGGGAAATCCTTCGTCCCAGTCCTGGCTCAAGACCTTGCTCCCCGGTGGTACATGTTTGTAGAACCACTCGGATGCCGTGACGACGGTGTGCGGGCGCGTGTAGGTATTCACGAAGGCCAGCGTCCAGAACAGGCTTCCCGCGACAACGGTGGCGAGCGCCAGACGGCCGAACCAACTTCCCTTGCGCACCCGTTGCAGCAACCAGTCTGCCGCCCACAGACACATCAGTGGATAGATGGGGAGCAGGTAGCGCGGGAATTTCACCTCGAACCAACCCGAAACGAGAAAGAAGGGAATTACCCAGGCGAGGAGAACCCACTCTGCCGCACGGTGAGACCGCCAGGCTACGGCAGGCCGGGTTGCAGTTGCCCAGACCGCGACAATGCCGAGAGCCGGCGCCATCCCCCAGAGGATCAACTCCTTGATCTCGTAGAGGTATTTTGGAGTGTGCATGTACTGTGTCGTGTATGGGTACACTCCGGCGTTACGCACCATGGTGCTTTGCTCGAAAATGTCGCGATAAAAACGATCGAAGTTCAACAGACCGTAGGGCTCGCCTACGGCAAATCCGGCAACGGCCGCCACGATCGCCAGCAGAACCAGGCCACTGGTCCGAAAGAAACGGCGCTCCACATAGAGCCGGTTCAAGGCTGCGATGCCCAGCGGCAGGAACAGTGGAGTGGCACTGAATTTCGTTGCGACAGCCAGACCGATACAAAATCCCGCTGCAAGAAAATTACGGAGTTTTCCTTCCTCTGCGACTTTGACGAATTGGGTCAGAGCCAGGAGAACGAAAAAGGTGAGTGGTACGTCGACGGCCAGAAACCGTGAGTTCTGGACATGCAGCACCGCCGCCGACAACAGGAATCCGGCGAGTAGCCCCACTTTAGGATCGTAGAGCCGGCTACCGAAGGAGATGAGCAGCAGCACGGTGAGCACACCGATGACAGCCGTCATACGGCGGCCGTTGAGGATCACTCCATCATAGGAGCCCGCATTCGAGTCGGTCAGTGACGCCACATCGCTGGCAATGCGTGTCAGATAGATCGGCAATGTTCCGTAGTTGAACCAGTCCGGATTGAGTTTCAGATCCTTGAACGAGATTCGTTGCACGGCATAGGCCACGGCCCGTTCATCGGGATGGAAGAAGTGGTTCTGGTCCCACGCAATGTGTGGCAGGCGGACGGCCGCCGCGAATAGCACGATGAGGATGAGCCACAGCCGAGGGCTGGACCACCAGGATCGGGATGCGTTCATGACTTTATTTGCGGCCTCTCTGCCGTCACGACCAGACACTCTCCCAGATACGGCGGCAGGAACGGTCGCGCCGTCGGCGATAGTAGTTGTAGTGCAGCAGGTGCTTCGAAAATCATCCGTTGAACGATTGCGGGCAATAGCGGGATGTACGGTGAATCCCACATTCCATCTCCCTGAATGCCCACGAGTGTGAGTCCCGCCCGCCGTACCAGTTCCAACCATTTCTCACGGCTCAAAAGGCTGCAGTGAGTCGGGTCACGATAAGCAAACCAGTCCTTATCCTTCAATCGTTTTCCGAGTCCGTCGGGGTTCGGCACCACGAAAAGCAGTCTGCCGCCAGGGACCAGAGTTCTGGTGAGCATCTGGAGGATGTCCCCAGGCTCCGGCACGTGTTCCAGAGTGTGCAGCGAGACGACCGTGTCGAATTGTTCGGGTTCGAGTGTGGCACAATCCTCCACCAGGCGGGCAGCGGGCGCCACCTGGGCGGCATGCTGCCTGGCCACAGGAGACACATCGTATCCGGTGCAGGTGAAATGTCTCGACAGGCGGCGTAAAAGATAACCGTACCCACAACCGAACTCGAAGACGCGGCCGCCCGGTGGTGTCAAACGCCGTACGATACGCGCATACCACCACAGAGCGAGCCGGTCTCCGTTCAGTTGCTGTCCTTCGTAATAGTGTTCGTCGAAGGTCTCGCTCATGGCTTCGGTTTGCCGTGGCACACGAGGCTGTTTGCCCCAGTCGCATGAGGAGTTCAACGGGCGGCATGAGGGCGTGCCCGCCGCGTTGCAGTCACCCCGTGTCAGCCGGGGCGCTGTGCCAGGAGAGTGGAAAACAGTGCCTCGTATTGCTGTGGTGGTTGTTCTGGATCGAAGATGCTGCGGATCTCGGAACGAGGCCGGATGTACTGACTGCGATTGTGCAGCACCCGGATGAGGGCCTGGGCCAGCGCCTCCGCATTGTGTGGTGGTACGATTTCTCCCATACCGGTGCGGCGCACGACCTCACGGACCCCTGGGATATCAGTCCCGATCACCGGAGTTCCACAGATCATCGCTTCAGCCTGGGCCATCCCGAAAGCCTCCGTGGAGTTCAGACTGGTCATCGTCAGGACATCGCAGGAGGCGTAGAAATTCGGCATCTCCTCGTCGGGAAGGAGATCGAGAAAGGTCAGCTTGTCATGCAGTGGCTCCATCAAAGGTTGCAGCCGTGCTGCGTAGGCCTCTTCACCAACAGTGTCCTTGTAGGCTCCTGTGAAGACGATGTGGGCATCCGGAATCTCTCGCAGGACGATCGGCAGGGCGCGAAGCAGATATTCGACGCCTTTCTCGGCCGCAAAGCGGGCGGCAAATCCGATGGTATGCGGCCGTTGCAGATTCCATCGGGCGGCAAAAGCCTGCACGGCATCTTCCCGGACCTCGGGCAGATCGATGATCGGTAGGATCTCTTCGAAACGCGACAGGTATCTGCTCAGGAAACTCGAATTGGTCGCATAGTCCGCCGTATGGGCAACGATCCGGTCTGCCCAGCGGGCGGCAGCCCGGTTCCCGGGGCCGAGGCTCGTCTCGACGATACGGTTGAAGGTGCCACCCGGGAGTTGCAGATCGCAGTGGTAGGTGAGTACGGCAGGACGGCGTAGTTGCCGCGCCAGACCGCACAACAGAGCGGCCTCGAATTGAGGCGCATGCACGTTGACGACGTCATGCTGGCGCAGGAAGTGCCACGCGTAGAGTCCGAACAGCGGCATGATCACGCCTTTGCTCACCTTCAGAGAGACCGGCACCCGGACGATCTCCACACCATTCATGCTCTCCCTTGCTGGCAGGCGTGGATGGTATCGGGAGGTGAGGACGGTGACCCGGTGCCCCCGTGCCGCGAGGCGGCGCGCCAGGCGTTCGGCGTAGATCGTGAGACCGCTGACGTGAGGGCGGTAGTAGGTGAGCGCGATGAGGATGCGCACCCGTCACCGCTCGTAGATGGTTGTATTCCCCTGGCTGAAGGCAATCTTCAATCCGGAGAATTTCTGCAGGCCGGCCGGTTTGTAATCCTTCCGTTCCAGTTCACCGGCGACGATGTACTTGACGTGGTACTGATTGAGCAGAGGCTCGATCTCTTCCAGCGTCGATGCATTGTACATATGGACCACTTCCTGGCGGCGTCGCTCCACGGCGCTTTCATGGCTGCGCCACAGTCCCTCATGATTAGCCCAACCCATCACAGTGGGCAGGCCCGTGTTGCTGGAGAAACGGGCATAGTAGGAATACGGGTTGTGGCTCGCCTCGAGGATGACGGGCAACCCCTGCACGTGTTCGCGGATCCACTGGATGGCGGCATAATCATCGGGATGTTCGTGCGGCAGGTAGTTGTTCCCGTCGAGAGAGGGCGGGTAGAACGGGTTCTTGAGACGTGTTGCGGTGACGCCGGCCGGGTAACAGATGCAGGCGGCGATCACGGCAACCGTGGCACCGATGGCGCCGTAATGGAGCGCTGTTCGCTTCCCTTTTTCCTTCAGGAGTTGGTGGATGCACCACGGTGTTGCGATGGACAGGAGAAACCAGGCCTGGAGGTACAGCTTGAACACCGTGTTCATGCGATAGAGCTTCTCGCCATACGGATCCTTGATGTAGACGAGTTCACAGGCAAGGAGGGCGGCCGAACCGGCGACGATCAGGAAGATCGGTGCACGTTGCTCGGGATCGTCGATCGAATAGGCGCTGGCGATCCCGGCGGCGACGAAGGTGGCCATCAGGAGCAGCACGGCCTTACCGGTGATCAGGCCGACAACGACAATGAGTACGACACCTGCGCCGAGGAGTTGGAGTTGTTCGGATTTGAAAGAACGCTTCGTGCCCAGCAGACCGGCGAGATACAGTGCTGGCAGCAGGAGCAGGCCACCGAATACTGTCAAAAACTCGGCCATGGACGTGGTGGCAATCTTGAAGCCGACTCCGCCCTGTGGTGCATCGAAGTGCAGGTAGAAGGGAAGGAAGAGGACGTAGCTGGCTGCGAGCATGACGACCATGGCGGCAATGAGTTGGAGGCGCGCCCTGGTGATGAGTGGACGGAGCGGCATGTAGCGGTGCAGGAGCAGGAAAGTGGTCATGGCGCCAACGGGTAGTTCCCAGGTGCTGATGGCGACCATCACGCTGAGGGTGAAGGTGATCGGGACATACGGCCATAGATCGCCAAGTGTCTTCAGACCGCGCTCGCCCAGATGGCGCAATCTCTGAGGATCCAACAGCAGGCCCAGAAGCAGGACCGTAACGGGCATGACGAGAAAATGCGGATGCAGATCGCCATGAATTGCCGTGAAGTAGGGGAACTCGTTGATGGTAGCGTCCTGTCCGACGATACGGGTCGACCGGAAATAGTTGAATCCGTAGAAGCTCCACTGTTCGAGCAACTGCCAGAGGCCATCGAGGTTCCCGAAGACGATGCCGAAGCCGCCGGTGAGCAGGCCGAGACTCCAGCGGCGCGTGAGGGTCAGGCCGATGGCGAACAACTCCGTGAAGGTGAGCGAAGCGATGGTGGCGACACACAGGTTATAGGAAATCTGGCTGACGATGGGTGCCAACCGCGCCAGATTGGCGAACATCAGATAACCGAAGTAGTAATAATTGAACGTCATGCCGGACATCCAGGGATCTTGCGGGGGCATGACATCGGTGCGCAGCAACGTGTTGAAGAACGCGAAGTCCATGTACTTTTCCTGATCCACGATTTGCGGATGCAGGCTGCGTTGCCAGGCAAAGAAGAGGAAGGTGGCGGTCCAGACGATATCGACTGTAATGAGTGAGCGCAGGCCGGGACCACTGATCCATTCACGCAGGCGTGGCAGATCCTTCCAGGCGATGGCGAGGTTGAGGACTGCGAGGAGAATGATGCCGGCTGCCAGTGCGGTGCCGTAGGGAATTCCGAGGCAGCCGAGGATCCAGCCCAGGTAGGTAACGAGAATGATGGAGATGATCTTGGCGAAGGCGTACCCGTGCTGCGATCCGGGGGAGAAAATCCGGGCCGTGAGAGGGAGGGTGAGAAAACCCAGCCCTTCGATCAGCAACCACCACAGAGCAAGGGGACCCATCAGCAGGCTCGCAGGTATCCTGTCTGCGGGGCGAATGCAACGCGGACGGCTGCCGATCGAGCGGATCCGTATTGAAATATCTGGTGGTAGTTGACGACCGGACGGCGCTTGCCTAATGGCAACAGGGCTCACGCGAAAGTGGCGGAACTGGCAGACGCGCAGGATTCAGGATCCTGTGGGGTAACACCCGTGGGGGTTCAAGTCCCCCCTTTCGCACCACCCTTCCTCGGAAAGATCCGCGGTGGCTTCCATTTCAGGGCAAGGTTCCGATCCGCGAAAAAGGCGATTCTCGTGGCGGTGGACAGATTGCCTGGCCGTGTGGCGCTTTTGGGCACCGCATGAACCCGGGATGGTGTGACGTCGTCGAAGCTCCTCGAGATCGGTCCGAACACCGGACGGTAGTCCCAGAGGACCCTTGCTGGCGCAGTCAAACGGATTTTTCGAGTAGATTTACAAGACCGAGGTGTCGGCCGGATGCTTTAAGTAGCTAGAATACAAGGGTTGTTCTGAATGTGAATTGAGTGGATGTCGCGGATCTTCTGAGAACTCCCTGCACAGCTTCCTGAAGTTTGGTGAAAATCCGTGGAGCGTCTTTCCTGAATCTCTGGTGTACGGGAGGGTCCACGTCCATGCTACGGTAGATCGCTCCAAAAGGAGGTGGCGATGCGCTTCGCACGGATTTCGGTTGACCCGGAGCAGATGAATGGAGTTCCGTGTATCAGGGGCCTGCGTATCCCGGTAGCCACGGTGGTTGGTATGATCGCGGATGCGATGCAGGAAGAGGAAATTCTACAGGCCTTTCCTGACCTCGAACGCGACGACATCCGCGAAGCGCTCCGCTACGCCGCAGAGGCGGTGCGCGAACGCGAACTTCCCCTGGTCAAGACGGCTTGAGATTCCTCATCGACAACGCGCTGTCACCGGCCGTCGCGGAGGGCCTGGGATTGGCCGGACACGACGCAGTGCATGTGAGACAGTATGGCATGATGCGTGCCACGGACAGCGAGATTTTTGAGCGTGCGGCTCGAGAAGATCGGATCGTAGTGTCGGCCGACACCGATTTCGGTGCTTTGCTCGCACTACGCAAGGAGAAAAAACCTTCGGTGGTTCTCTTCCGGCGCAGCGGCCAACGCCGCCCTGGTGCTCAAGTCGCTCTCCTGCAATTGAACCTGTCCAGCATCGAAGGAGTCCTGGAGGACGGTGCGGTGGTTGTGATCGAAGAGACTCGGATTCGGGTCCGGCCACTGCCAATCGGCGAATGAACGGGAGTCTCGAAATCATGTCGGAACAGTTCGCGTAGAGGCCGCAGCCAGATGGCCGCTATGGCAAGGACAGGTGAATATCGGAAAGGCCGAAGGTCTGCTGGGACCAGCGTTGGGAGACCAGCGGTCGATGCTGTGTGGTCGCCGAGTGGCCTGTTCGAAGCGCCTGCGCGTTGCTTTTGGCCGTACACATCTTGCTCACTCATCGCTGCTGAAACGATCCACGAACACTGTTGAATGAGCTCCCGTTGCCCCTCGAATGAGACAAGAAGGCCAGAGGGACATTCAGAAAACTAACCAACGATCCCAGCACCAGACGAAATATCATGGATCCCGATATCTGGCCGTGGAGCGTTTACTGAAACAGTCGACTTCGGGTTTGGTAAAACGGGCTCGCAATATACACGGGGGTGGCCGCTTGACTCGGAGCATCAACAAGAGTCAGTCTCTTCATGGGAACCTCCTCTTCCCTCACGGGTTGTGCGGCTGCATCGATCGCAGCATTGTCGAACACTGCCGCAACGGCAGTGTCTCACGGGCACGGAGGAGGCTCCCGCTCCATTCAACTCGGCAAGTCCAGCCCTGATCTCCAAGCGTTTGTCCACCCGCCGTGACACGCGCCACATGGTAGTCACGGGGATCCCCGACTCTCACGCGCGACGAGACGCGTCAAATCGTCGACTCGATCGACATCGGCAACATGAGCGGCCTTCGCGACCGCACGCTGACCGCCACCATGGTCCATGCCTTCGCGTGCATCGGCCCGGTATTCGGAGGGATTTGAAGACTACTACCCACAAGACAAACGCTGGTGGCTTCGGTTGCACGAGAAGGGTGGCAAGCGACACGAAGTTCCCTGCCACCACCCCCTCGAAGAGCACCTCGACGCGTACTGCGAAGCCGCCCGGCTCTACGATTCTTCGTGACGCGACAGAACGCTTGTGCAAGAAATTGATCGTTTGTGATCAACGCGCGAGTAGAAACGCAGCCGCCACCCTCGCCGACTACGACAGCAAGACACTTGCCCATTTGCGACCAAAGGTGGCAGCCCTATTGAACCAGGACCCATCCCATCCCGGTTAACTTTGTGCCATCGAAAAGATCCTGAACCCGGGAGGTCACGACGATCACGCGCCCAACGCTGGCGCGCTCAAGGTTGCACTAGGCGATCTCAAGCAGCTCAAGCGATATTACCTAGGCGCATAGCCACAGACCACACCCACACGAACCCGGATATCGTTTGACGGCTACACACACCTGTGTGTATGCTGACCGCCACAGGAGAGGAACCGCAACCATGCAACGACGCATCAACATCTCACTATCTGAGGAAGCCGTCCGGCTCCTCGACCGTATGGCGCCCAAGGGCGACCGAAGCCGCTTCCTCGACGAGCTCGTGAAGCGGACGGCCCGCGACCGCGAGGCTATTCGTGCCCGCCTGAAGGAGGGCTACATCAAGCGCGCCCAGCGCGATCGAGAGATCGCGTCTGAATGGGACTCTGTGGCGGATGAAGTATGGCAATGCGACGAGCCCCGCTAGTCCCGAAGCGGGGTGACGTCTACGTTGTCCGCCTTGATCCCACCGAGGGGGTTGAAATCGCCAAGACGCGGCCGGCGGTCGTCATCCAGAACGACGTCGGCAACCGGTTCAGCGATCTGACGATCGTTGCCCCGATTACGTCGAAGTACGACGCGGAGCTGTACCCGACTGAGGTGCTCATCAAGGCATCGGAAGGTGGCCTCAACACCGATTCGGTCGTCTTGCTGAACCAGATCCGTACCGTCGACAAGCGGCGCTTGACCCGGCGTCTCGGTACGCTTCACCCGTCGACCATGACGTTGGTCAACGAGGCTTTGGCCGTGAGCGTCGGATTGGCCGACCTTTGAGTATGTTCGAGCAAGCCTTCAAGAACATAGATGATGTCCTGCGCAAAGAAGCCGGCTGCGCCACAGAGCTGGACTATGCCGAGCAAACGTCCTGGTTGCTTTTCCTGAAGTACCTCGACGGTCTCGAAGAGGACCGTGCGGCGGAAGCCGAACTCAAGGGCACGGACTACACATACATTCTTCCGAAGCAATACCGTTGGAGTTCGTGGGCAGCGCCCAAGGACAAGGCCGGCAATCTCGACCACAATGCCGCGATAACCGGGGACGACCTACGGGACTTCGTCAATCAGAAGCTCTTCCCTTACCTCCACGGCTTCAAGCAGAGGGCAAGCGGTCCGAACACGATCGAGTACAAGATCAGCGAAATTTTCGGCGAGCTCAAGAACAAGATTACCAGCGGATACAATCTTCGCGAGATCATCGACCACGTGGACGAGTTGCGTTTCCGCTCTCAGACCGAGAAGCATGAACTCAGTATGCTCTACGAAGAGAAGATCAAACGCATGGGCAACGCCGGACGGAACGGTGGCGAGTATTACACCCCGCGCCCGCTCATCCGCGCCATGATCCAAGTGGTCAGCCCCAGGCTCGGCGAGACCATCTACGACGGTGCGTGTGGCTCGGCCGGCTTCCTCTGCGAAGCCTTCGACTTCCTCCGGCAGGCCAATCCGAAGCGCACTACAACCCAGGACAAGCGTCTCCAGGAAGCCACCTTCTACGGCAAGGAAAAGAAATCCCTCGCCTACGTCATCGGGATCATGAACATGATCCTGCACGGGATTGATGCGCCGAACATCATCCACACCAACACGCTCACCGAAAACCTCGCCGACATCCAGGAAAAGGACCGGTTCGACATCGTGCTCGCCAATCCCCCTTTCGGAGGGAAGGAGCGCCCAGAGGTACAGCAGAACTTTCCCATTCGCACCGGCGAGACTGCGTTCCTGTTCCTTCAACACTTTATTAAGAGCCTCCGTGCCGGTGGACGCGGCGGCGTGGTCATCAAGAACACCTTCCTATCCAACACCGACAATGCCTCCGTGAGCCTGCGCAAGCACCTGCTGAAAAGCTGCAACCTCCACACAGTGCTCGACTGCCCCGGCGGCACATTCCAGGGCGCAGGCGTGAAGACAGTGGTGCTCTTCTTCGAGAAGGGCCGTCCGACGCGGAAGATTTGGTTCTATCAGCTTGATCCTGGCCGCAACCTCGGCAAGACCAACCCGCTCAACGACGACGACCTCGCCGACTTCGTAACCCTGCAGAAAACCTTTGCCGAGTCGCCCAAGAGCTGGAGCGTGGATCTGAAAGACATTGATCCCGCCACCTTCGACCTTTCCGTGAAGAACCCTAACGGCGGCGAAACCGTTACCCACCGCCGCCCACAGGAAATCCTGGAGGAAATCGCCGCGCTCGACGCCGAGAGCGCCGAGGTTTTGGAAAAAATTAGAGCGCTGCTGGAATGAAGAAGGCTTGGCAGACAAAGCGCATCGGTGACGTGTGCCATGTTGTAAACGGCGGTACGCCGAAAACCGGCGTGGCCGACTACTGGGGTGGCGAACACCTATGGATTACGCCCGCAGAGATGGGGGGACGTGAATCTCCGTATGTTGATGACACCGAACGGAAGCTTACAGACGCGGGACTTCGCGACAGTTCGGCCAGACTGCTTCCTCCGTACTCGGTCATTCTCTCCTCTCGCGCTCCAATTGGCCACCTGGTCATCAACACAAAGCCGATGGCTACAAACCAAGGTTGCAAAAGCCTGATTCCAGGAAGCCAGCTTGAGCACAAGTTTCTCTATTACTACCTGAGCAGTATCGTCGCTCTCTTGGAATCTCTAGGCACCGGCGCAACTTTCAAAGAACTCTCCGCTGGAAAGCTCAAGGAAGTCTCCGTTCCCGTCCCCCCGCTGGCCGAACAGCAACGGATCGTGGGCATGTTGGACGAAGCGTTTGCCAACCTGAACACTGCCCAGGCCAACACCGAAAAGAACCTCCAAAACACGCGAGATCTCTTTCAAAGCCACCTCGAATCCATCTTCAGCCAACGCGGTGAAGGGTGGGCGGAGAAGCGGCTCGACGAAATTGGAACGACTCAAACCGGCTCGACGCCAAAGACAATGGATCGAGACAACTACGGAGACTTCATCTCTTTCATCAAACCCTCCGACTTCAAACCCGATGGCACGCTAGACTACGAGAACGATGGCCTGAGCGAAAAGGGGCTTGGGGTTGCGCGAACGATCGCGGCGGAGTCGGTCTTGATGGTCTGCATCGGCGCGACAATTGGAAAATGTGGTTACTGCGATCGCGAGGTAACGACAAATCAGCAGATCAACTCGCTGACCCCCAACTCAGAAATCAACCATTTGTTTATCTATTTTCAAATGCTCACCAAGGATTTCCAAAAACGTGTCCGCTTGAACGCAGGGCAGGCCACGTTGCCGATTATTAGCAAAGGCAAATGGAGTGCCTTGTCTGTTCTTGTACCACCTACTCTCGAAGAACAGGAAGAGATCGCCGCACAACTCGACGATTTCGCTGCCGAGACGCAACGGCTGGCACAGATCTATGAGGAAAAGCAAGCCGCACTCGCCTCGTTGAAAAAAGCGTTACTACACGAAGCTTTCACCGGTAAACTATGAACGAAGCCGAAACCAGAGCCGAGCACATCGACCCCGCCCTCAAGGCCGCGGGCTGGGGCGATGTCGCTGGCAGCCGGATTCTTCGCGAGTACCGGATCACAGAAGGTCGGCTTCAGGGCCGGGGCCGCCGTGCTCCGGCGGACATCGCCGACTACATCCTCGTCTACCGCAACAAGAAGCTCGCCGTGGTCGAGGCGAAGGCCTACGATCGGGAACTCACCGAAGGACTCGCCCAAGCGAAGAGCTACGCCGGCAAGCTTGCAATTCGCTTCACGTACGCGACGAACGGGCGCGGCATCTACGCCGTTGACATGGAGACCGCCGCCGAAGGCGAAGTTGCCCGTTTCCCGTCGCCCGATGATCTCTGGAACCAGACGTTTGCTACCGTAAACGCGTGGCGGGATCGCTTCACGGAAATCCCGTTCGAGGACAGAGGTGGATACTTCCAGGGGCGCTACTACCAGGACATCGCCATCGAGCGCGCCCTGCAGGCGATTGCCGACGGCCGTCAGCGTATCCTGCTCACTCTTGCCACCGGGACGGGAAAGACGTTCATCGCCTTTCAGATTGCGTGGAAGCTCTTCCACAGCCGCTGGAATCTTACGCGCGAACCGCAGCGCCGACCCCGCATCCTGTTCTTAGCTGACCGCAACATCCTCGCGAATCAGGCCTTCAACGCCTTCTCGGCCTTTCCCGAAGACGCGCTCGTTCGCATCTCGCCCGAGGATATCCGCAGGAAGGGCAAGGTGCCGAAGAACGGCAGCATCTTCTTCACGATTTTCCAGACGTTCATGAGCGGTCCGCCGAATGACGGCCACCCATCCCCCTACTTCGGCGAATACCCGCCTGACTTCTTTGACTTCATCGTCATTGACGAGTGCCACCGCGGCGGTGCAAACGATGAAAGCACGTGGCGCGGCATTCTCGAGTATTTCGCGCCGGCGGTGCAACTCGGCCTCACTGCCACGCCAAAGCGCCAGGACAACATCGATACCTATGCGTATTTCGGGGACCCGGTGTACATCTACTCGCTTAAGGAGGGCATCAACGACGGTTTCCTCACGCCTTTCAAAGTGAAGCAATTTGCCACGACGCTCGACGAGTACGTTTACGCCCCCGATGACCAGATCATTGAGGGCGAAATCGAAAACGATCGCCGTTACACGGAAACCGACTTCAACAAGATCATCGAAATTCGCGAACGCGAAGCGCATCGCGTCGGGCTCTTCATGGACCAGATCGATCCCGGCGAAAAGACGCTCGTGTTCTGTGCCACTCAGGACCACGCCCTCGCGATCCGCGACCTCATCAACCAGAGGAAGAAGGTCCCGGACCCGAACTATTGCCACCGTGTCACGGCGAACGACGGCGCACTTGGCGACCAGCACCTCCGAGACTTCCAGGATAACGAGAAGACAATCCCGACGGTGCTCACGACATCGCAGAAGCTCGCCACCGGCGTCGATGCTCGAAACGTCCGCAACATCGTCCTTCTCCGACCCATCAACTCAATGATTGAATTCAAGCAGATCATCGGGCGCGGCACCCGGCTGTATGAAGGGAAGGACTACTTCACGATCTACGACTTCGTGAAAGCGCATCTTCACTTCAACGATCCAGAATGGGACGGCGACCCCGCCGTACCGGAGCCCAAAGAGCCAAAAGCGCCGAAGCAGGAACCGGTCCCGAAGCCCGTTGAGCTACGCGAACCAGCGGAGGAATGGAAAAAGCGACAGAAGGTTAAAATCAAGCTCGCCGACGGCAAGGAACGGAAGATTCAGCACATGATGGTCACGAGCTTCTGGCACCCGGATGGTAGCCCGATGTCGGCCCATCAGTTCCTTGAAGCTCTATTTGGCAAGCTCCCAGAGTTCTTCAAGGATGAAGACGAGTTGCGTACGATCTGGAGTGCGCCGGATACGCGCGCGAAGCTTCTACGTGGGCTGGCGGAACGAGGCTTTGGCCACGAGCAGCTCGTTGAGATGCAGCGCATCATCGATGCTGAGAACAGCGACCTCTTCGATGTCCTTGCCTATGTCGCCTACGCTCTGCCGCCACTCACTCGCGAAGAGCGCGCAACGCGTGCGCAGGTCGCCATGCAGGACACCTTCAACGATAAGCAGAAGGCCTTCCTGGATTTCGTGCTCTCACATTACGTCAGCGTCGGAGTCGAAGAACTCGACCAGGACAAGCTCACGCCACTTCTCCGTCTCCGTTATCGCGACTCAATTGCCGATGCCATTGCGGATCTCGGCGCGCCGAAGACGATCAGCGCAACCTTCGCAGGATTTCAGAAATTTCTCTACGAGAAACGGGCCGGGGTCTGATGCTCCACGTCTCGCTCCAGAACACGCCATACGGCGCAACACTACTGCCGGAATTCCTCAATCAATTCGCCTTTCCCTTCGGGTTCAAGTTCCCCCTTTCGCACCACTCTTCCTATGGAAGATCCGCGGTGGCTTTCATTTCAGGGCGGCCGTGCGATCCGCAAAAAAGGCGATTCTCGTGGCCGTGGGCAAAATCGGCGGGCCTGCAACGCCCGTGGACGCCCAAACTAGCCGGGCACTTGTCCTTATCGGTTCAGATAGCGGTGTTTTCCTGCCGGCGAGATGGAAACCAACCCCAAGTTTGTCGCCCGCTCTGCTGGCTGCTCCACGGATCACCGCGATCTTCGGCTGGCTCCTGTTCCGCGAGACCAGGGGAGCGCGCGACTTTCTGAAACTGCGGACAAGCGAAGCCGACAAGGTCCGCTGCGGACAAAAGCACTTCGAAGCTTTGGGGGTGTCTTTCGCCGTGGCCGTTACGGCTGACGATGTGTAGCTCCTACGTCAGGTCCTTCCGGGTGAAGAACCCGATCAGTTGCGCTTGCAAACGGACCATCCCGTCTTCGGTCATAGAAGCCAGTCGGTTTTCCGGCCGGAGGAATCCGAGGTCTACCGGGTGAATCAGCCGCAGATCCGCGTAGCAGTCACCGAGTTGTGGAACCTCTGGCAGCGGGAACAGCGCGTGCTCACGTTGCTCGAAGACGGCATTCCGTGATGTCGACAATCTATCCGCAGTTCCCACAGGCGCGACCAAGATGCGCTTCTTGGAGTCCTTCTTGTCGATCTCGCAGCCGTGAGAGACCACCAAAACATCACACTGGCGTCCTTCCGCCAGGACGCGCACGATGCCGTTGTGGTCTGGTTTCGGAGTACCCGGCGACCAGACTTCCTGGTTAGCTTTCGCCGTCGTCTTCTGGAGAAATATAGGCGGACAAACTGGAAGGCCTACTATAACCCCGCGAACGATGTCGCCCTGCGACAGTTCCGTTGCGAGATCTTCCAACCACCACCCCGCCACGCCGCCCCGACCCTCCGACTAAAACAGTGGGTCCGGACGTGACGCATCACTCTCCGGCAACGTGCGCGCCTTTTTCAACTGCTCGACCAGCTTCCGCCAATACTCGGATGGGACTTGATTCTCGCCGATGTCGGTTGTCCGCTCCTTGGGCACTTGTCGCTTCATCATTTCAATGGCTTCGCTGGATGATACCGAAAGCGAGACTACCCCCACCGTGACAGACAAGCTGAGCACCGGTATAAGCAGCATCTCCTTCCATGGCGCACGTCGCGGCGCTTTGCGTTCCGCCGGACGCGTTTTCAGGGGTGTAACCATCCCCTCATCTACCCACATTCCCGGTTGGTATGAGTCAAACTCTTTCATCTCGCTCGACCTCCTGTGGGAGAGATTTCGTTGCTTCTTCAATACCATCTACAACGGCGGCGAGGAGTCGTGTTGAAAGTTGAATCCGCACGACAGGATCAATCCCGATCACGTTGGCGTCACCGTGGTGCAAGACGGATCGTATCGCGCTCGGAGATGCATGGTAGAAATCAATGCACGCGTCGCGCTCAACGTGCGCTGCTGCAATGATGCTCACAGGCATTGCGACAGTCTGTTCCGGCTCTTCCTCGATTGTTGACAGCTCCGCCTTTGCTGCGGCAATTCGATCGAGATACGCATGCAGCTTCGGACTGAATTCCGTACAAGTCTTCAGAAAATTTCTCACGCCCTCCGGCGTGAGAACGAGGACTACCAGTGAGCGAAGCGTTTTCCCGCCGATCGTCCGTTGTCCAAACAACAACTGCAGAGAATCGTCGACCGCCTTCACCGCTGCGATATCTGCCAGGTATCGGCGATCTGGTACCGGCGCCTCGCTCAAATCGAGACCGATTTCCAACGCCGTTGTCCCATCTGGCCGAGGCGCTGACTTCCTCACGATTTCAATGGCAACGCCATCCCCCGCCCGAATGAGCGCCGACATCTTTCGCAGATGTTTTTGTTGCTTCGACATTTTCAAGTGGGCAAGTGTAATTCGGTTTCACGGGGATTCCAAGCGGACCGACGGCTCGAAGACACCGCCAGTCCGCCGAGGGGAGTAAATGTCACTCGGGGCTGCGGTCAAGCGCGATTGGACCCCAGGGTCCAATCTGCGCCACAACACGCCATGCGGCGCAACACTACTGCCGAAATTCTTCAATCATTTTGGCTTTCCCTTCGGGTTCGAATCCCCCTTTCGGACCACCCTTCCTCCGGAAGATCCGGATCGTCGACTTCCATTTCGGAGCAGAGATTCGATACGCAAAAGAACTAATTCTCGTGGCAGTGGACAGATTGCCAGGCCGTATGAGGCCTGTGGGTCCACTCCATCTGTGGCAACCCTGCCGCCAGGGATGTCGATGTAGCTGTATATCTCCCGTCGCTCCCTTGAATGAGATAAGAAGGCCAGGGTGGGACCATTTGGAAAACCAACCAACGATCCCAGCGCCGGATCAAATATCATAGGCTGGGCAATCTGACGGCGGGGAGTTCACCGGAACTGACCATTCTCATCACCTGCCAGCATCCTCGGATCGGAGGACACACGTGAACCGGACATCGAACCGGCCAGAAATACGGCTATCTGAGACTTTGGGGGTGGAAATAACCGTGATATTCTCGATCTTAAGGTGATTCCAGAATCGGCTGACAAACCGGACATCGGTACGCCACCGGACCGACATGAGGATCTGAGCGGAATGGAGTCTATGCTCCTCGCGGAGGGGTCCCGCCATCGGCCCGCGCTCAGCGACATTGTCGTGGAACTTGCAGCAGCATCGGCTGGCCTGCGCCGTAGTCTGTCCGTTGGCGTGACCCGGGCGCTTGCCGATCTGGTCCGCGCGATGAACTGTTACTACTCCAATTTGATCGAAGGCCACGACACGCACCCCGTCGACATCGAACGGGCGATGAAGAACGACTACAGCGCGGATGCAAAGAAGCGCAATCTCCAACTGGAGGCGAAAGCCCATGTCGCTGTCCAGAGATGGATCGACGACGGTGGTCTGAAAGGACGCGCGGTGAGTGTAACCGGGCTCCGTGAGATCCACCGGCGATTTTGTGAGTTGCTGCCCGAAGAGCTTCTCAAGGTGAGCGATCCGGTGACGGGTGAAGAAGTGTCCGTTGTTCCTGGTGAACTGCGCCGCCGGGATGTAAAGGTCGGAGCCCATGTCCCGATCAGCCCCGGTGCGGTGCCACGTTTTCTGGATCGCTTCGAGCAGGTGTATGGCGCCCTTGGCAAATCGGAGACAATCCTGGCGGCGGCAGCGGCGCATCACCGGCTGCTGTGGATTCACCCTTTCGTCGACGGCAACGGCCGTGTCGCCCGCCTCATGTCACACGCGGTCCTGCTCGATGCGCTCGACACTGGCGGGATATGGTCGATCGCACGCGGGCTCGCCCGCAGAGAGAACCACTACAAGCAGTACCTGATGAGTTGCGATGCGCCGCGGCGCAACGACCTCGACGGCAGGGGACCCCTGAGCGAGGAAGCGCTGGCGGATTTTACTCGCTTCTTTTTGGTGACCTGCCTGGACCAGGTCCGCTTCATGGAGGAGCTGGTCCAACCCAATCGTTTACGCGAGCGCATCCTATTCTGGGCGGAGGAAGAAAGGCGCGCCGGCAACCTACCTGCGAGAGTGGGGGAAGTCCTGGAAGCAGTGCTGTTCCGCGGCGAACTGCCGCGCGGCGATGTGCCCGCCTTGCTCGGTATGGGCGAGCGTCAGGCGCGGCGTGTCGTTTCGGCGCTCCTGGACCGTGGCGTCCTTGTCTCCAAGAGCACGCGGGCGCCTCTGCTGCTGGCATTCCCCGCTACACTGGCGGCGCGCTGGATGCCTGGACTGTTTCCTGAAAAGAGCCATTGAAGGCCCACCAGCAGGTCTGATTTGGCAATCCTGGATTATCACCACGGTACCGCCCCGGCCGTCAGCTCTGGCGGATAGCCTCCTCGGCCCGGAACCCGGCGTTTACGCTGAAGAGCAGCAGAAGCCGCTACGCGGGCGTGTGGCGGTAGGCCCTCGCCCTGGAAGGTCGAAGGCTGTTGATTTTTTGTGATCATAGCCCGTAATCCCCCTTGGAGGCCGAACAGGGTTTATGATTCTGCTTGTGGAGTCGAAACGCACCTCACGGGGCATGCAGGTCGAAACCCGGTAATTGTGTCGAAAATCAACGTACGTAGTTGCATGAGGTCGAACCGCACTGTGGAGCGGGGGAAATTTCCAAAGTCAGGCAGCGGCCGGGAAGCTCGAGCAGGGCTGAGCCGCGAGAGGGACTCCACCATCGGACGGCTGGTGCCAGTATCGTTCAGCGTGTCCAACGCCATGGATAAAGCGCAAGAGTGATTCGATGCTCCCATGGAACTCCGGAGATCCTGAATAAGCTCTCCTCACTCCTCCAAATTGGGGGACATTGCCACCGCCGAATCGGGTGTTCATGTTCGATCGAAGCCCGTGGCAAGTGCGTAGCTGGTGCTCCGGCCACCTTCAGGACTGCGGACGAAAATACCCTTCTCGACGAGTAGCAAAATGTCTCGAAGGGCTGTGTCCTGCGAACATTTTGCGAGCTTTGCGTATTTCGAAGTTGTCAGCTTCCCCTCAAATCCGTCAAGCAATCTGCTGAGGACCAGACGCTGCCGGGAGTTGATCGCGATATCTGCGATCGATTCCCAGAAACGCGCTTTGGCGAGGACCGCGTCCAGCGTGGTCCACGCACCCTCGATGGCGCGACTGAGACAGGCGAGAAACCACTCCATCCATGTTGTGATGTCCATGGTGCCCTTCTGGGTCGTCTCGAGGATGTCGTAATACGCGTTACGCTCCTGCCGGATCTGCGCCGACATGCTGTAAAACCGCTGCGAGCTGTTTTCCGAGCGGGCGAGGATCATGTCTGCGATGACACGCGCAATGCGGCCATTGCCATCATCGAAAGGATGGATGGTCACGAACCAGAGATGGGCCAGGCCCGCTTTGAAGATCGGGTCGATGTCGGTCCCCGTATTGAAATCGTCGAGAAATGCCTTCATTTCTCGATCGAGGCGTTCCGCACCTGGTGCTTCAAAGTGGATGCGTTCTTTTCCCTGCCGCACCGGAGACAACCTGCATCGGGCCTCTGGCGTCGTTACGCCACGCTCCCGTGGCGATTTTTGCCATGCCGCTGCGACCCGTCGGGAACAACGACGCATGCCACGCGAAGAGCCTTTCGGCTGTGAGCGGTTGGTCGAAGTGGCCCGTGGCATCGAGCATCATTTCGACGATGCCCTCTACATTGCGGTCCGACGGGTTGAGCCCCCCGATGTCCACGCCCAGCCGGCGGGCAATGGAGGACCGGACCTGATCCGCATCGAGTCTCTCTCCCTCGATCTCGCTGCTCTGGAGAACGTCAGACGTCAGAGTCTGGAGCACGGCTTCCTGACGGAATTGAAAGCCAAGCGCCTCCATGCGGCCAATGAGTCGACCCTGCTTGTGGCGGACGGCTGCCAGGGACTCAGCGAGCTGCCCCCGATTCCACTGGAACCGGGGCCAATCTTTGCGTTCGTGTATGTACATTCACCGCACGCTCTGCGGAGATTATGAATCGGAATCGCCGCGGGTGCAAAAACATTCTCCGCGAAATATGCGGAGAATATCACGCCTGACCTCCGCAAACGGGAGAGCCTGAAAAGGCGAGTGCATCGGCATCGGAAATTTTTTGAACCCCTGCGGTTTCCAGTATTTCAGCGTGATTTCCGAAAACGTATCTTCGGATGACTCACTTATTCTGGAGGCTGATCAGATCGCTACTGCGAAGGTCCTCGGAGCCAGTGAATTCCGACTCGCTTCCCCAGGAGTGACAAAAATCGAGCGGCCGAGTGTCCCCGAAACACAGGCGACACTGATGGTGGCCGTCAACCGCTTTTGAACTTCCGAGTGGGTGTGAAGATGCCGTACTCCAGCGCTTTCCCGCAACTACGATTCCGGCCACGAGAATCGTTGTGGCAACGGTCACACCGGACAACGATCTCAGGTCTGCCTTCAGCGTGTTCTGGAGAAAAACGCTTCCGGTCGTTGGATTTATTGTCGACGAATTGCAGATGGAGTAGAAGTCGGGGAAGGAGGGGCGTTCGGTGCCATGGCATTCTGTCAGACGTGGCGTTTCCGAGAAGCTGCCCCGTGCTCTATCCTCGTTGCACAGATTCTTCCGTTTCAACGGTGCGCTGACTGGTGATGGCCTATGCGCTTTTTTTTGATCACCTCGGTGGTAATTGTCTTCCTGTGGATGTCGGGGCATCGCGCAGTTGCGCTGACCGCCTGTTCCGCAAACGACATCATCAACCAGGAAGCGAACTGTCCTGCGGCAGGCGATTGCACGATCAGCAAGCAGTACACGATCGCAGGCGGTTGCACGCTCGACTTCAGCGGCCGAAACGTAACGCTCGCTCCTTCCGCCGTGCTGGCGATTGGTCCGGGTACTGTCACGCTGCTGACCCGCGATCTGGTTCTGGCCGCATCCGCATCGTCGGCCGCATATATCGATGGCCGCGGCACGGGGACCAGCCCACCGGCCAATCAGGGGCGCACGGTCATCATCAATGCCAGCGGCGATGTCAGCATCCAGAAAAACGGCACACCCCGCGCACGTATCGATGTATCCGCGACTGAGGATTCGGGATTGATTCAGATCACCGCGGCCGGGGGCGTCAATGTTGCGGGGCGGCTTGCTGCGAATCCGGCTCTGAATGCCGCAAACGTCTCCGGAGGCAGAATTCGTGTGGAAGCAGGTGGCGACATTGTTACTGGTGCTGGAAGTCAGATCCGCGCTGGGACTGAACCCGGTGAATTGGTGTCTGGTGGTTTGAGAATCCACCTCAGTGCCGGCGGTAACATCGACCTTGGGACCGTTATCGATGTTTCGGGCGAGACGGGCGGTAACATCGCGCTGGAAGCGGGCGAAGACATTGTTGTGCGCGGAATCGCCGGCAGCGGTACCAGAGGAGATGCGGGAGAACTCTGGATCCGGGCGGGGCACGGGGTGCAACTCCTGGCGAGTCCCATCTACCTGATCGGAAACGGTACTGCTGGTGCCGGCGGTAACGTATACATCGAGGCGCAGGAAGGGGATTTGAGGATTGAGGCCAGCGTGCTTGCCGAGAGTCGTGGCACCATGGAAGGCCGTGAAATCACCGGTATGTTGATCAGGGTCGCGGGAGACGTCACCGTTGCCGCGGGGGCTCGCCTTTCCACACATGGCTACAGGCATTTTGGCGGACCGATCGAACTTCACACGGGTGGGGCGCTCGTAATGGCTGGGACAATCGACGTGGTGGGGGGTGGACCGGAGGGCGGTTACGTCTACATCCGGGTTGGCGGTGATGCGACGATCAGTGGGTCGATCAATGCTAGCTCTGAATCTCGTTTCGGTCGCGTGTACGAGATTGGGATTGAAGCGGGTGGCGATCTGCTCGTCTCGAGCGTCCTCAATTGTAGCGGTGGCGGCTGTTATGGGGCCCAATACTGCAGCGAAGGTGGTTTCATCAGTCTCAGGGGACGGAATGTCACGTTGACCAGACGGGCACAGCTTCTGGCACATGGGGCCGGAAGCGGTGGCGTCAACGAGATCACCGCGGAGGAGGTACTTGTGATCGACGGAGTTCTCGACTCGCGTCTATACGGCTCAGCTCCCTCCGACTTCACCGGTGCCAACTATCTCTATGCCTCGTGTGCGACGATTCGCGGAACGATTCGTCCACCAGCCGAAAGGGTTCCCGAACCCTGTCTACCGTCGCCGACAAATACACCGATTCGCACCCCCAGCCCGACATCGACTGTGACACGCACATTTTCGCCGGTGGCAACCGCAACGCGCACACCGACCCGAACCGTTCCCTCTCAACTGACTCAGGCTGCGACGAGAACTTCGACTGCGTCCAACTCGCCTGTAAGTTCTCCGACAGGGACGGCGACGAGCCTGGTCACACCGGTGACCTCCGTGAGTTCCACCCCTTTGCATACGCTTACGGGCACCCCCAGCCCGACATCGACTGTGACACGCACATTTTCGCCGGTGGCAACCGCAACGCGCACAACGACCCGAACGGTTCCCTCTCAACCGACTCAGGCTGCGACGAGAACTTCGACTGCGCCCAACTCGCCTGTAAGTTCTCCGACAGAAACTGCGACGAGCCCGGTCACCCCGGTGACCTCAGTGAGTTCCACCCCTTTGCATACGCCCACGAGCACCACCGTTCCGACATCGACTGTGACACGCACATTTTCGCCGGTGGCAACCGCAACGGGCACACCGACCCGAACCGTTCCCTCTCAACCGACTGAGGCTGCGACGAGAACTTCGACTGCGTCCAACTCGCCTGTGAGTTCTCCGACAGAGACTGCGACGAGCCTGGTCACGCCGGTGCCCTCAGTGAGTCCCACCCCTTTGCATACGCTTAGGAACACCCCCAGCCCGACATCGACGGCGGTGCCTCGGCATCCCGGAGATCAGAACTGCGATTCCACCCTATCAGCAGCCGATCTGTCAGGAATCGTGCAAATGCTGCTTTCGGGGGAGTCCGGACCGTGCGGGGGCGACGTGACCGGTGACGGCGTCGTGGACGAAGACGACATCGATGCCCTGATCGGCCAGCTCTTCGGGGATGCCACCGAAACGATAGAGTGGAATCCTTCATCGGATGGAGTGTCGTATCGTGACGCTCGACAGTGAACCCGAAACAGAGCGCGGTCTTCCTGGCCACGCTCGGTCCTGGACGTGGTAACTGGATCGCCAGGACCCGACCAACCGGCATCATCCAGAACGATATCGACAATCGTTTCAGTGGAGTCACGATCATCGTACCGATCATGTCCAGGTACGACCCGACACTCCCGATGCCTTTCCAGAGACACTTTGGGCATCAGGGCCGAATCCTCAGAAACCCTTGATTTTACAGGAAGAGGAAGACGTCCCCGACGGCATTTGAACCCGTTCCAGATGTTGAAACCATCGAGTTTTTTCGTCCCGATGTGACTGAAAGCGGTTGAATCGGGTACACTTTGGATATCGGTATCCAAATGCTGAGAGCAACGCGGCTGGACGGCATACGGCTCGTCTCCAGCCGACTTCTCCCTGCCAGACAGTAGGACGGTCGCTGCCGTCCTGGACACGAGTGCGCCAAGAGGGGGCGTGTGGTTTGCACCGTACGCTTTTCGGGAAACTACGGCGTGAGGGAATGGGTGCTTATGGGTGAGTTTTTGGGTGCTGGATTTTTGGGTGTTTTTGGGTGAATTTATGGGTGGGGATGGGTTTGATGCTGAAGACGGATACCATCCGAATTACCCGGGAATTCCTGGCGCTGATCTCCGAGATTGACGAGTTCAAAGGCGCCTGGCGCGCCTTCGGCACGCTCGCACCCGAGCGCCTGAACGCCCTGCGGCGCGTGGCGACGATCGAGAGTATTGGCTCCTCCACGCGCATCGAGGGCAGCAAGCTGAGCGACCGCGATGTCGAGCGTCTTCTCTCCAACCTGCAAATCCACTCCTTCGCCACAAGGGACGAGCAGGAAGTGGCGGGTTACGCGAAAGTCATGGAGACGTTCTTCGAGTCCTGGGCGGATATCCCCATCACGGAGAACCATATCAGGCAGTTGCACCGCGATCTTCTGTCGTACAGCGACAAGGACGAATACCACCGGGGCGCATACAAGACGACACCCGATAGCGTCGCCGCTTTCGATGAGACCGGCCGCCAGATCGGTATCGTCTTTGAGACAGCAACGCCCTTCGACACGCCCCGCCTCATGACGGAGCTGATATCCTGGCTGAGCGAGACGCGCGCCGCTGGCCGCCTCCACCCCCTTCTCATCATCGGTGTCTTCATCGTTGTATTCCTGGAGATCCATCCGTTTCAGGACGGCAACGGCCGCCTCAGCCGTATCCTCACCACGATCCTCTTGCTCCAGGCGGGATATGTTTATGTGCCCTACAGCTCACTGGAGAGTGTGATCGAGCAAAACAAGGAAGGCTATTACCTCGCGCTGCGTCAGACGCAGGGGGCCATCCGCGCTGCCACGCCCAACTGGGAGCCGTGGCTTCTCTTTTTTCTGCGCGCGTTGCAGCGGCAGAAGCGGCAACTTGCCGCGAAGATCGAGCACGAGAAGATCCTCCTTGCTGCCCTGCCTGAGCTGGCGGTACGGATCGTCGAGCACGCCCGCCAGCACGGCCGTGTGACGATCGGGGACATGATCCGCATCACCGGTGCGAGCCGGAACACGCTCAAGGAACACTTCCGGCGTCTGGTTACGCTTGGCCATCTCAAGCAATACGGCGCCCGTAAGGGTACCTGGTACGGGCTTCCATGACGGCGGAGTGGATTCCTCGCGGCAACGGATTTGTCGAGGCGGATGTCACCCGCTGCACGGAGAGTGTCTGGCGGAAACGCCCGCGTGGCTGGGGCGTGGCCATCAGCATCTGCGAGCATGTGGTCATCGCCAAAGTTATCCGTAATGACTTCACCGATCGCGAGGATTGACCCCTTGCTGCTCGGGAAGGGGGTATCAGCCCTGTTGCGTCTTGCGGACGCAGCGGCCCAGCCAGGCCGCGAGTTCCGGCTCTCCTATCTCGCCCGCGGCAAGAGAACGGATCACTCCGGTCGCTTCGGCCTCCGCGGCGATCACTTCCATACCGTTGCGAGCGAGGAAGATGTAGGCGGCCATGAAGCCAGTGCGCTTGTTGCCGTCGATGAACGGATGATTTCCGACGATGCCGGCCGCATAGGACGCGGCCAGCATCACGATGTCAGCAGATTCATAGCCATGCAGGTTCCGGGGCCGCGCGAGCGCTGAGTCGAGAAGCCCCTCGTCGCGCAAACCGGGCGACCCGCCGAATTCCGCGAGCAGCATCTGGTGCGTGGCGAGCACGGCGCGCTTGTCGAGCCAGACGGGGATGTTGCGACGCGTCACTTTGCGAGTTCGCGCAGGGTGTTGCGGTAGGCGCGCATGCCTTTTCGGGCGATTTTGAGCTGCGCCTCGAACTCGGGGTCGTAAGGCGTGACCTCGTAGCCACCGGGCGTCTCGATCAGGAAGAGTTCGTCGCCAGCCTCGACATCGAGGCGGGACAGGGCCTCTTTTGGCAGGATGATGCCCGTGGAATTGCCGATATGGCGGACTGTGACCTTCACCATGGTTTCGTTCCCTTTGCGTGCGTTCCGTAATACGCGTGTTATAACATCGCGGCGCAATCGTCCAGAAATCGCTTCGCCTTTGCGCCGGGGATTCCTCGCCCTCCTAAGCGGTCGTTTCAGAGATGGCCTCACGCTCTTCCCCGCCGGGCAAAGCGGCGGTTACCGCGGGCGCGGCTGGTGGGTTTAAGGGCGGGATTCGTCAAGTTGGGAGGGCGAGTTGCGGGTCTGGCGGCGGCACGGTTTTCATAAGAGAGCGGAACACCCCGTCCATGCAGCGGAGCGCCCAGCTCTGGACCGGGATTCTGACCAGTCTCGTGCCTCGGGAATCTATGAATCTCTTCTGTGACTCAGGTGTTGCCCCTGGAATCGCGAGCTTTGCCGGCAACCGGTCCGCGTGGTGCTGCGAAAACCGGGGGCTGAGCCGTCGGACAACCAGTCCTGTGTACATCTACATCCGGTCTCCGTGGACGACGTCGACGCAGTTCCAGTAGTCGGTGAACGACAGATGCTCGTCGGTCATGGCTCCAGCCTTTTCCTCGCAAGGCCGGGTGTTGCGCAATGGCGTTGATGATGATCGTGTCATCGGTCAGGTCTTCCTCCTTGGTCCGGGTTTCTCGACTACGCCTGTTCGCATGACGGGGCGGAGAAGCGGGACGGTCACCGACGTGAGCTTTCTCGGCCCTGTGGGCCGTCTCACGAGGGGAACGGGCAACGCGGCCTCTCGGTGCGGGCCGCCCGTTGACCGGCCGGCGCGCCCAGTCAGGTCAGGGCGTGAAGGGTCGAGGAACCCGGCATGGCGGGTCCGGCGACGGTCCTTGGGAAGGTCTGGATGTGATGGCAGAGCGCAGTGCCCCGAAGAGAGTGGCCAAGCAGATGGCAGGAAGGTAATGACAAGGTCATTACGCTGTGGTAGGCTGGAAAAACAAGGAGAGCCTCGATGAGTGTTTCTGAAACGGAGCGGACGAAGCGGGACACGCTCAACCTGCGGATCAAGCCGGAGCTGCGTGGGCTGATCGACCGCGCGGCTGAGCTGCTGGGGAAGAACCGGACGGACTTCGTCCTGGACGCCGCGCGTCACGCCGCCGAGAATGCTCTGCTGGACCGGACTGTGTTCGCCGTCAGCCCGAAAGCTTACGCCGAGTTCGTCGCGCGGCTGGATGCGCCGCCACGACCCAATCCCCGCCTGCGCCGCAGCCTTCGAACGCCGGCACCATGGGAGAAGTAGCTCGGCTGCTGCCGCCGGAGCCCCTGACCGAGCAGCACGATCTCGGGGGCTTCAGCTCGGGCGAGCCGGCTCTGGACGATTGGCTGCGGCGCCGCGCCCGGGCGAATCAGGTGGGCGGCGCGACGCGTACGTATGTCGTCTGCCAGGGAGAGCGCGTCGTCGGATACTATGCCCTGGCTTCCGGTGTCGTCGCAGTGGAAAGTGCAACAGGGCGCTTCCGGCGCAATATGCCGAGCTCCGTTCCCATTGCGGTGCTCGCGCGGCTGGCTGTGGATCGCGACTGGCAGGGACGCGGTATCGGGCGGGCGATGTTCCGCGATGCGGCGCTACGCGTGACCCAGGCGGCGGACGCCATCGGTATCCGCGGCATCATCGTTCACGCGCTCTCGGACGAGGCGAAGAAGTTCTATCTCGCCTTGGGCTTCGCGGAGAGCCCCCGCGAGCCGATGACGCTGATGGTGACCCTCTCGGACGTCCGCGCTGTCCTGCAAGAGAAGAATTGAGCCTCGCCACCATCCTTCTATGCTCGCAAGACTACAGCCACGGGGCGGACGTTGGCCTATGGAATCTGTCGGAATAACGATGCCGATGTCACCCTGGGTTTACCGGAGCGAGTGCTTCTCAGGAAAGCGACGGTCGCACATGCTTCCGGAGAGCAATGGCGACGCTCGGTGAGTGCAGAGAGGCGGTTCAGCATCCGGGAGCTTCCCCAACATTACGGGCGACGCCAATGAGTACCGCTGTGCCCGCCACAGCTTGAGCAGGTTGTGCGTCAGAGCAATGAGGTCCCACTCCCACTCCCACTCCCTCTCCTTCGCGCACATACGCTCGTAACTCATCGCTTTGTGCCTGGAGGCATTCGCTTTCACCTTGCTGCCGTCCAGCGCTACGTGTCCAAGCTTGACCAATCCAGCCGCCTCGCACAGCTCCAGCACCTGCACAAACAAACGCGCC
>JAANMV010000982.1_pt1 | contig 33421 bp, 29 predicted proteins | sample 7279661 | NCBI WGS metagenome assembly JAANMV01 (sample SAMN14094540, study PRJNA606508) | bioreactor metagenome | isolation source: A lab-scale SPAN reactor treating ammonium-rich wastewater day 121 | place: Ireland: Galway | collected 2017-05-16
CGCTGGGCAGCGCGGTCAGCGCCGGGCTGATCGCCTGGCTGAGCGAGGACGATGCCGCCGCGATCAATACCGCCGGTTCGCTGCGCATGTCGGTATACAAACTGAGCTGGCGGCTGCAGGCCGGCACCGACAATGCGGAAATCCAGCGCCAGGGCGACAACTTCCGCCACCGCCTGGAAAGCATCAACCTCACCCGCATCCTGCGCAGCGATCCACAGTCGCCGCTCGCGCAGGCCTATGCCGGCCTGCGCGAGCGCTGGCACAGCCAGCTCGCACCCGCGCTCGAGCGTGGCGATGTCGCGGTGTTCCATGCCAATGCCGATGATTTCGTCGAACAACTCAACCAGTTCGTCCTGTTGCTGCAGCGCCAGAGCGAGCGCAAGCAGAGCTGGCAGCTGGCGATCCAGGGCACCGCGCTGTTCGTCACGGTGATGGTGCTGATGGTCGGCATGTACAGCCTGCAGAGCAGCGTACTCAGCCCGCTGCAGGAGCTGGTGCGCGCCACCGAGCGCTTCCGCGCCGGCGACCTCAGCGCACGCGTGCAGTACCGCTCGGAGGACGAACTGGGCCACATGGCCAACAGTTTCAACGCGATGGCCGAGGCGCTGGAGCAATCGCATCACACGCTGGAGAGCCGCGTCACCCAGAAGACCGCGCACCTCGCCCAGGCCAACGCCGCGCTGCAGCTGCTCTATCAGGGCAGCCGCAGCCTGGCCAGCGGGCCGGCCAGCGCCGAATCGCTGGACAAGCTGATCGACAGTTTCCCGAACCGTCTGCCGGGCCTGCGCCTGACCCTGTGCCTGCACGGCGATCCGCGCGAACCGGCCGAGCAGCTGATTGCCCTGCACGGCAGCGAGCTGCGCGAGATCTGCTCGCCGGGCGACTGCGCCACCTGCACCCTGCACCAGCGGCGCAACATCGTCGCCAGCCCGGTGGTCAACCAGGGCAGCGAGCTGGGCGAGCTGCGCGCCGCCTTCGCCGACGGCCGGCCGCCGCAGCAATGGGAGCTGGAACTGATCGAGGCACTGGCCAACCTGATCGGCACGGCGCTGTCGCTGGAGCGTCGCCGCGAGCAGGACCACCGCCTGCTGCTGTTCGAGGAACGCGCCATCATCGCCCGCGAGCTGCACGACTCGCTGGCCCAGGCACTGTCGTACATGAAGCTGCAGGTCAGCCGCCTGCAGACGCTGATGCATCGTGGCGAGCCGCCGGAGAAGCTGGAAAAGGTCACCGAGGAAATCCGCGACGGGCTGAACAACGCCTACCGCCAGTTGCGCGAGCTGCTCACCACCTTCCGCCTGAAAATCCAGGAAGGCGGGCTGCGCAAGGCGCTGGACGACACCGCGCGTGAATTCTCCGAGCGCGGCCAGTTTCCGGTGCAGCTGAACGTCAAGACGCTGCCCTTCGGCCTGTCGGCGAGCGAGCAGATTCACCTGCTGCAGATCGCCCGCGAAGCGCTGTCCAACTGCGCCCGCCACTCCGGCGCCAGCCATGTCTGGCTCACCGTGCAGCAGGTCGGGTCGGAAGTGGAAATGCTCATCGAGGACGATGGTTGCGGGGTTTCCCTGGATTTCGACCCGCGCCTGCACCACGGCCTGACCATCATGCTCGAGCGCTCCCGCAACCTGCACGGGCGCCTGCGCATCGAACAACGCGAGCCCAACGGCACTCGCGTGCAACTGAACTTCGCGCCGCAGTTCCTCGGCCGCGATCTCGAGAGAGACACTGCATGAACGACTCCCGCCACAGCATCCTGCTCGTCGACGACCACCCCATGATGCGTCGCGGCATGCGCCAGCTGCTCGAACTGGAAGACGACTTCGTCATCGTCGGCGAAGCCAGCGACGGCGAGGAGGCCCTGCGCCGGGTGCCGGAGCTGCAGCCGGCGCTGATCCTGCTGGACAACAACATGCCCACCCTCAACGGCATCGAGACGCTCAAGCGCCTGCGCCAGGACGGCTACGAAGGCAAGGTGTTGCTGTTCACCGTGTCCGATGCCGAGGAAGACGTGCGCGACGCGCTGCGCTTCGGTGCCGACGGCTACCTGCTCAAGGACATGGAGCCGGAGAAACTGATCCAGCAGATCCGCGAGGTGCTGCACGGTGATCTGGTAGTCAGCCCGGCGCTGGCGCGGGTCATGGCGCAGGCGCTGCGGGTCGGCCAGCCGGTCGCCCCGGAAGTGGAGCTGACCGAGCGCGAGCGCCAGGTGCTGAAGATGATCGCCGGCGGCAACAGCAACAAGATGATCGGCCGCAAGCTGGGCATCACCGAAGGCACGGTGAAGGTCCACGTGAAGAACCTGCTGCACAAGCTCGGCCTGCGCTCGCGGGTCGAGGCCGCCGTGTGGGCGCTGGAAAACGAGCGCCAGCGCGGCTGACACGGCGTCGCAGGCCGGCCACCCCGGCGTACCCCCAAAGACATAGTCGACCGGCAGCCGTGCAAGGCCCGCCGGCCCGGCCTCGCGGTGCGGCAGGCAGTGCGCGCAGACACCCGACGCGCCCTCATCCGCCGCCCCGGGGAGTACCTCCTTCGACCCCGTACCGCTTGACTCGCATCATTGGCCAACGGGCAAAGGCTCCTATCGTTCGCGCCGTCTCGCACGCCGGTCCGCTGTCGCGGATACGGCAGCGACAGCCGAATCCACCTGGAAGGAGTCCACATGTTTCAACACCTGCTTCGCGGCACGCTGCTGCTCGGCCTGCTGCTCGGCGCCCTGCCCGGCCAGGCCGCCATCAGCGATGCCGAAGCCATCAACCGCGCCGGCCAGCAACGCATGCTCGGCCAGCGCATCGCCAAGAGCTACCTGATGATCGGCACCCAGACCCGCACCGAACTCGCGCTGACGCAGCTCGATGCCAGCGTCGCCAGTGTCGAGGAAAACAGCCAGCTGCTCGGCGACTACGCCTCCAGCGCCGCGATCCGCGGGGCCGCCGACGAAGCCGGGCTGACCTGGCAGCAGCTGCGCGAACAGGCGCTCGCCGCGCCGGACAAGTCGCGCTCGCTGGAGATGCTCAAGCTGGCGGAACGCTTCCTCGCGCAGAGCGAGACGCTGGCGCTGCGAATCGAACAGCACAACGGCAGCCAGCCGGCGCATCTGGTCAACCGCAGCGGCCGGCTGCGCATGCTCAGCCAGCGCATCGCCATGCTCTACCTGGCGCTGAGCTGGAACCTGCCGGACGCCGAGCTGCGGAGCAAATTCGATACGGCGGTGGACGAATTCGACCAGGGCCTGGACGAGCTGCATGCGGCCAAGCAGAACACCGAGCAGATCAACGACCGCCTCGAGCACATCAGCAACCAGTGGCGCTTCGCCCGCGTTGGTTTCAAGCTGACCGAGGACGGTCGCTACGTGCCGACGGTGATCGTCACCACCGCCGAATCGCTGCTGCAGAAGCTGGAAGCGTTGACCGCCGACTACGCCCAGCTGGCCCAGGCGACGCGCTGACTCAGGGCTGGGGATCGCCGCGGCGGAACGCTTGCGGCGTCGTGGCGTCCGCCGCCGGCGGCTCGGACCGCGCATCTCCCACACGGAACGGCTGCGGCGGCTCGTCGACCAGCCGCCGCGTCGGCGGTTCGATCCGCTGCGCCGGGGCTTCATCGGCCTCCACCGCAGCCGGCTCGCGCAGCAACCACAGGGCCAGCGCCGCCAAAGCAGCAGCCAGCAGACGGTAGAGCAAGGAGGCTAGGTCGAAGCCGATCGGCTCGCCGCCATCCAGTGCCAGCGCACCGAGGCGTCCCCCCACCAGCGCCAGCATGGTGATCACCAGCATCACCAGTGCCGCCCGCGCGCGCTCGGGCCCGCGCATGGCCCAGAACAGGAACAGCGCCAGCCCCAGCTGCAGGCCGCCGTAGTACACCCGCATATGGCTGATCGATGCCGACTCCATCAGCAGCATGCCGTTGAGATTGGCCATTTCGTAGGGACGCAGCCAGTACGCCAGGCTGAGCGCGAACATGATCAGCGCCTGGATCGCCAGAACCAAACGGGCAAAACGCATCGAAAACTCCTGCTGTGCGACTTGGACTCCCGGTCGCCATCGGACCGTCCATCGGGCCTTTCGTTCGCCCAGCGGTGCCGGCTGGCGCATGCGCGAAGCACGGCAAGCCTGACGTCCGCGTGCAGCTATGCTCTAGTCCAGCCGGTCTGATACCGGTAGTCGTCCAACAGAGGAAACACCCCCATGCGCTGGAACCGGGCTCGTCGCAGCGACAACGTAGTGGATGCCAGAGGCCGCAGCGGCATGCGCCTCGGCGGTGGGCTGGGGCTGGGCGGCATCGCCATCGTGGTGGTGCTCGGCCTGCTTTCCGGCCAGGACCCGTTGCAGATTCTCGGCCAGCTGGCCAGTCAGGGCGGTCCGGCGGTGTCGCAGCAGGGCGAACAGCCCGCCGCTGACGATCCGCAGGTGGAATTCGTCCGCGCCGTGCTCGGCGACACCGAGGACACCTGGCGCGCGCTGTTCCAGCAGAGTGGCGCGCAGTACCGCGACCCGACCCTGGTGCTGTTTCGTGGCGGGGTGAACTCGGCGTGCGGCTTCGCCAGCTCGGCGGTCGGCCCGTTCTACTGCCCCGGCGACCAGCAGGTCTATCTCGACCTGCAGTTCTTCGACGACATGGCCCGGCGCTTCGCCGCCGCCGGCGATTTCGCCCAGGCCTACGTGATCGCCCATGAGGTCGGTCACCATGTGCAGACGCTGCTCGGCGTCTCGCAACGGATGCAGACGGCCCGCCAGCGCGGCGCGCAGATGGAAGGCGACAGTGGCCTGCTGGTGCGCCAGGAGCTGCAGGCCGACTGCTTCGCCGGTGTCTGGGCCTACCATGCGCAGCAACGCCTGGACTGGCTGGAGCAAGGCGACCTGGAGGAGGCGCTGAACGCCGCCAATGCCATCGGCGACGATCGCCTGCAGCAGCAGAGTCAGGGTCGCGTGGTGCCCGACGCCTTCACCCACGGCACCTCGGCGCAGCGCGTGCACTGGTTCCGCGCCGGCTTCGAGCACGGCGAGCCGGGACGCTGCGACACGTTCAAAACGGCGCGCCTGTAGCGCGAACGGCCGGCAGAACTAGCAACTGGCGGTTTCCAGCAGCGCGTGCAGCGCGCGGCAGTCGCGCGCATACAGGTCGGCCAGCTCCGGCCAGGGATTCTCCGGCAGATTGACCAGCACGCTGCGCGCCCCGGCGGCGCGGGCACATTCCAGATCGAAGCGATAGTCGCCCACCATCATCATCGCGCACGGCTCGATACCCCAGCGCGCGGCCAGCTGCAGCAGACCGCCGGGATGCGGTTTGGGCGGTGCCTCGTCGCGGCCGAGGATGTCTTCGGCGCGGAAAAAGTCACCCAGGCCGACCGTTTCCAGCGTCACCAGCGCCAGCTCATGGGCATTGCGGGTGAGCACGCCGAGACGGCAATCGCGCTCGCGCAGCGCCTGCAACAACTCGAACGCCCCTGCGGCCGGGCGCGCCGCGCAGGCCAGCTCGCGCTCGTGGTCGAGCAGCCAGGCGCGCTTGGGGGCGGCCTGCTCGGGCGGCAGCGCGGCCAAGTGGTGGAGGACGTCGTCGCTTTCGGGAATCTGCAGCGCGCGGCGGATCGCGGCGAAATCGTGCACGGCGATGGTCAGCGTGCCGTCCATGTCGAACACCCAGTGGCGCGCACCGGCGAGGTTCACATCCAGTCCTCGCGCACGCGGATCAAGCCTTCCTGCGCCACCGAGGCGACCAGCTGGCCCTGACGGTTGAAGATGCTGCCGCGGGCGAAGCCACGGGCATTGCCGGCCCAGGGGCTGTCGATGGAATACAGCAGCCAGTCGTCGATCTTCACCTCGCGATGGTACCAGATCGCGTGATCGAGGCTGGCCAGCTGGATGAACTTGCTCCACGAGCTGACCCCGTGCGGCTGCAGCGCGGTGCCGATGAAGCTGAAGTCCGAGGCGTAGGCCAGCAGGTACTTGTGCAGCGCCGGGTTGGCCGGCAGCGTGCCGTCGGCACGGAACCACAGATGGCGCACCGGCTCGATCGGCTGCGGGTTGGCCGGGTCCTGCACGGTCACCGGGCGGATCTCGATCGGCTTGGGCCGGCGCAGCTTTTCCATCACCCGCTCGGGCACCAGCGGCGAAAGCTTGTGCAACAGGTCCCACTCGCTGGGCAGCTCGTCCGGGCCGACCACGTCGGGCATCGCCAGCTGGTGTTCGTAGCCGTTCTCGTCGGCCTGGAACGAGGCGATGCCGGTGAAGATGGTCTGGCCTTTCTGGATCGCGCTGACGCGGCGGGTGGAGAAGCTGCCGCCGTCACGCACGCGGTCGACGTCGTAGACCACCGGCTGATGCGAGTCGCCCGGGCGCAGAAAGTAGCCGTGCAGCGAATGCACGTGGCGCGCGGCATCGACTGTCTGGCTGGCGGCGGAAATCACCTGACCGAGAACCTGACCACCGAACAGCTGAGGAAACCCCAGATCCTGGCTGGCGCCACGGAACAGATTCTCCTCGATGCGTTCCAGCGTCAGCAGGTTGACCAGGGTATCGAGTGTCTGGGTCATGGCGGGTCCTGGATATGCGTTGATGCGGGTCGGCGATATTACGGACTTCGCCGTCAACGCTCCACCAATAGCCGACATCTACGCCCATCGCAACGACCTGCCGCGAACCGCGCAATCCTTGAGCCGCGCACCAGGCGCCACGCATACTCACTCGCCACCGCCGCCCGATTGCATCGTTCATGTCGCTACCGCTGGTCTTTCACGACGACTACAGCCCGCCGCTGCCGCCCGGGCATCGCTTCCCGATGGAAAAGTTTCGCCTGCTGCGCGATCACCTGGTCGACAGCGGGCTGACCACCGACGCCGCGCTGCGGCGTCCGATGCTGTGTAGCCATGACGTGCTCAACCTCGCCCACGACGCCGACTACGTCGCGCGTTACTGCAGCGGCGACATGAGCCCGGCGGAGCTGCGCCGGCTCGGCCTGCCATGGAGTCCGGCACTGGCACAGCGCACCGTGCGCGCCGTGGGCGGTTCGCTGCTCACCGCGGAGCTGGCGCTGCAGCATGGGCTGGCCTGTCACCTGGCCGGCGGCACCCACCACGCCCATCGCGACCATGCCTCGGGCTTCTGCATCTTCAACGATCTGGCGGTAGTGGCGCTGTATCTGCTGGAAAGCGGACGAGTCGGCCGCGTGCTGATCTTCGACTGCGACGTGCACCAGGGCGACGGCACGGCGCGCATCCTCGACGGCGTGGCGGACGCGGTGACGGTGTCGTTGCATTGCGAGAAGAACTTCCCGGTGCGCAAGGCCACCAGCGACTGGGACATCCCGCTGGCACCGGGCCTGGGCGATGCGGAATACCTGCGGATCGTGGACGACACGCTGAACTACCTGCTGCCGCTGTATCAGCCGGACCTGGTGCTGTACGACGCTGGCGTCGACGTGCACCGTGACGATGCCCTCGGCCTGCTCGATCTCAGCGACGCCGGGCTGGCCGCACGCGACAGTGCGGTGCTCGAGCATTGCCTCGGTCGCGACATTCCGGTGGCCGGGTTGATCGGTGGCGGCTACGACAAGGACCGCGCCCGGCTCGCCCGCCGCCACGCGCAGCTGCACATCAGTGCAGCACAGGCCTGGCGGCAGTTCGGTCTGAAATGAAACCGCGCCGGGTGAAGCTCGGCGCGCTGCAAGAGATCGCCGCTACTGGCGCAGCCACGGCGGAGGCGGCGGCTCGTCGCTTGGCGCATCGTCGGCGTTGCGCAGCGCTTCGCGGCGCGCCTGCTCGGCCAGGGTGGCCTTGATCTCGCGCATCACCGCGTCCAGATCGGCGGCATCTTCCGGCTCGGCGAACTCGCCGGTCAGCTCGCTCTCCGGCGTCAACTTGCCCTGCTCGTAGAGCGCCCACATCTCCTTGGCGTAGCGGGTGAACTTCAGCTCCGGCGCGAAACGCCCGAAGTAGGCCGCCATGTTGCCAACGTCGCGCTCGAGCATCTCGAAGGCGTGGTTGTTGCCGGCGGCGTCCACCGCCTGCGGCAGGTCGATGATCACCGGGCCGTGCTCGTCGAGCAGCACGTTGAACTCCGACAGGTCGCCATGCACCAGCCCGGCGCAGAGCATCTTGACGATCTCGTGGATCATGAAGGCGTGAAACTCGCGGGCATCGTCCGGGTGCAGCTCGACATCGTTGAGACGCGGCGCCGCATCGCCATCCTCGCCAGCGATCATTTCCATCAGCAGCACGCCGTCGAGAAAATCGTAAGGCTTGGGCACCCGCACGCCGGCATCGGCGAGACGGAACAGCGCCGCCACCTCGGCGTTCTGCCAGTTCTCTTCCTTCTCCTTGCGGCCGTGCTTGGAGCCCTTGGCCATCGCCCGCGCATCGCGGCTGCTGCGCACCTTGCGGCCTTCCTGATACTTCACGGCCTGGCGGAAGCTGCGCTTGTTGGCTTCCTTGTAGACCTTGGCGCAACGCAGTTCATCGCCACAGCGCACCACATATACCGCTGCTTCCTTGCCGCTCATCAGCGGCCGCAGCACCTCGTCGATCAGGCCATCCTCGATCAGCGGTTCGAGTCGTTTAGGCGTTTTCATCAGCGGCTTGCAGGTCCTTCTCGGTTAATGCGGGGCTGCAGGTTACGGTAAACCCCGGCGGGCTTCCATGCTCGCCCGGCAGTTTGAAAGCGCGCTGCGGATTGGCGCTCGCACAGCGAAGGCGGACAATCACCTCAACTCTCATCGGAGCACTGCCATGCTCGACCATGACCGCTGCTGGGAAGCCCTCTGCGCGCGCGACGCCAGCTGTGACGGCGAGTTCGTTTTCGCCGTACGCTCGACCGGCATCTACTGCCGCCCCAGCTGTCCGGCGCGACGGCCGCGACGCGATCGCGTGCATTTCTTCGGCAACGCCGAGCAGGCCGAAACCGCCGGTTTCCGCCCCTGCCGGCGCTGCTGGCCGCAGGCGCAAAGCCCGGCCGAGCAGCTCGATACGCTGGTCGCCGCCGCCTGTCGCCTGCTGGACGAAGCGCCTGAGCCGCTGACGCTCGCCCAGCTGGCGGCGCGCATCGGCCTGTCGCCCTCGCACCTGGCACGCGCGTTCAAGGCACGCACCGGCCTCACACCTCGCGCCTGGGCCGCCGCGCGCCGGCGCGAGCGCCTGCAGGCACAGCTGCCCGCCGCCGACAACGTGCTCGATGCGGCGCTGGCCGCCGGCTACCCGAGCAGCCGCGCGCTGTATGCCGAAGCGCAGGCGCTGAGCCCGGCACAACGCCTGCGCAAGGGAGCCGGCGAGACCTTGCGCTACGCCGTCGCCCCCTGCCCGCTGGGCCTGCTGCTGCTCGCCGCGAGCGAGCGCGGCGTCTGCGCGTTGCTGTTCGGCGACGACGAGCCGACGCTGGAGCAGGAGCTGCGCGAACGCTTCGCCGCCGCTCGCCTGCAGCGCGATCAGGCCGGTCTAGGCGACTGGCTGCAGGCCGTGGTCGGCCAGCTCGAAGAGCCGGATCGCGCGGCGAAGCTGCCGCTGGATCTGCGCGGCAGTGCCTTCCAGCAGCGGGTCTGGCAGGCCTTGCAGGCCATTCCGCCGGGGCAGACGCGGCGTTACGGCGAACTCGCCAGCACCCTCGACAGCCACGCCCGCGCCGTCGCCCGTGCCTGCGCGAGCAATCCGGTCGGCCTGTTGGTGCCCTGTCATCGTGTGGTCGGCGCACAGCAGGCGCTGACCGGCTACCGCTGGGGGCTGGCACGCAAGGCTGCGCTGCTCGCTGGCGAAGCGCGGGAGAAGCCGGGAGACTGACGGCGTTTTCGCGGTCCGATGTTGTGTCGACACCTCTCGCTGCCGCACCGGACCCGCGCCATGACCGACCTGAAACGCTACCGCATCAATGGCGCACCCGCCTCGCTGCTGCTGAGTGCCTTCGAGGAACCGAGCCTGGAGCAGGCCGAGCTGGAAATCCTCCTCGCGCACGTACGCAACCCGCAGGCGGCGGTCGACGCGCCGTGGGAATCGCCGCTGCGCGCCAGCGAGCACAGCCGCATGGCCGAGCTGGGCGTCAGCGATATCCAGATCGAAGAAGAGTGCCGCTGAGCGTTAGCATGAGCACCAAACCCGCCTCCATCGAGCGCAGACCGTCCGTGCCACTGATCGACACCCACACCCATCTGGACTTCGAGGATTTCGATGCCGACCGCCAGGTCGTGCTGGCGCGCAGTGCCGCGCTCGGCGTCGAGCGCATCGTCGTGCTCGGCGTGCATGCGCAGAACTGGCAGCGCGTCTGGCAGCTGGCCAGCGAGCAGCCCGCCGTCTACGCCGCGCTCGGGCTGCATCCGGTGTACCAGCGCCAGCACCGCGACGAGCATCTCGCGGCGCTGGGCGAATGGCTGCAGCGCCTGCGCGGCGAAGCGAAGCTCTGCGCCGTCGGCGAGATCGGCCTGGACTACTACATCGACGCGCCGGACCATGAACGCCAGCAGTACCTTCTCGAGCGCCAGCTGCAGCTGGCCAGCGACTTCGAACTGCCGGTGCTGCTGCACGTACGCCGCGCCCATGCGGCGATGATCGCCACGCTCAAGCGCCATCGGCTGCGCCGCGGCGGCATCGTGCATGCCTTCAGCGGCAGCTGGGAGGAAGCGCGCGAGTATCTGAAGCTGGGTTTCAAGCTGGGCCTCGGCGGCGCCGGCACCTGGCCGCAGGCCCGACGCATGCAGCGCGTGCTTGAGCAGTTGCCGCTACATGGCATCGTGCTGGAAACCGACGCGCCGGACATGCCACCGGCGGGCCACGCCGGCGAGCGCAACAGCCCGGAGCTGCTGCCGGAGATCTGCCAGCGGCTGGCCGAGCTCAAGGGCATCAGCACCGCAGAACTGGCCGCCGCCAGCTATCGCAACAGCTGCGAACTGTTCGGCTGGCCGCTCGGCGACACCTAGTGCCCGGCTAGACGCGGAAGGCGCCGATCAGCTGCTGCAACTGCCCCACCAACTGGGTCAGCTCGCGACTGGCCTGCTCGGTATGCCCGGCGCCCTCGGCGGTGCGTTTGCCGGCTTCGTTGATCGCCACGATGTTGCGGTCGATGTCGTGCGCCACGGCCGTCTGCTGCTCGGCCGCCGCGGCGATCTGCTGGCTCTGGTCGACGATGCTGCCGACCGCGCCGAGGATGTGCTCCAGCGCCTGCTCCACCTGCGCCGACTGGTTTACCGTGCCCTCGGCCAGCGCGTGGCTGGCGTGCATGGTCTTCACCGCCGCGCCGACACCGCCCTGCAGGCGCGCGATCATCTGCTCGATCTCTTCGGTGGACTGCTGCGTGCGCCGTGCCAGGTTGCGCACCTCGTCGGCGACCACGGCGAAGCCGCGGCCCTGCTCGCCGGCACGCGCCGCCTCAATCGCGGCGTTGAGCGCGAGCAGGTTGGTCTGCTCGGCGATGCCCTTGATCACGTCGAGCACCTGACTGATCGCCGCGCTGTCGTCGGCCAGGCGATTGATCACCTGCACCGACTGCGCGATTTCTTCGGCCAGCCGCTGGATGCCGCTGACCTGCGCGCTGACCATGCCACGACCGCTGACGGTTTCGGCGTTGACGTCCTGCGCACTGCCCACCGCCGCCTCGGCGCTGGTGGCCACCGCCTGGGCGGTGGCGGACATCTGATTCATCGCCGTGGCAACCTGCTCGATCTGGCTGCGCTGCTCGGAGACCGTCTGGTTGCTCTCGCCGGAGACGTTCTCCACACGCCCGGCCTGACGCTCGACTTCACCGACGGTCAGCCCGACCCGCTCGATCAGCTCGCGAATCCGCGCCACGCCATCGTTGAACAGCTGGCCCAGCTCACCCAGTTCGTCGCGGCTCTGCACCGCGTAGCGCGCGGTCATGTCGCCCTCGGCGACGCACTCCATGACCCGCCCCAGCCCGCGCAGCGAGGCCCGCGTCGAGACGTAGAAGCCACCGTAGAGATAGGCCACCAGCAACAGCACGACGCCCAGCGCGCTCAGCAGCAGGGTCATCAGCAGGCGCTTCTGTGCCAGCCGCTCGGCGAGGTCGCCTTCGAGCAGCTGCAGGATCTGGTCGTTGAGCTGGTAGGTCTTCGCCATCTCGGCGCCGATACGGTCGTAGAACTGCGCCCAGGGCCGATCGAAGTCATCGGCCATGATCACCTCGTCCTGCAGGATCTCGCTGGCGAGCCCCAGCGAATCGCTGCTGGCATTGGCGTACTGGTCGAGCTGCGCGCGGGCCTCGGCACTGCCGGCGAGGCTGTCCTGCAGTTGCGCGGCGTACTGTGCCTGCAGCCGCTCCAGCTCGAGCACCAGATTGTCCAGCGTGTTGCTGGCATCGGAGTTGAGGTAGCCCTGGCCGAAGGTGTAGGAGCCCACCGCGCGCCCCTGGCCGAGCGTCGCGGTGATGGTCGGCGTCACGCTGGTCAGCAGTTCGGCGAGCTGGCGCACTTCGAGCTGGGCGTCCTGGCTGAGGCCGGACTGCCCGGCGATCAGCCGGATCATCACCTGCACGCGCCCCTGCAGGCTCGCCGCCATCGCGGCCTTGGACTGCAGCGACTGCTCCGCCTGCGCGCGGCCTAGCGCCGTGCTCAGCTCATCGCGGCGGGCGCTGAATTCGGCGATCTGCTCGGGATCGTCGCTCACCGGTTGCAGCGCCTGCAGGCGCGCCGACAGCTGGGATTCGACCTGGCCGCGACGCTCGTCTAGTACCGCGGCATTGCCGGTCTGGCCGATGATCGCCTCGATTTGCACCAGGTCGTGCCAGTCCTCCACGTCGCGGCGCAGCTGCAGCGCGGAGCCGAGCAGCGCAAGGCTCTGCAGTTCGTTGCGGGTACCGACGAACTCCCGGTACGAATCACGCACCAGGTAGAAGTTGGTTAGCAGCATGGGGACGAAGAACAACAGGCTGACGAGACTGAACTTCATGCCGAAGCTCAGCCGGTTCATGAACGCGACTGCGGGATACAACAGAGTTTTCACACGACGTCTCCCAATCTTATTGGTATGTGCTTGCGGCTGTTGCAGCCGCAGCGGGGCTCGTCAGAGAGAAGTAGCGGATCGAGTTATACGGGATATCGGTAAGCGCTTTTGTAACTTAAGGTAATGGCGATATGGCATCGCGCCGCCACCAGCCTGCGGTGCGCCGGCCCGTGCGTATCCGCAGGCGGTTATGGCGCATCATTCAGCCGGGCGTGAAGGTTCAGGCAAGCAACGTCCACAGTGCGAGCGCCGCGTACCAGAGCATGCGCGTGCGCACCAGCAGCGCGCCGAGGGCATCGAGCCGGGCGACCCCCGCTTCACCGGCAATCTGCGGCTCGAGGTCGGCCGCCTGTGGGCCGACCTCGGCGAGCAGCTGACGCGCCGGCATGTCCCAGTCGAGCAGCCGGTGCAACAGCGCACGGTTGAGCGCGACGAAATTGCCCACCAGGGCGAAGCTGGCCAGCAGCACCCGTACCGCCAGCCAGTCGAAGGCGTGACGCACCTGCGCGGCGCGTTCGCGCAGCGGCTCCAGCTGGGTGTGCTCGACGGTCAGCGCCAGCAGCCGATAGGCCAGTGCCGCCATCGGACCGAGCAGCACATACCAGAAGATCACCGCAAAAAAACCCTCGTAGCTGCGCCACAGCAGCAGGCCCTGCGCCGCCTGCAGCAGGCTCGCCGGTTGCGCCTCGCGCAGCTTCAGATCGCGCTCGGCCACCAGCGCCGCGGCCTCCTCGTCGCCACGCCGCCAGGCATCGCGGAACGGCCCGAGCTCGCGCTTCACCGCACCGCGTCCGAGGCTGTACAGCACCACCAGCACATGCAGCGGCAGGCTCAGCCAGCCGTAGGCCAGGGGTTCGAGCAGCCACAGCACGCCGCCCAGCAGCAGTACCGGCAGCAGCACCAGCAGGGCGAGTGCCAGCCAGGGCGACGCGGCCTGCGGTGGCCGCGCCTCGAGCCGACGCAGCTGGGTGAGCCAGGCGCCATCGTGCTGCAGCCGATGCCGCCAATCCGAGAATTTCTCGATCAGCAGCACCAGCAGAATCACCAGAAAACTCATCGTCACGTCTTCGCTTCCTCGTTAACAGGTGATGGCGGCGGCACGCAGCCGCAGCCAGTCGAATGCGGGACCGGGATCGGTCTTGCGTCCCGGTGCGATGTCGCTGTGGCCGCAGATCCGTTCGCCGGTGATCGCTGGATAGGCTCGCTGCAGCAGCCGGCACAGCTCGATCAGCGCAACGTACTGCGCCTCGCTGTACGGCTGAAAATCGGTGCCCTCCAGCTCGATGCCGAGGGAAAAATCGTTGCAGCCCTCGCGCTCGCCGAAGCGCGACACCCCGGCGTGCCAGGCGCGATCGAGGCAGGAGACGAATTGGGTGATCGTGCCGTCGCGCTCGATGAGGAAATGCGCCGACACACGCAGCTCGGCGATCTCGGCGAAGAACGGATGCTCGCCGCACGGCAGGCAGTTCTGGAAAAACTGCTGGACACGGCCGGTGCCGAACTGGCCGGGCGGCAGGCTGATGTTGTGAATGACCAGCAGCGAGATCTCGCCGTCCGGGCGCTCGTTGAAGTTCGGCGATGGGCAATGGCGAACGCCCTCGCACCAGCCGGTCGCGCGATCCAGATACATGGGGTGACCTTGGTTGACGGCAGGCTGGCAGGCTAGCCGCAGCGGCCCCGCCGCCGCAAGTCGGCCTGCTACCGGCGCAGCCGCGCAGCAGCCGCCTTCTCATCCCTGCGCGAGGCCAGCCGATCGGCCAACCGGGTGGGTTCGGGCAGCCGGTAGCGGGTGACATACTGCATCACCAGCCGCGGTGCACTGGCCAGGCTGACGCGGTTGCCGGGCGACACGATCAGCGGACGCACGCGCTCCTTGCTGCGCAGCACCGTACCCAGCACCTCGCCGGTCTTGCGATCGCGCAACGGCACCTGCGCGCCGCGCGCCTCGCCCAGCTCCTCGTGTTCGCCAGTGAGAATCTTCTTCGCCACGCCGATGGTCGGCAGCCCGGTCACCACGCCCAGATGCGCGGCGATCCCCAGCCGGCGTGGATGAGCGATGCCGTGGCCGTCGGAGAAGATCAGGTCGGGTACCGCCGGCAGCGCTTGCAGTGCCTGCAAGACTGCCGGCAGTTCGCGAAACGACAGCAGCCCAGGTATGTAGGGCATCGAGGTGGGAATGCGCGTCAGGCTCTGCGCGACCACCTCCAGCGTCTGCGCATCGAGCAGCACGACCGCCGCGCGGGTGATCTGCCCCTGCTCCTCGAAACCCACGTCGACGCCGGCGATCAGCCGTAGCGGCGGGAAGTCGTCGACCAGCCGCACCTGCGCCGCCAGCGTCTGCTGCAGCGCGCGCGCGGCGGCGGGCGTGCCATCCCAATCGGCGAACGGTTGAGACGGATAGGGGCTGCTCATAGTTTTTCTCCTCGGTGAAATCATGCACTCGATGGGCCGACGGACGGCAATGGCGGCTGGACAGCCATGGAAAAACAGACGACGCTTGCGCCGCACAACGGCAGTTTCATCCTAAAGCCGATTCACCACACAACAATCAGAAACGCCCATGAACTCGCCTGCTCTCAGTCGCATCAGCATCCTGGCCACCGAAGGGGTCTTCGCTTCGACCCTCATGCACGCCAAGGATTTCTTTCACATGGCCAGCCTGCGCCGCGGCCGGCAGCGCGGCGCAGACCTCGCGCCCGCGTTCGAAACCCGCCTGGTCAGCCCCGACGGCCAGCCGGTGACAACCTTCAGCGGCACCACTATAGCCGTCGATGGTGCGCTGGAAGACGCCGACGTGGTGATCCTGCCAGCCTTCTGGGGCGACTTCGATGCGCTCTGTGCGCGCTATCCACAAGTGCTGACGTGGCTGCAGCACCGCCATGCGGCAGGCAGCACGATCTGTGGCGAGGCCACCGGGGCGTTCTGGATGGCCCAGGCTGGGCTGCTGGATCATCGCGAGGCGACCACCCACTGGCGCTTCGCCAGCGAGTTCGCCGAACGTTTCCCGCAGGTACAGCTGAGCCCGGACAAGCACCTGACCGACAGCGACAACCTTTACTGCGCCGGCGGTACCACGTCGTCGTGCGATCTGTATCTGTACTTGGTCGAGCGCTTCTGCGGCGCTGCCGTCGCGCAAGGCATGGCGCGCGACGTGCTGTTCGAGGTGCAGCGCAACTACCGGCCGGGGCGGCTCGGCTTCGGCGGCCAGAAGCTGCACCTGGACAGCCGCGTGCTGCAGATTCAGGAATGGCTGGAAGACCACTTCGCGGAGAAATTCCGCTTCGAGGACGTCGCCCTGCAGCATGGCATGAGCATCCGCAATTTCATGCGGCGCTTCCAGGCCGCCACCGGCGACAAGCCGCTGCATTACCTGCAGCGTCTGCGCATCGAGACGGCCAAGAGCCTGCTGTCGACGACGCGCAAGAGCATCAAGACCATCAGCTATGAGGTGGGCTACGACGACGCCAGCTTCTTCGCCCGGCTGTTCCGCCAGCACACCGACGTGTCGCCGAACCAGTATCGGCAGCAGTATCGGCACAAGAGCGGCTGAGGGCGGGAGGCCCGCCGTCCGGCCAGCCTCCCGCGCGATGAGCGCCGGTTTGCGTTAGGGCTTGTGCGGTCGCGCGAGGTATTCGTGCGACTGCATCTCCAGCAGGCGGCTGAGGGTGCGCTGGAATTCGAACTCCAGGCGTCCGCCGGCATACAGGTCCTTGAGCTCGACCTCGGCGGAGAGGATCAGCTTGACGTTGCGGTCGTAGAACTCGTCGACCAGGTTGATGAAGCGCCGCGCCATGTCGTCCTTGGCCACGTTCATCTGCTCGATGTTGGATACCAGCACCGCCTCGAAGATCTTGCCCAGCTCGATGTAGTCGTTCTGGCTACGCGGGCCGTCGCACAGGGCGCGGAACTCGAACCAGGCGACGTCGTTGGCCACCCGGCGCGCCATGATTTCGCGGTTCTCGATCAACAGCGCCTCGTTTTCCAGCACCGTGCAGTTTTCCGTCAGCAGGCTGCGGAAGCTCTTTTCCAGGCTCAGCTCGGCCTCGGCATCCAGCGGGAAGTGATACAGCTCGGCCTGTTCCAGCGCGCGCAGGCGGTAGTCGATGCCGCTGTCGACGTTGACGATCTCGGTGTGCTTCTTCAGCAGCTCGATTGCCGGCAGGAAACGCGCGCGTTGCAGGCCGTCCTTGTACAGGCCGTCCGGCACGATGTTGGAGGTCGCCACCAGGCTGACGCCGTTCTTGAACAGCTCCTCGAGCAGGGTCGCGAGGATCATGGCGTCGGTGATGTCGGAAACGAAGAACTCGTCGAAGCAGATCACGCGGGCCTCGTCGGCAAAACGCTTGCCGATGATGGTCAGCGGATTCTTCTCGCCCTTGAGCGTGCGCATTTCCTCGTGCACGCGCTTCATGAAGCGGTGGAAGTGCGTGCGCATCTTCTGCTTGAACGGCAGCGCATCGAAGAAGGTATCGACCAGGTAGGTCTTGCCGCGACCGACGCCACCCCAGAAGTAGATGCCCTTGATCGGTCCCTGCGGTTTCTTGCCGAAGAGCTTGCCGAACAATCCGCTGCCGCCACGCTCGTCGGCGACCAGATCGTCGTACAGCCGCTGCAGATGGCGCACCGCGTTTTCCTGGGCGGCATCGTGGAAAAAGTCAGGACGTTGCAGGTCGGCCCGATAGCGCTCAAGAGGAGTCATGGCGGAGTCTGGGTAGTGAAACGGGGCCGACACTTTAGCGGCGCCCTCGGTCGTTGGCAATTTGCTCAGCTTGGTCAAACCTCTCGCCCTCCTCTATGGATCTGTCTCACAACGCACCAGCCGAACACCGCGTGGTCCGGCTTACTCGACCAGTGTCGCCAGCGCCGCGCGCACGCGCAGCATGGCTGCATCCATGGCCTCGGCGGTGTTGTAGCTGGGGCTATCGGCGATGCACTCGTCGTCCAGCCACAGGGTGAACTGGCTGCCTTCGTCCTCGCGCAGCTCCAGCGCATCCGGCCCACCGGCGATCAATCGCTGCGTCAACTGGCCGATCGCCTTCGGATTGCTCAGCGGCCGCGACAGCAGCAGCTCCTCGCCATCGGCAGCAAAGAAGCGGAAGCGGAAGGCACCGTCGGCCTCGCGAAAACTGGCGAAGCGCGCGACCTTGCCAGCCTTTTTCTTCGCCGGTGCCGCGCTCTGCGCCTGGCTGGAGAAATTGCGCAGGCCCACTGCCTCGCGCAGCTCGCCGAGGAACGGGGTGGCGATCCGGCGCGCCTTGGCAGCGCCGGCCTGGAGGATTTCCTCGAGTTCGGCAGGCTTGGCAATCAGCTGACGATAGAGCTCGCGCGGCTCGCTCAGTTCATTGTCGAGCAGCTCGAACAGTCGCTGCTTGGCTTCGCCCCAGGCCAGGCCGTCACACAGCTCAGCCCGGAACGCGGCCAGTTGCGCCGGGGTGGCGAAGGCCTGATAGAGCGTGAACAGGTGCGAGTTGTCCGGGTCCTTCGGCTCGCCCGGCAGCTTGGAGTCGGTGACGATGCGCGCTACCGCCGCCTTCAGCTCCTTGGCGCTGCCGAACAGCGGGATGGTGTTGTCGTAACTCTTGGACATCTTGCGTCCATCGAGGCCCGGCAGCGTTGCCACGCTCTCTTCGATCACGGCCTCAGGCAGGGTGAACAGCTCGCGGCCCTGACCGAACAGGTGGTTGAAGCGCTGGGCAATGTCACGCGCCATCTCGACGTGCTGGATCTGGTCGCGTCCGACCGGCACCTTGTGGGCGTTGAACATGAGAATGTCCGCCGCCATCAGCACCGGGTAGCTGTACAGCCCCATCGTCACGCCGGCGTCCGGGTCTTCGCCGTTCTCGACATTCTTGTCCACCGAAGCCTTGTAGGCGTGCGCGCGGTTGAGCAGACCCTTGGCGGTGACACAGGTGAGCAGCCAGGTCAGCTCGGGGATTTCCGGTACGTCGGACTGCCGGTAGAAGGTCACGCGCTCGGCGTCCAGACCGCAGGCCAGCCAGGTCGCGGCGATTTCCAGACGCGAGCGCTGGATGCGCAGCGGGTCATCGCACTTGATCAGTGCGTGGTAATCCGCGAGGAAATAGAACGAGTCGGCCGAGGCCGCGCGGCTGGCGACCACGGCCGGGCGGATGGCGCCGGCGTAGTTGCCGAGATGAGGTGTGCCGGTGGTGGTGATGCCGGTGAGGATTCGGGTCTTCATCGCGTTGATCTCGTATCGATGCGATGCAGGCACGAACAAGGACGTGCCTGCGCGTGGCGGGCGAAAAGCTACAGGCGGGGTGCCACCAGCTCCTTCAGCTCCACCAGCTTGGCGTGGAAAAAGTGGCCGCATTCTGCCACTTTCAGCAGCTCATGGGGGCGCGTAAGCGCGGCCGAATAGGCGTACACCGAGGCGGGGTCGATCACTTCGTCCTGCTCCGGCTGAATGATGGTCAGCAAGTCCTTCGCCGCCGGCGTCTGGCCAGCCAGGCGCGACACCGCCGGCGCCACCAGAAACAGCTTATCCGGCGCGCGGCCCTGCGCCTCGAGACGCGCAGCCAGGGCAGCCGCGACGAACCCGCCGAAGGAGAATCCCAGCAGGCAGAGCGGCAGCTCGGGACGCTGCGCCGTCAGCCAGCGCAACGCAGCTTCGGCGTCGTCCACCTCGCCTTCCTGCATGTCGTGCTCGCCGACGCTGCCGCCGACCCCGCGATAGTTGAACCGCAGCGTGCTGTAGCCCTGATCGCGCGCCGTACGCTGCAAGGTCGAGACAACCTTGTTCAGCATCGTGCCGCCCTTGACCGGGTTGGGATGGCAGATCAGCGCCAGCCCTCGGGCCTGCGGTAGATCGAAGTACAGGGCTTCCAGCGCACCGCATGGGCCGTCGAGAGAGAGGGGGGTTTCGCGTTTCAGCAAGGGAAGGAACTCCGTGACCTTGGGACGAGTCGACTCGTCTTGCTTTACCAGTTGCCGAATGCCGCGGGCTTGCCACGGTGTACAGCGCAGGTATGAGAAGTTAACGTAAGCACAGCCGTTTTACATAGAAGGAAGGACTCGTGGAACAGACCCTCGCGACCTGGTTGCTCCCGATCGTCGGCCTCATCGCCGGCATCGCCATTGGCTACCTGGTGGCCCGCAACAGCGCGCCCAACCGTACGCAACGCCAGGTGGACGACCTGCAGGAGCGTTTCGATACCTACCAGAGCGAAGTGGTTACCCACTTCAACACGACTGCCGCCCTGCTGCGCAAGCTCACCAGCAGCTACCAGGACATTCAGGACCACCTGAGCGAAGGCGCCGACCGCCTGGCGCTCGACGAGCAGACCCGCGAGCGCCTGCTCGCCGCGCTGCGCAACGACGAGCATTCCAGCCCGCGTGAACGTCTGAGCTCGCCGGCGTTCACCGAACCACCGAAGGACTATGCACCCAAGGACGACGACGCCCCTGGCACGCTGCACGAAAACTTCGGCTTCAAGCAGCGCCACTGAAGCGCTGGCGGGAGCGCCATGGCGCTCCCGCACCCCTCCTCGTTTACTGCCGCAGACGCATCGACAGATCCACCGCGCGTACGTGCTTGGTCAGCGCGCCGATGGAGATGTAATCGACCCCGGTCTGCGCTACCGCCAGCAAAGTCTCCTCGCCGATTCCGCCAGACGCCTCCAGCTTGGCGCGACCACGCGCCAAGCCGACTGCCGTGCGCATGTCGTCGAGGCTCAGCTCGTCCAGCATGACGATATCGGCGCCGGCCTGCAGCGCCTGTCCCAGCTCGTCGAGACTCTCGACCTCGACCTCGACCGGCTTGCCCGGGGCAATACGATGCGCCGCCACGATCGCCTGGGCAATACTGCCGCAGGCGGCAATATGGTTCTCCTTGATCAGGAACGCATCGTAGAGGCCGATACGATGGTTATGGCAGCCACCACAGGTCACCGCGTACTTCTGCGCCAGCCGCAGGCCTGGCAGCGTCTTGCGGGTGTCGAGCAGCTTCACGCCGGTACACTCGACCAGATCGGCATAGTGCCGACAGTTGGTCGCAACGCCGGACAGCGTCTGTAGAAAATTCAACGCCGTGCGCTCACCAGTCAGCAGCGCGCGCGCCGGTCCTTCGAGATGAAACAGCACCTGACCGGCCTCGACCCGCTCGCCATCGACCACCTGCCAGTGCACCGCGACCCGCGGATCAAGCTGGCGGAACACCGCATCGACCCATGCTACACCGCTGATTACCGCCGCCTCACGGGTGATGACCGAAGCGTGCGCCAGACGCTCTGCCGGAATCAGTTGCGCGGTGATGTCGCCGCTACCGATATCTTCCGCAAGCGCCCGACGAACGGTGGCATTAATTTCAGCGGAAAGATCGGCAAGTGTCAGGTTAGGCATGGCAGACTCCACATGGTTTGATCCGAAGTATAAAGGCGGCCCGCAAAGGAGCGCGACCTCCGACATAGACCGCCTGCGCTGACCGTTCGGCAGAAACTCGCCGGGGATCTGTGACATGGATCATGCCGGGCAAAAATCCGGATTCGATTAGCCACACTGGTGGCCGATAATCCGCTTAATTATTCTGGCGCCACATAAATGACGCCCCTCAGCGCCTTTTGTTACCCTTGACGCCCACGAAGCGTACGTGACCGCCCGACCGGCCGGCGACCACAGGAGAGTCTCGATGCGAACCGATGCCAAAGTGGTGCACCTGAACAAGGCCACCCCTGAGCACAGACCAACGTCACCGGCCGCCAAGTTGCCGGTAGCGCTGATCAGCATCCGCGACAAGGCTGCCCAGCAACTGCGCCAAGCGCTGCAGACGCTGTTCGATAACGCCGACGATTCGCTGTTCGAGATCGCCGACCGCGCCACCAGCAATACCGAACAGAGTGCTTTCTTCGAAGCCATGCGCGACCTGCGCATGAAGCGTCGCACCATTGAGCGCAGCTTCCTGCATCAGCTGTTCGAAGCCTTCGCCACGCTCAACCAGTATGAGATCGGCAAGCCCCAACCGCTGGAAGGTGTGACCTTCGACAGCCTCAGCCTAGTGCAGAACGACGAGCTGGAAGAATCCGTCGCAATCGACACGATGGTGACCAAAGTGACCGGGCGCACCATCCCTGCGCTCGGCCACCTGACGACCCGCATGAACGCGCTGGTCACTAGAAAGCTCGACGACAAGTCCAACCCACTCGGCCCGAGCGCGATCTGCGACTACTTCCTTGCCGCCTGCAGCAGCCTCGGCGTGCCGATCAAGGTCAAGCTGATCATTCTCAAACTCTTCGAAAAGTACGTACTGACCGAGCTGGATCAACTCTACGCGGACGCCAACCTGACGCTCGCAGCAGCCGGCATCCTGCCCGAACTGCAATCGACCGCTCCACACCGCCCACACCGGCCGAGCGCTGGCGTCAGCACCAGCAGCTACGCAAGCACGCATGCCAGCCAGACGAACATGCACGAGAGCGGTCAGCAGGAAGCCGTCTTCAGCGCACTGCTTGATCTGCTTTCCGAAGCCCGCAACAGCAGCGCACTGGCCCCACGCAGCGCGCCCAGCGACGCGATCCCGATATCCAGCAACGACCTGCTGCGTCTGCTATCGCACATGCAGGCCCGCGCACCGCAAACCGTTGACGAGCACAACCTGCAGGGACAGCTCGATCAGCTACTCCAGCGCGTGAGCGCCAAGAGCGGCAAGTCGCGCGTGGTAGGCGAAGTCGACGAAGACGTGATCAATCTCGTGTCGATGCTGTTCGAGTTCATTCTCGACGACCGCAATCTGCCGGACTCACTCAAGGCCCTGATCGGTCGTCTGCAGATACCGCTGCTCAAAGTAGCGGTACTGGACAAGACGTTCTTCAGCCGCGGCAGCCACCCGGCTCGCCGTCTGCTCAACGAGATCGCCTCGGCCGCTCTGGGCTGGAGTGACCAGGACGAAGCGCAGCGCGACAGTCTGTATCAGAAGATCGAGCAGATCGTGGCTCGCCTGCTGAACGATTTCACCGACGACCCGAGCATCTTCTCCGAGCTGCTGGCGGATTTCCTCGCCTTCATCGGCGATGAGCGCCGGCGCAGCGAACTGCTCGAGCAACGCACCCGCGATGCCGAGGAAGGACGCGCCAAGGCCGAGATCGCCCGTCAGGCCGTCGAACAGGCACTCAATCAGCGTCTTCTCGGCAAGACCTTGCCCGAAGTGGTGGTACGCCTGCTACAGGAGGCCTGGAGCAAGGTCCTGCTGCTGATCTGCCTGAAGCATGGCACGCAGTCGTCGCAGTGGGACGATGCGTTGATGACGATGGACGAGCTGATCTGGAGCGTGACACCACATGCCGATGAACAGTCGCGCGAGCAGCTCATGCAGCTGGTGCCCAACCTGCTCAAGTCCCTGCGCGAAGGCCTGACCAGCGCCGCGTTCGATCCGTTCTCCACCGGAGAGTTCTTCACCCAGCTGGAGGCCCTGCACGTACAGACACTGCAACGCTTCGAGCAGCCGGCAGCCGAAGCGGCCGCGAGCATGGATGCTGTCCAGCCCGCCACCCAAGCCGAAATCACCACTCCGCCAGCGCCTGTCATGGTCGAAGTGGTCGAGGAAATTCAGCTGCTGACGCCCGGCGAAAGTCGCGAGCGCCAGCCCGAGGCCTGCCTGCCCGAGCACGATGCGGCGCTGAACCAGGTCGACAATCTGCGCGTGGGTAGCTGGGTAGAGTTCCAGGAAGACGAAGAGCACAAGCTGCGCTGCAAACTGGCCGCAGTGATCAAACCGACCGGCCGCTACATCTTCGTCAACCGCACCGGCATGAAGGTCCTGGAGAAAACCCGCATGGGCCTGGCGAGCGAGTTCCAGCGCGGCGCCATCCGCCTACTCAACGACACGCTGCTGTTCGACCGCGCACTGGAGTCCGTGATCGGCAACCTGCGCAAATTGAAGAACAACTGACCCCCCCCGGTGGCGCGGGCCCTTTGCGGGCCTCGCGGCTACGCGCTTGGCATTTCACCCGGCACGACTAGACTCAGCACACGCCATTCGAGGTGCTTATGTCCAGCCGTCTGAATCCCGAAGACCAGCAGCGCGTAGACGACTATCTCAGCGCACCACAGCATCAGGTCGAGCGCCAGCCGTTCCGCCCGTGGCTCCTGCTCGCGTTGGTACTGAGCGTGGTTCTAGGCCTCGGCCTGCTGAGCCGGCTGCTGGGCCGCCTGGTAACGTGAGGCAAGGCACTAGCGCGAGCGGAATCCTTCTTCACAAAAACGAGCCATAAAAAAAGCTGGATGCCATTTCTGACATCCAGCTTTCTATGGCTTCCTGCGAAGCCTTGTATGGTGGGTCGTGTAGGATTCGAACCTACGACCAATTGGTTAAAAGCCAACTGCTCTACCAACTGAGCTAACGACCCAAAAATGGTCGGGGTAGGGGGATTCGAACTCCCGACATCCTGCTCCCAAAGCAGGCGCGCTACCGGACTGCGCTATACCCCGATTGGAATTTGGCTCCGCGACCTGGACTCGAACCAGGGACCCAATGATTAACAGTCATTTGCTCTACCGACTGAGCTATCGCGGAACAACTTACATTCCAGCTCCTCGGCGGTACTTATGTTCCCGCTTCAGAGGCGCGCCATTTTACGGTTCCCGATAACGCTGTCAAGCCTGGAAATGCGATTCAGGACAATGTGTTGCACTCAGCCGAGGCAAATGAGGCATCGCTCGACAACCCAATGCCCGCGCAGCACCTCCGAGGCACCACGCAGGCCTGTTCCGTCAGCTCAGGCGAAAACCACCTGATCGCCCTCCACCCGCGCCTTGATCATGCTGCCTGGCGCGAACTGGCCGGCCAGGATCTGCTGCGCCAACGGGTTCTCGATCCAGCGCTGGATCGCACGCTTGAGCGGCCGCGCGCCGTATACCGGGTCGTAACCGACGGCAATCAGCTTGTCCATCGCCTCCTGCGTCAGCTCCAGGCTCAGCTCGCGCTCCGCCAGACGCTTGCGCAGACGCGCCAGCTGAATATCGGCAATCCCGGCGATCTGTTCGCGCGCCAGCGGATCGAATACCACAACCTCATCGATACGGTTGATGAACTCCGGACGGAAATGATGCCCCACCGCATCCATCACCGCCGCACGCTGGGCGTCGGGATCACCGACCAACTCCTGGATCTGCATCGAACCGAGGTTGGAGGTCATCACGATCACGGTGTTCTTGAAGTCCACCGTACGCCCGTGGCTATCGGTCAGGCGACCATCCTCCAGCACCTGCAGCAGAACGTTGAACACGTCCGGATGGGCCTTTTCCACCTCGTCCATCAGCACCACGGAGTATGGCTTGCGCCGCACCGCCTCGGTCAGGTAGCCGCCCTCCTCGTAGCCGACGTAGCCCGGCGGTGCGCCGATCAGTCGCGCCACCGAGTGCTTCTCCATGAACTCGGACATGTCGATGCGGATCATTGCCTCCTCGGTATCGAAGAGGAACTCGGCCAGCGCCTTGCACAGCTCGGTCTTGCCCACACCGGTCGGGCCGAGGAAGAGGAACGAGCCGCTCGGCCGATTCGGATCGGCCAGGCCAGCGCGTGAGCGGCGCACCGCATTGGCCACCGCGACCACTGCCTCGTGCTGACCGATGACCCGCTGGTGCAACATATCCTCCATGCGCAGCAGCTTTTCGCGTTCTCCTTCGAGCATCTTCGACACGGGGATGCCGGTCCACTTGGAGACCACCTCGGCGATCTCTTCGTCGGTCACCTTGTTGCGCAGCAGCTGGTTCTCGGTCTTGCCGTGCTGATCGACCATCTGCAGGCTGCGCTCCAGATCGGGAATGATCCCGTACTGCAGCTCAGCCATGCGCGCCAGGTCGCCCTTGCGCCGCGCTGCCTCGAGATCGGCCTTGGCCTGCTCGATCTTCTGCTGCAGCTGGGCAGAGCCCTGCACTTCGGCCTTCTCCGACTTCCAGATTTCCTCGAGGTCGGCGTACTCCTTCTCCAGCTTGGCGATATCGTCTTCCAGCTTGGCCAGGCGCTTGCGGGTCGCCTCGTCGTCTTCCTTCTTCAGCGCCTCGCGCTCGATCTTCAGCTGGATCAGCCGGCGATCCAGACGATCCAGTGCCTCAGGCTTGGAATCGATCTCCATGCGGATGCGGCTGGCCGCCTCGTCGATCAGGTCGATGGCCTTGTCCGGCAGCTGGCGGTCGGTGATGTAGCGATGGCTGAGCTTGGCCGCGGCGATGATTGCACCGTCGGTAATGGTCACGCCGTGGTGCACTTCGTAGCGCTCCTTCAGGCCACGCAGGATGGCGATGGTGTCCTCCTCGCTCGGCTCATCCACCAGCACCTTCTGGAAGCGCCGCTCCAGCGCCGCGTCCTTCTCGATGTACTGGCGGTACTCATCCAGCGTGGTGGCGCCGACACAGTGCAGCTCACCGCGCGCCAGGGCCGGCTTAAGCATGTTGCCGGCATCCATCGCACCTTCGGCCTTGCCGGCACCGACCATGGTGTGCAGCTCGTCGATGAACAGGATCACCCGTCCTTCCTGCTTGGACAGCTCGTTGAGCACCGCCTTGAGGCGCTCCTCGAACTCGCCGCGGAACTTGGCACCGGCGATCAGCGCGCCCATGTCGAGCGCCAGCAGGCGCTTGTCCTTCAGGCCGTCAGGGACCTCGCCATTGACGATGCGCTGGGCCAGACCCTCGACGATGGCGGTCTTGCCCACGCCCGGCTCGCCGATCAGTACCGGGTTGTTCTTGGTACGCCGCTGCAGAACCTGGATGGTGCGACGGATCTCGTCGTCACGACCGATCACCGGATCGAGCTTGCCGTCCTCGGCACGCTTGGTCATGTCCACCGTGTACTTGTCCAGCGCCTGACGTGACTCTTCGGCGTTGGGGTCGTTGACCGCTTCGCCACCGCGCAAGTTGGCGATGGCGTTTTCCAGTGCCTTCTTCGATACCCCTTGCGCCAGCAGCAGTTTGCCGAGACGGGTATTCGAATCGAGGGCAGCCAGCAGCACCAGCTCGCTGGAGATGTACTGGTCACCCTTCTGCTGCGCCAGGCGGTCGGCCTGATTGAGCAGGCGCGCCAGATCCTGGGACATATTCATGTCGCCAGTCGGATTCTGCAGCTTGGGCAACAGATCGAGTTCTTTGGTCAGCGCCTGACGCAGCGCGGCGATATCGAAGCCCACCTGCATCAGCAATGGCCTGATCGAGCCGCCCTGCTGCTCCAGCAGGGCCTGCATCAGGTGCAGCGGCTCGATGGCCGGATGATCCAGGCCAACCGCAATGGATTGTGCATCGGAGAGCGCAAGCTGGAGCTTGCTGGTCAGACGATCGATACGCATGAACGTTCATCCTCAAGTGAAGCGGGCCGGCACACCGAGTCGCGCCATGAGAAAAGCCCGCGAGATGCAGAATAGATGAGGATGATTGTTGGCGATTCAAGCCAGACGGCATTGATGCATGTCATGCGGCAGGGCGAACCGGCGACAGGTCAGCGCGACCGGCCTCAGCGCGTCGCTCAGCCGTCGATCCACACCAGGCTGGCGAAGCGGCCGGTACGCGCGGCCCGGCGGTACGAATAGAAGCGCGCGTCGCTGAACGTACACAGCCCACCGCCATAAACGGCGTCGACGCCGACCGCAGCCAGTCGAATGCGGGCCAGCTGGTACAGATCGGCCATGAAACGCCCGGCGTTGCGGCTTGGCGTAAACGCCTCGGCCGCATCGACATGCTGCGCCACGAATGCCTCGCGCACTTCCGGGCCGACCTCGAACGCCGCCGGGCCGATGGCCGGCCCGAGCCAGACCAGCAGCTCTTCAGCCGGCACCGCCAGCGCATCCAGTGTCGTCTCGAGTACGCCACCAGCCAGGCCTCGCCAGCCCGCATGCGCCGCCGCGACACGCGTACCGGCGCGATTGCAGAACAGCACCGGCAGGCAATCCGCAGTCAGCACTGCACAGGCCTCACCCGGCACATCGCTCCAGCTGGCATCAGCCGTCGCGCAACTGCCGGCAACGGCCTTGATCGCCGTACTCGAATGCACCTGGTTCAACCAGACCGGTCGACAACCAAGCAGACCCTGCAAATGCTGGCGATTCCAGGCGACCGCCGACGGATCGTCGCCAACGTGATCGCCGAGGTTGAAGCTGTCGAACGGCGGCACGCTCATACCGCCCGTGCGGGTGGTCACGCAGGCACGGACCGTCGCCGGGGCCGGCCAGTCCGGCAGCAGCCAGCCGTGCGGCCAGCCGCTCACCCGACGAACGCCTCGCGATCCTGCTGCAGCAGCGTCAATAGCCAGACGAAGTCATCCGGCAGCGGCGACTCCCACTTCATCCGCTCGCCGGTGGCCGGATGATCCAGCTCGAGGAAGCGCGCATGCAGCGCCTGGCGCGGGAACTCGCGCAGGGTCTGCACCAGCGTCGGATTGGCCGCCGGCGGAATGCGGAAGCGTCCGGCGTACAGCGGATCGCCCACCAGCGGATAGCCGATGTGGGTCATATGCACGCGAATCTGGTGGGTGCGCCCGGTTTCCAGCTTGACCCGCACATGGGTATGCGCACGGAAGCGTTCAAGCACGCGGAAATGACTGACCGCCGGTTTACCGCCCTCCACCACCGCCATGCGCTGGCGCTGCTGGCCGTGACGACCGATCGGCGCATCGACGGTGCCGCCGGTGATGACCACACCGACCACGATCGCCTCATAGATGCGGCTGACGCTGCGCGCCTGCAACTGCTCGACCAGCCGCGTCTGCGCCTGCAACGTCTTGGCGACCACCATCAGGCCGGTGGTGTCCTTGTCCAGACGATGCACGATGCCGGCGCGCGGCACGTTGATCAGGTCCGGCACGTGGTGCAGCAATGCATTGAGCAGCGTGCCATCGGCATGCCCGGCGGCCGGATGCACAACCAGCCCGGCCGGTTTGTCGATGACCAGGATGTGCTCGTCCTCGTAGACGATATCGAGCGGAATCTCCTGCGCCAGCCACTCGCCCTGCGCCTGCTGCTCGGCGTTCAGTTCGAGTATCGCGCCGGCGTGCACCGTATCGCGCGGGCGCAGCACGGCGCCGTCGACCCTCAGCAGGCCGTCCTTGATCCAGGCAGCCAGGCGCGAACGCGAATGCTCGGAAAACAACTGTGCCGCGATCTGGTCGAGACGTTGGCCGCCGAGGTCGAACGGCACCTCGGCACGCATATGAATAGCCTGTTTGGAAATCTCGGACATAGGGGCACTGCGGCGGGGGCGCAGGCTTTGGTTTCGCCTGCACGCTTGTGTTTAAATACGGCGTCTTTGTCCCGGCTGACCGGGGCGCTCATCATAACAGGACGGCTCCGTGCGAGACAGCCAGCCGTCACAGGGACGCAAGCCGCCATGCAAGTGAAACACCTGCTGCTAATCGCCATCCTCGCCCTTACCGCCGCCTGCTCCTCCACCGAGACCGTCGACGAGAACCTGGGTGAGGTCGAACTGTATCAGCAGGCCCAAGCCGACCTGGACAACAAGGCTTATACCAGTGCGATCAGCAAGCTCAAGGCCCTGGAATCGCGCTATCCGTTCGGCCGCTTCGCCGAGCAGGCCCAGCTGGAACTGATCTACGCCTACTACCGCAACCTCGAACCGGAAGCCGCGCGCTCCTCGGCGGAACGCTTCATCCGTCTGCACCCGCAGCATCCGAACGTCGACTATGCCTACTACCTCAAGGGTCTGGCCTCGTTCGACCAGGATCGCGGCTTGCTCGCCCGTTTCCTGCCGCTGGACATGACCAAGCGCGACCCCGGTGCCGCCCGCGATTCGTTCAATGAATTCGCCCAGCTCACCAGCCGCTACCCCAACAGCCGCTACGCCCCGGACGCCAAGGCGCGCATGATCTACCTGCGCAACCTGCTGGCGGCCAACGAGATCCACGTCGCGCACTACTACCTCAAGCGTCAGGCCTACGTCGCCGCGGCCAACCGCGGCCGCTACGTGGTGGAAAACTTCCAGGGCACGCCGGCAGTCGCCGACGGCCTGGCGGTGATGACCGAGGCCTATCAGCGCCTGGGCCTCGAGGAGCTGGCAGCGACCAGCCTGCAGACCCTCGAAACCAACTACCCGGACCATGAGACGCTGGAAGAAGGCACCTTCACCCCGCGCGAAACCGAGGCCGACACCCGCGGCTGGCTGAGCCAGGCCACCCTCGGCCTGATCGAAAGCGAGGCGCCGCGCCCGGACACCTCGCGCGCCAACCGGGACGTGATTCGTCAGTACGAAGCCGCCGCGCAGGACCTGCCGGAAGAACTGCGCCCCGTGCTCAAGGAAGCCGAACAACCAAGCGAAGAACGCTCCTGGTGGAGCTACATGACCTTCGGCCTGTTCGACTGACACCCGCGTCAATAACCGTCTGGCCCGGTGAGCCCCAACGCCGCCGGGCGTAATGCAATCTCGTTGCGTATGTCAGGAAGGGATAAATGGGCCTGCTTCGCCTGCTGTTCTGGATCGCTCTGATCGCGGCCGCCTTCTGGCTGTGGCGACGTATGACGCGCAAGCCCAAGCGCAACCCCGAGCCGAGCGCGCAGCCAATGGTGCGCTGCGCTCATTGCGGCGTACACCTGCCGCGCACGCAGGCGGTACAGGGCAAGGAACGCTGGTATTGCAGCCAGGCGCATCTGCAGGATGGCGAGGCTGGTGGGCACTGAGAACCTGGCCTTCCTGGGCGACCAGGGCCGGCGCATCCTGCGGCTATATCATCTTTATCGCCTGACCATCGGCCTGGCGCTGGTGCTGCTGATCAGCAGCGATCTGCACGACAGCCTGCTGCAGATGAGCAATCCGGCGCTATTCAGCAACGGCGCCTGGCTCTACCTGATCCTCAACATCATCGTGTCCGTGCTGGTGCAAAACCCGAAACGGGATCTGCCAGTGCTGGGCCTGGCGCTGATGGACGTGATTCTGCTGTCGGGGCTGTTCTACTTCGCCGGTGGAACCCCCAGCGGTATTGGCAATCTGCTGATCGTCGCCGTGGCCATCGCCAACATTCTGCTGCGCGGACGGGTCGGCTTCTTCGTCGCCGCGGTCGCGGCAATCGGCCTGATCTATCTGACCTTCTATCTCAGCCTGAGCAAACCGGAAGCCGCGCGCCAGTTCGTCCAGGCCGCAGCGCTGGGCACCCTGTGCTTTGCCGCCGCGCTGCTGGTGCAGGGCCTGACCCGCCGCCTGCAGGCCAGCGAACACCTGGCGCGTCAGCGGGCCGAGGATGTCGCCAACCTGGAAGCATTGAACGCGCTGATTCTGCAACGCATGCGCACCGGCATCCTGGTACTCGATCCGCAACGACAGGTGCTGCTGGCCAATCAGGGCGCGCAACAGCTGCTCGAGCAACCGGAGACCGGCGGAATGCCGCTCGCCGAATACTGCCCGGACCTGCTGAATCGCCTGCAGCAATGGCAAAACAACCCGACCCTGCGCCCGGAGCCGCTGAAGATCGGCCAGAGCGGCCCGATCGTGCAGCCGAGTTTCGCCTCGCTGCAGCACGGCGAGAAACGCAACACGCTGGTGTTTCTCGAGGACAGCTCGCACATCGCGCAGAAGGCCCAGCAGCTCAAGCTCGCCTCGCTCGGCCGACTGACCGCCAGCATCGCCCACGAAATCCGCAACCCGCTTGGTGCCATCAGCCACGCGGCACAGCTGCTGCACGAATCCGAATCCTTGGATGCTGCGGACCGGCGTCTGGCGCAGATCATCCAGGATCATTCGCGACGCATGAACCTGGTCATCGAGAACGTCCTGCAGCTCTCGCGCCGACGCCAGGCCGAACCGCAGCTACTGGATCTCAAGTACTGGCTGCACCGCTTCGTCAGCGAGCTGCGCAACACCCTGGCACCGCAGCAGAGCGTGCACCTGGAAGTCATCGGCAGCTCCCTGCAGACACGCATGGACCCCAACCAGCTCACCCAGGTGCTGACCAACCTCGTGCAGAACGGCCTGCGCTACAGCGGCTTGCGCCATGCCCGCGCCCAGGTATGGTTGCGCCTTTATCGCGACCCCGCCAGCGACCTGCCGGTGGTTGAAGTCCTCGACGATGGCGACGGAGTGGCCGCCGAGCAACTGCAGAACATTTTCGAACCCTTCTTCACCACCGAGAGCAAGGGTACCGGGCTGGGCCTGTATATTTCTCGCGAGCTGTGCGAAAGCAACCAGGCACGCCTGGATTACCGCGAGCGCCCGGAGGGTGGCAGCTGCTTTCATATCGTCTTTGCGCATGCGAGCAAGACCGGCTGAACGCGCCGATCACGGGCGCACCCGATCACACAACGACCAACCCGGTATCCGCCAGGCCGAGCTAGGGCGTTAACATGCCCCACCGCCGCCATCGGCGAACCGAACCAACGAAGCAGGACCCATGAGCGCCCGCCAGAAAGCACTGATCATCGATGACGAGCCCGACATTCGCGAACTCCTGGAAATCACCCTGGGGCGCATGAAGCTCGACACCCGCAGCGCCCGCAACCTCAAGGAGGCCCGCGAGTGGCTGGCACGCGAGCACTATGACCTGTGCCTGACCGATATGCGCCTGCCCGACGGCAGCGGACTGGAGCTGGTGCAGCTCATTCAGCAACAGCATCCGCAACTGCCGGTCGCGATGATCACCGCCTACGGCAGCCTGGATACCGCGATCAGCGCACTCAAGGCCGGCGCTTTCGACTTCCTCACCAAGCCCGTCGACCTCAACCGTCTGCGCGAGCTGGTCAGCACCGCACTGCGCGTACGCAGCACCACCACCGAAGCGGCACCGGTGGACAGCCGCCTGCTCGGCAGTTCGCCGCCGATGAAGGTGCTGCGCAAGCAGATCGACAAGCTCGCCCGCAGCCAGGCGCCGGTCTACATCAGCGGCGAATCCGGCAGCGGCAAGGAGCTGGTGGCGCGGCTGATTCACGAACAGGGTCCGCGCAGCGAGCGGCCGTTCGTACCGGTCAACTGCGGAGCGATTCCGTCGGAGCTGATGGAGAGCGAATTCTTCGGCCACAAGAAAGGCAGCTTCAGCGGCGCCATCGAAGACAAGCCGGGGCTGTTCCAGGTAGCCAATGGCGGCACCCTGTTCCTCGACGAAGTAGCCGACCTGCCGCTGCCGATGCAGGTCAAGCTGCTGCGTGCCATCCAGGAAAAGGCCGTGCGCGCGGTTGGCGGCACTCAGGAAGTGCTGGTCGATGTGCGCATCCTCTGCGCCACCCACAAGGATCTCGCCAGCGAAGTCGCCGCCGGGCGCTTCCGCCAGGACCTGTATTACCGCCTCAACGTCATCGAACTACGCGTGCCGCCGTTGCGCGAGCGTCGCGAAGACATCGCCCTGCTGGCCGATGCGATGCTGCGCCGCCTGGCGCAGGAATGCGGCGACAGCCCGGCGCACCTGCATCCCGACGCCCTGGCGAAACTGCTGGCCTACCGCTTTCCGGGCAACGTGCGCGAACTGGAGAACATGCTCGAACGCGCCTACACCCTGTGCGACGGCGACGAGATCAAGGCCGCGGACCTGCGTCTGGCCGACAGCCCCGGGCCGGGAGAAAGCGG
>JAANMV010000984.1_pt1 | contig 33362 bp, 43 predicted proteins | sample 7279661 | NCBI WGS metagenome assembly JAANMV01 (sample SAMN14094540, study PRJNA606508) | bioreactor metagenome | isolation source: A lab-scale SPAN reactor treating ammonium-rich wastewater day 121 | place: Ireland: Galway | collected 2017-05-16
TGGTTTTATTTTAATATCCGCCTGAGTTCCGCGCCAATTATCAATTCCAACGAAACCCGTAATCTCTACAATTTGTAGAGATATTTTTTCGTCAGGCATGAGGGGCAATAGTGAATTATAAAAATTGTTAGTTTCCCAAGTACTGGTCGGATAAAAATAAAGCAAAGGTCGTAAATAATTTTTTTGCTGGTTAGAGGTGATTTGTATAAAATAGTCAGTGGTTACATTTTCTTTTATTTGCCAAGTTAGTTTTATCAAATTGTTTTCTGTTTTGGTGACAAGAGAAAAATTATCTAGTTCCTGTATATTATTATTGGCATTTTGTAAAATGGACACTGATTCAAAAATAGTTGGTTGGTCGCTTTTTTGCCAGAGTTGTAAATCATGGTTAAAGTATTTTAGCTCATAACCACTAATTAACTTTCTTATATTAGCAAAACCACCCGGATAGTATTGGTGGTAAGATTTTGACCCGGGGAATTGCAAAGCATAATAAACCGTATCCGCCGGATCAATAATTAAGTAGTCAGGTGTTTGGTAGTCATAAGTTTGTGCTGAGAATTGTTGTTTGCCAGTAAAAATATAGTGCCAGGCATATATGTTTTCTCGACTAGAAAGCTGGGGTAAATATTTATAACCAGCTACCACTTTGGCTTGGGGAGGAAGTTGGGAAATTAGTTCTTTTGACCAAGGTTGATAGTTTTTTAATTGTTGGATAACTCCCCAACCTGGTCCTAAAAATAAAACCAAATAAACAATCGTTACCCCTGCAATTAGTTTGGTTAAGTTAAAATCAAAATACAATAATTTGCTAAATTTTGTATTTTTATGTGATAAATTTTTTAGTCCCCATAGAGAACTAATAATTAACGCGGGGATAAACAATGAAGAATAATGAGTATCAACAATTATGTTACTACCTCCCGGTTCACCTAAAATAAATTGTAATAACGGGCCGGTTGCCAAGATTAAATATTTTTTTCCTGCTAAAGGTAAAAATAAAAAGGCCAGTAGTAAGCCTAGTAACATCTCCAGATTACCTAGAGAAAAAAAGTGCAAGATAAATTGTCCTAGATTGGTAGTAAGCAACCATTCATAGTACACACTAAAGCGTGAAGCGTTGGTATTAAAATAGGAAATAACCAAATTACTGATAGTAAAATAAATTAAACTGCCAAGCAATGGTGTCAACCACCAGCGCCAGGATTTTTTTTCGATTAGAGCAAGTAAAAAAAACCCCCCAACTGCCAAGGCCACATCTTCTCTGACTAGCAGAGCTAGTAACAGAAAAACAAAATAGTATTTAAAATTGTTTTTTAAATAAAAATAATAGACAAGTAATAGTAAAGGTATAGCCAGTGGTAGCAAATGCCATTCGTATAAATTTATGTTCCAAGCCAGAGGGTTGAGTAACCAGCTTAATGCCAAAAGGACCGCTAGTTTTTGACTGACAATATTTTTGGCGATTAAGTAAATTGGGATTGAAGCGCTGGCTAGGATAATACTTTGCCAAAGCAATAAATTGAGTGGAGATTTAAAGAGCCAATAAAGAGGGAGTAGTAAATAGAGTAGTGGTTCAAAGTGATCAGCAAAGTAGTGATGTCCTTGGATGCTAGACCAAAAACCATTGCCAGCTGTGGCATTGAAAAAGGCGTTATTGTAAATAGCTAAATCTAAGGCATTGTAACCAAGCTTTAAGTATTTAAACCAACTAATAGCGGTCAAGATGATAATATAAATCAAGATACCTATATATAAGGTATATTTTTTTTCTAAAATTTGGCTAAACTTATTCATAATCTAATCATACTGACAAATCAAATCATTGACAAATGCAAAAAAATAAGCTATAGTTAGATGATTTTAACAATCGTAAATTAACAATTTAATTAAAAAAATAAAAGGAGACAAGTCATGAAAAAATTATTAATTTTTGCAATTGCATTATTTTTTGTTGGTTGTGCTTCAACCATCCAGTACCAAATAAATACCCCTAACGCAGAATTAAAAGGTGATCTCACTGCTTACAATAGTGAGGAAATAAATGCTACTACTAAACAAGTAGCAACTCTAATAACTATAACTGACACAACTTTATCTGCCTCTGATCGGGCATTGCAATTGATGTATATTACATCAATGAAGGACAGGGATGTCCAAATCGTTATGCCTTATGGGTATTATGGTAGTTATTATGGTTACCAAGGTTCTCGCCAAGAGACAAGAGATATGGAAATAGACGCGTTGGTAAGATACCAGCAATATAAACAAAAGCAAATGCAAAAATAAATTAATAAAAAAAGCGGAAAAAATTTTCCGCTTTTATTTTTTATAAATTATTCAAATTAATAAGGCTGGTAAGTGGCATAGAGAATAGCTCTAAATATCCAACTAGACAAAGCATAAGCCAAAATTACTATAAGTAGTCCAATCGTGGCTTGCGTCAAAATTTTTCTCGCTTTTTCAATCTGTTGATCATTACCCGCTGCTGTCATCCAAAGAAACCCACCGTAGATAATCAAGACCGTAAATAAAATTCCCAAAAAACCAAGTAGAGCATTGATTATCAAAGCCACTACTTCTCTAATGTCAGTATTGGCATTACCAAGCTCTGCCGCCACCCCAGTATCAATAATACCTTGTTTTATCTTGGTACCGGCATTGCCTTGAGTAGTAGTAGCCAGCGCTGGTACAGTAGTGGGTATTAGCAGTAATCCCAGTATAAAGGTAGTAATAACAATAGTTAAAATATTTTTTTTCATAATTTAAACAGAACCAGTAGCAGAAAGTATGACATTAATAATAAATAAAGATAAGCCATAAGCTAAGATGACAATCAGAAGGCCAACTGTAGCACTGGTCAAAATTTTTCTGGCTTTTTCAATCTGTTGATCATTACCCGCTGCTGTCATCCATAAAAAACCACCGTAGATAATCAGGACTAGAAAAATAGTACCCACAAAACCCAAAGCATATTTAATAATATTACCTACTAAAAAGGCTGGATTGTCAGCTGCAGCTAATTTAGCTTTTTGGTTGGTTGCCTGGGCAGTGGTTAAGGCATCTTGCAGTACCCCGGCTTTAACTAAGCTCGGCCAAGTACCAATCAAACTAATTAGTAAAAATATTTTAGTTTTAATTTTATTCATATTATAAACCAGATTCAATTAGAGTTTTTAGAACAAATTGAGTAATAGCAAAAGCTAACACCACCACTAGTAAACCGATAGTGGAGTTGCGAATAATTTTTTGTGCTTTTTGAATTTTTTCTTCATTACCCCCAGCGGTCATCCAAGTAAAACCCGCATAAATTATTAGTACTAAAAAAACTGTACCCAAAATTCCTAAAACAGAATTGATAATTCCCCCGACAACATCAGGGAGATTTGGGTTGGTTAGACCAGTAGCAGTTTTGGCATCATTTAACTGTTGGTCCATGGAAGGAATTTGAGCGTAAGCTTGTTTTATAAATCTAATCATAAGTTAAATACAAACATAACTACTGCCACATAGTTCAGCACAGGTGGTGTTTGGTTGAAAGATATCACCATTGGCACAACTACTGCTAGTTTGACCGTTTAGACAAGAATACTCGGAAGTAGTAACTGGATGTAAACAAGCACCAGTAACAGTACCACCACCAGTAGAAGCTTTTTGATAAGCAGTAATAAAAAAGTTAGTTAAAGCGTAAGATAAAAATATCAAAATAAATCCTGTCACCGCACTAGCCAATATTTTAGTTGCTTGTCTTACTTTTTCTTCATTACCCCCGGCAGTCATCCAAGTAAAGCCACCGTAAATAAATAAGACCAACATCACCACGCCGATGATACTTAAAATACCTTTGATGATAGTTCCAATTCTCGTACCCAGAGAAACATTGCTTTTTAAACCAGTTTGATCAGCTACTTTGTCTAAATTGGAAATAGAATCTGCTTTGGCTAAGTAATTAGCTGATGAATAATTTACCTGAGAAGCTGAAGTTTCGGCTGCTAAGGCAAAATGTCCACCAATAATCACGGTGGCTACCAAAATGATAGCCACCGTGATGTGGAATGTATATTTTTTTATTTTTTTGTAAAAATAAAAATTCATTACTGTATTTATTGAGTAGCACCGATAATTACGCTGAAGATCCAAGTAGATAATGCGTAGGCAATAATGATAATAAGTAAACCAATTACGCCGGCGCTAATAATTTTCTTAGCTTGTGAGACTGCTTCTTCGTTACCACCAGCTGTCATCCAGCGGAAGCCACCTGCGATAATAATCAAAGTCACTACGATACCCAAAATTCCTAACACTACATTGATAATACGAGCGATAGTTTCACGTACGTCTTGTGTACCAAGACCAATTAAACTACCGTATCCTGTACCAAATGGGTCACCAGCCATGGCTGCGACTGGAGCTAATAAAAGTGACAAAAGACCAAAGGCTAAAAGTTGTTTTTTCATGATGTCACCCCCTTTCTAAAATTATATTTTATAAATATTACCTTTTACACAAGAAGTAGTGTATAAGGTACTTTTATTATAACAGATATTATTTATTTTGTAAAGCTATTTTTAAGGTGATATTCGACAACATTGAACAGTGGCGTCACCATTACAAAGATTTGCTGTACAAGTTCCGTTACAACTTGAGGAACAATTTTCTACACAAGTCCCGCTATAATTATAAGCACAAACTGTATTGATAGGTGTATTATTTTCACCATTTTGACAGATACTATTGATACAAACGTAAACACCGTCTGGACCAGGACAATTAGCACCATTTGGCTTGTTTAAACAAGCAGAAGAAGTGGTGGTATTGCTATTGGGATCAAGTTGATATTGTCCTTTAACACCGATAAATCTTTGTAAGTTTAAAACAACTACATAACTACCTAAAACAATTGCCAACCCCACAACTGTACCCACCATAATTTGTTTACCCCGGGCCACTCTTTCTTGGTTACCACCAGAAGTGATAAACATCACCCCACCAATTACTAGTAGTAGTAAACCCAAGGCACCCAGATATTTAACTAAAAAAATATAAAAATTGGCAAACATTTGAACTAAATCAACCAAGTCACATTTTTCCGCATTGCCCACTAAGCAATCAGTCGGAATAATAGCCGATGTTTGGGCGTAAGTAATAATTGGCAAAAGACCAAAGAGCAGTAAAGCTAAAACAATAATACTAATTTTTTTAGTTGGCATAAGTTGGTTTAATATAAGTTTGTTTAAGCTGTTCCACGGTGTTGCGCATCAGCATATTAAGATCAGAAAAATTTCCTTGATTGATGGCGGCAATAGCTTGCTTAACAATTTCTTCCGCTGCCATCGGATTATAACCTCGATACCAACTTTCAGCCGTTAGAGCTTGTTGGGTAAAAACTGATACATTGGGTTCGGCTTGTTGTTTGGCAATCAATTCTTTGAGAGCCGGGGCTTTGTTTGCTTTGGTTAAATAAGTTTCATTTTGTTCCGGTTTAGTGGTAGCAAATAAAATAAAATCCCAAGCCGTGTCTTTGATTTGTTGTTCACCGCGGGGGGAAACACCCAGTAACCAGTAGTTAGCAAAATTGTATTTTTTTGCTAGTGGATCAATTTGAGGTAGTTGAGCTATGCCAAAATCTATTTTTGGTCCCCTCGCTCTAATTAATGGCGCATGATAAGAGTAACCAAACATCATAGCCGTTCGGCCTTGGGCAAATGCTTCTAGGGAGTTGGGGAAAGTTTGGTTCCAAGTATAAACTTCTTTAATCGGATTAGCAAAATCAGTATAAAAAATCAAAGCTTGCTGACCGGGGTTATAATCTTGACTACCGCCCGGGGGAATTTTATCAAAAGCCGGTAGATTATCTGCGCCAATCATTTGGGCGCCGTTTTGCATCATTAGTACAGAAAAAATATCAGTTCCTCTTTCCACATTATCTCCTCGCCCCATAGCTACGGCACTGCGGACAATTTTGTTATCTGCATCCAGTCTAGTCAAAGATAGAACAGCTTGTTTGAATTCAGCCCAAGTTGTAGGAGGAGTGGCGATATTGGCATCACTAAATAAAGTTTTGTTATAAAACAAAGCCAGTGTATCAAGTCCTAAAGGCAGAGCATAAACTTTGTTATCTCTTATCACATCATCTCTAACTACTTTGACAAATTTTTCATCAACTTGTCCCGGAGTGAGAGTAGGGAAATTTTTCAGTTCCCAGATAACTTCTTTTTTAAAACTACCTTTGACTGTTTGAACTGGCAGAGCAATGGTTGCGGGTAGTGGTTCCAGTTTGCTTTGGTAGCTAGTCACCCAGGTATTATGAACCATAAAAATATCTGGTCCGCGATTTTCAGCCCAAGCATCAAGTAAGGCTCGTTCATATTCTTCAATCCGAAGTTTACGGTATTCAAAACTGACATTGGGTCTGGTTTTTTTGTATTCCGTGAAAATATCTTGCAATAAATCTTGTTCATCCCACACTCCCCAAATTTTCAAAGTAATTGGCACCGCTGCTTTTTGCGCATCGGGATCGCCGCCTTTGCAACCAACACCCAACAAGGGTAGTGACAATATTACCACCAATAGAATAATTAACTTTATTTTAGTTAGGTGTTTCATAAACTAATTTTTAAATAATTTTTTTATATAAACGCGCAAATCTTTATTTATCTCTTTGTCTTTTAAGCCAAAGGCAATATTGGCTTTCAGCCAAGTCAGTTTGTTGCCGGTATCATAATACACTCCGTCTACTATTTTAGAATAAATGGGTCTGGTTTTACCCAAAGCATCAACCGCATCAACCAACCAGAGTTCATTGCCTTTACCCAGTTTGGTTTTTTCTAAAATTGGAAAAATATCAGGCGTCAGTATATAGCCACCCAGGTTGGCAATCAGGGAAGGAGTTTTTTCGGGCCCAGGTTTTTCGACAATTTTTTCTATTTGATAAACTGTTGGTTCAACTTTTACGCCTTTGAGCATGCCGTATTTAGACGCATCACTGCGGGGTACTTGATAGCCGGTGGTTACCGGGTCACCGTATTTTTGAAATACTTCAATCAGTTGCAAAAGTCTGGGTTTCTTGGGACAATCAAACACTTCATCACCCCACAACATGGCAAAGGGTTCGTTGCCCACGATTGGTTTGGCATTTAAAATTGGTGTGCCATTGCCATAAGGGCCTTTTTGCCTGATATAAATGAAATTGGCTTGCCGGGAAATATTTCTGATTTTTTCGTATAAATCTTTTTTGGCTGGATTGTTTCTTAAAGTCTCTTCTAGTTCTGGTGTACGGTCAAAATGATCTTCACAAGCTCGCTTAGTATAAGAAGTGACAAAAATCACATCAGTAATGCCAGAAGCTATAGCTTCTTCCACCACATACTGCAAAATTGGTTTATCCAAAATTGGTAGCATCTCTTTGGGAATAGCTTTGGTGGCTGGTAAAAATCTAGTGCCAAAACCTGCTACCGGGATGACTACTTTTCTGATCGGGTGATTGAATTTTTTAGTCATGAATAGTCTATTAGTTTAATTTATTATAACAAAAATTACCTATTTTATCCAAATTAAAAAACACCCACCAAGTTGGTGGGTGTTTGGTAAAATAAAAATATTTTAACGCAGAGTCCAACCGCCATCAACCACAATAGTTTGACCGGTTATATAGCTAGCTTGCGGTGAGGCTAAAAATAGCACCGCACCAGCGATATCTTCCGGTTGTCCCATACGAGCTAGTGGTATCATGGCCACGGTTTGTTTGATAGTTTCTTCATTGGTAGCAGTGCTGGCACCAGGCGTAGTAATAGCTCCAGGGGCAACATTATTTACGGTAATTTTTTTGTCAGCTACCTCCAAAGCCAAAGCTCTAATCATAGCATTTAAAGCACCTTTACTCGCGCAATAATGTACCAGTCCGGAAAAACCTACCAAACTTGCAATCGATGAGATGTTGATTAGTCTGCCACCAGCAGGCATCACCGGCAAGACCGCTTGGGTGGTATAGTAAATACTTTTAACATTGACATTCATTACCTTATCCCAATCATTTTCAGTCATTTTAGCAAAAGGTACAAAAGGGAAGATACCGGCATTGTTTACCAAGACATCAACTTTTTTATATTTTTTAACCGTTTGGTCGATCATGTTTTTGACGTCTGCTTTTTTTGATACATCACATTTGCAAGCCAGGGCTTCGCCACCAGCTTGTTTTATTTCTTTAACTACTTGTTGGCAGGCAGCTAAATCAAGATCAGCTACTACTACTTGGTATTTATTTTTGGCCATCATCATAGCTATACCTTTACCAATACCTTGTTTGGCACCGGTAACAATCGCGGTCTTTTTTTGTTGGGGCATATTTTTTTAATTATTAATTAATTTAAAAATTATGTTTAGTTCATTAAGCGAAGCTTTCTGGCGGAGAGCCTGCCTGCCGGTAGGCAGGGGGGGATTTACGCCTCGTTCTCGCTTATGTTCGGTCATCGTTGCCTTGGGTGCCAGACAATCCTATGCTCGGATTGCGTGTCGCTTGATGATTCGCTCCGCTCATATCTCATATCAGTATTTTCTATTCCTAAATTTATTACTGGTGTAACAGATTTAGGAATGGCGGAGAGGGTGGGATTTGAACCCACGAAGGACTTTCATCCTTACCGCATTTCGAGTGCGGCGCCTTCAACCACTCAGCCACCTCTCCGGATTAGAATTAAGAATAACGAATTAAGAATTAAGGTTTGTTAATTATAAATCATTATTAATTTATATTATATCTTTAAAAAAAGATTAAGACAAAGATTGACAAATTGGTAAAAAAATGCTAAGATTATGGGTCTTTTAGTTTTTTAAAAAAATATTTTTTCAATCACAAAACAATAGGAGATAAAAATGTTCGACAAAGAAATCTTTGAAAAATTACCACTTAGGGTAGTGGTATTTGAAGACACTCCAGCTGAACAAACTGCCGCTGGAAAAGCACTTGAGGCCGTTGGTCTCAAATCTGAGATTATTGATCACTATGCAATTAATGCTATCAGCGATGATAGCTCAGTAATCGGTGTACTAACTGATGTTTTTTTAAGCAAAGATCCCGAAGGCTTTGGGATTGCCGCTTATTGTGCTAAACACAATATACCGTGTGGCGTAGTAACGCAACAAATCAATCACAATTTTTCCGGCTGGCAGGGTGCTATTTTGGAAATATGGGATAAGCTTGATATTAAAGTTTTCTCATCAACCACCTCTCCCAAAAATTGGGAAAGCGCTGTTAGCTATCTAGCAGAAAAAATCCATGATAAATTAATCACAGGAGAAACTGCTCTAGCTAAATCTTACCAAAGATATTTTTATCATCTTTCCTAATAAAAAAATAAGGACTCGAAATTTCGAGTCCTTTTTCTTTATATTAAGCGTATGAGATTTATAATATAAATTTATTTTCCGACCTTCCACTGCCTGAAGTGTAAATATTGCCAATAAGCGAGCGGAATTTGCCTCTCAACTCTAGCGAAGCGCTTTTGAGAGGTGCGCGAGCGATTGGCAATTTTACCTGAACGGCAGTGTTGGTCGGTAGTTTTTGTTACTTTTTGCTATCAAAAAGTAAATATATAATATTTGCTTATCAAGTTTTATAATTTAATTTACTAATTAACAATTTTTTATATCAATTGTCTAAAAACCCACCTAGTGTCATACTAAAAATATAATTATAAAAATTTTATGAACTCTTACACTTGGTATCAAACTCTTATCAAACCGGCTTGGGCACCACCACCATTTTTGTTTGGTCCAGTCTGGACTGCGCTTTATGCTATCATCGCCGTTTCTTTTGGTAGTGTGTTTTATAAAATTTTCACCAAACAATTACCCCTGGCCCTTGCCTGGCCGTTTCTCTTGAACTTATTTTTCAATTTTATTTTTACGCCTTTGCAGTTTGGTTTGAAAAACAATTTACTGGCGGCAATTGATATTGTCTTGGTGCTAGTGACCTTGGTCTGGGCACTAGTTGCCATTTACCCGCACATGAAATGGGTTACTTTTGTAAATATTCCTTATTTACTGTGGGTGAGTTTTGCTACGGTGTTACAAATTACTATCACTTATTTAAATAAGTAGTTTACTTATATATAAGGAGTATAATTAAACCATAAGTATTAATTTTTTTTATGAAATTCAAAAAGAACGAAGGCACGATCGATCGAATTTTTCGAGTGGTAGTGGGACTGGCTTTGATTGTTTTGGGTTTTCAGTATGCCATGGTGTGGCTCTGGGTTGTGGGACTAATAGTTTTGGGCACCGGACTGGTTGGCTGGTGTGGTATTTACCAGGTTCTTGGTATTTCCACCTATACTGTAAAACCAGCTACCGATGTCAAAGACCAAACTCCGCCTACTTCCACACCCCCAGTAATGTAAAATTATCTCTTAGTAGAATAAAAACTACGGTTGACACCGTGGTTTTTTTGTGTTAATTTATTCTATTCTTTCTTTAAAAAATATATTCATTCATAAAAAAGAGGTAACTCATGTATTTTTCAAATTTAATTTTGAAGGAAGTAGTTGTTCCTTACTATGAGGTAAAAGGTATACCTATACTTATTACTTCAATAATACTGTTTTTTGGTCTTATTGTCGCAACTGCCTTAATACCAGGACCTAAGGTCGGTCCTACTCCTCCCACTTTGACTCATATTTTTTGGTCTTTATTTACTTTTATTTTTTTACTCTTAATAGTTTTTTGGGCACTATATCTATGGGTGCGAAGTTTTTGGTGGCGGGTGGTGCAAAAAAAATTAGATCAAGAACAATATATTCTGGTTAAAGAGTATGGAAATATTACTAAAACTGAAGTAATAAAAAAAATACTGCAAAACTTTTCTGACATTGAAGACCAAGCAGAGGAGGGTGGTTTAGTACTAATTTTATACAAAGGAAAATATTTACTTTACCAAAAATTTTGGGGGACAAAATGAAACACGTTGCTCATGAGTGGCTCAACAATCCCATTATCTCCTCCACGGGAGAAAAAATTTTTGAAATGATAGGTTTGCCAGCAAAGCTTGGTGGCAGTAAAGAGGTAAGTGTTGCTAAAGTAATACTGGAAGCAGGGGTGAGTTCACCCAGGCACATCAATCAAGGAACTGAAGTATATATTTTAGTTGATGGCTGTGCCGTAGTTAGTGTTGGTACTTATCAAGGAGTAATGTTACCAGGTGATGTACTATACATCGCTCCGCAAGAACCACATCAAATAATTAACCACACCAATACCAAAGTACAATTTTATGTCATCTCCGCACCCGCCTGGCGCGCTGAAGACCAGACTGTATTATAAAAAAATAAAGGACTCAAAATCTCGAGTCCTTTTTTATTTGCTAGATTAATTTTTTTATGAAACAATAAAATAAATTTTATGAAATATAACCAACTAACTCCTGAAGAAAAAAGAATCATAGTTGATAAAGGTACAGAAATGCCTGGCAGTGGTGAGTATGACAATTTTTTTCAAGAAGGTATCTATACTTGCAGGCAGTGCAATGCTTGGCTTTACCGTTCAGCTGATAAATTTTCTGCTCATTGCGGTTGGCCCAGTTTTGATCAGGAAATTGCCGGCGCTGTCACCAAACAAGAAGATGCTGATGGTCAGCGTACGGAAATTTTGTGTGCTAGGTGTGAAGGGCATCTCGGGCATGTGTTTACGGGAGAAAAATTTACGCCTCGCGATACGCGTCATTGTGTCAATTCCATGTCTTTGCGTTTTATACAAGCTGATAAATTGGAAAGACCCACACAAACCATTGTTTTGGGAGGTGGGTGTTTTTGGTGTTTGGAAGCATATTTTTCCCAAGTGCAAGGAATACTGGGAGTGGAGTCAGGATATGCCGGAGGTAACATAGCAAATCCTACCTATGAGCAGGTTTGCACTGGCAAGACCAACCACGCTGAAGTAGTAAAAATAGAATTTGATCAAACCCAAATCGCTTTGGAAATGATTTTACAAATTTTTTTCACTTTGCATGATCCCACTACCCGCAACCGACAAGGCGCTGATGTGGGTAGCCAGTATCGCTCGATTATTTTGGTAAATAGTGATGAACAAAAAGAAATAGTAGAAAATTTTATAACCAAATTAACTGCAGAAAAAGTTTTTTCCGAACCGATTGTGACAGAAGTAAAACTTTTGGATAAATTTTATAAAGCTGAAGAACACCACCAGCAGTATTTTGCAAAAAATCCTCAAGCTGTCTATTGCCAAGCAGTCATTTCGCCAAAAATGGCCAAACTCCGGCAACATTTTTCCACCCTTTTAAAACCCTAAAACTGCTCCCTATTGAGAGCAGTTTTTGATTGATTTTTATGGTCAAAAATGGTGAAATAAAGACAACTGAATAATAAATTATTTACATAAAATATGGAAAAATTTATTGAATTTATAATTAAATTATTAAAAGCGATATTTGGTGTAGATGAGACTAAAACTAAAAAAGATCCAAAGCTAATGAGATATTTGCTTAAAGGAAGAACTATGAATAGTTCTGAACAAGCATTATATATAAATTTGCAACAGATGTTAGGTGATAAATATATTGTACTTTCTAAAGTAAGACTTGAAGATTTTATAGATGTAGATTCCAAAGGTTTAACTCGCAATGAATGGTGGGGTTTAAGAGGAAAGATTAAATCAAGACATGTAGATTTTTTGATTTGTGATCAAAATACCACCAGACCAATATTAGCTCTAGAACTTGATGGTAAATCTCACCAATCAGCCGGTAGAGTGGAACGAGATAATTTTATTAATGAATTATATTCCCATGTTGAATTGAAAATTGAGCATATTAGAGTAGGAAGTGATTTTAAACAAGAAGTGGAAAGAATTAATACTCTGCTTGCTAATTATAATTAAAATTACTTACCTAACTAAGTAATTAAATAAGTTTTTTAGCTACTAAATAATATATGTTTGAACAATCATTTAAAAATATCGACAATATTCTGCATACCGATTCCGGTTGTGGAACTGAGCTTGATTATGTTGAGCAAACTTCATGGATTTTGTTTTTGAAATATCTTGATGATTTAGAGGAAGACAAGAAAAAGTCAGCCACTTTGTCTGGTAAAAAATATGAATACATATTATCACCAGAATATCGTTGGAACGCTTGGGCTTGTCCGAAAAATGGAGATGGAAAACTGGATCATAACAAAGCACTAGACGGCGATGATTTGAAGGATTTTGTAAACAACAAACTTTTTCCATATCTCAAAAAATTTAAAGCCGAAAACCCAAATACGATTGAATACAAAATCGGTGAGATTTTTTCTGAACTCAAAAACAAAATTTCTAGTGGATATAAACTCCGGGAAATTTTGAACGTCGTTGATGATATGCATTTTCGGCTTTATGAAGAAAAGCATGAACTATCTCATCTCTACGAAGCTAAAATTAAAAACATGGGTAATGCCGGACGAAATGGTGGTGAATATTACACGCCACGTCCGCTCATTAAAACCATTGTTAAAATAGTAGCTCCCAAAATCGGCAATACTATTTATGACGGTGCGTGCGGAAGCGCGGGATTTTTGGTGGAAGCCTATAAATATCTTACAGAAAATCAATTCAAGCTTTCCTCAAGCCAAATGTCGACTTTGCAAAATAAAACATTTTACGGCAAAGAAATAAAATCCCTCGCCTATATTATTGGTATTATGAACATGATTCTGCATGGCATTGAAGCGCCGAATATCCGCCACATAAATACACTGGCAGAAAACATCAACGATATTCAAGAAAAAGATCGTTTTGACATCATCTTAGCTAATCCACCTTTTGGTGCAAAAATAGGAACTGAATTACAGCAAAATTTTCCAATTAAATCATCTTCATCAGATAATTTATTTCTTCAACACTTTATAAAGATTTTGAAAGCAGGTGGAAAAGCTGGCATTGTTATTAAAAATACTTTTTTAAGTAATACAGATAACGCCAGCGTATCGCTTCGCAAACTGCTTTTGGAAAATTGCAATCTACACACGGTTTTGGATTTGCCCGGCGGTGCTTTTCAGGGTGCGGGCGTAAAGACTGTGGTTTTATTTTTTGAAAAAGGAGCGCCAACAAAAAAAGTTTGGTTTTATCAGCTCAATCTATCTCGCAATCTTGGTAAGGGGCAACCTTTGAGCGAAACCGACTTGGCAGAATTTGTGGAGTTACAAAAAACGAAGGCGGACAGCGCGAATTCATGGTCAATAGATGTAAAAAATGTTTATCAAAGCACTTTTGATTTGTCGGTAAAAAATCCGAACAAAAATGATGAAGTAGTTTTGCGAGAGCCGAAAGAGATCTTGGAGGATATAGCTCACAGATCAAAAGAAATAGAAAATCAGATAAAAGCGATAGAAAAAATTTTATAATGCTTATCAGATTAAATATTTTAAAAAAGTGTCTAAAATAGGCACTTTTTTGATTATATAATGTTTAATTATTCGATTTATAATAAATAAATATTAAATTAATAAAATTAAAAACCACTTATTTTACAGCATAGTATATGTATTTGACAATATTTTGGCAATACCTTATAATGTTTTTGTAATTAAACTATTTATTAAATATATGACAAAAATGACAAATCAACAAATCATCGAGCAAATTGAGACGCTTTTAACGCAATTAAAGCAATCATTAAATTTATCACACAAAGTCATGCTTAACTACCCGAAGAAGCATCAAGTCATAACCAAACAACGCCGAGTTTTTTCTGGACTTACAGGAAGTATTTATGAACTCCTGGAAGAGGGTTTTTTTGATGAATCTAAAACCATAACTGAATTACAGAAAAAGTTAAAAGATCGCGGAATCAATAAACCAACCACCGCAATAATGCCATCATTAAAAGTTTTAATTAAAAACAAGGTGCTTGACAGAAACAAGCCCGATAAAGGTCTATATAAATATTTTAAAAGATAAATTTATGAAGAAAAATAATAAAAATAGTGTGTCTGAAAAAATTCTAAAAATTGTTGTCAAACAACCCAAAAGTGCGGAGGAGTTTAAAAAGGAGCTAAAGGATAGATTCGGGTATAATATTAAACCCGAAGATATAAGGGTAAATTTGTTATACTTACTGAGAAGAGGTCAAATTCAGAGGAAAAAGGAAGATAGTATTTATAAATATCATATTTAATCTGAAAAATATGACTCAAGAACAAATTAACAAACAAATTCTTGCTCGACTCGAAAAAATAGAACGAGCAATTTTTAAGTCCAAGAAAAATGGTGGTGCAGAAAATAAAAAGAGTTATGATAATGTAAAAATAGATTTTGAGTTGAGTGAAAGGGCTTTTGTGAAAAAATATGGAAAAGATTTAAGTGGCCCCAAAAAATTTGTTTTACTAATAGCATATTTTGTTAAAGGAAAAATTGGCGAAGAAATATCTATAGAAAAAATTAAAAAGAAATGGGAAAAGATGACTTCTTTATGCGGCGGAAAATTTAATACATATTATTCCACTACTGCCAAAGATAATAATTGGGCGGATTCTAAAAAATATGGAATTTGGTTTCTGACTAAAGATTGGAAAGAAATATTCGTCTAAATTTATGAAATTACCCCAAAATATTAAAGCTTTTTTTAATCAACTTCCCCTAAAAAAAATGAAAGGGGAAGAAATTTTTACATCGATAGTTTTTTTCTTAGCTAAAGGGGAGAAAGAAGTGGAAATTCAGATACAGAATGTTAAAAAGAATTGGAGTAAAACTACAATACAAAAATTGTATAATCCAGCTTTTTCTAATCGTGCTCAAGGATATGTTAATCCATGTGGGAAAGGAAAAGTGTGTCTGACTGATGAAGGAATTGAGTACATTGATTCTTTGAGCCAGGAAATATTAACTTCTTTGACTAAATTAATTATTTTTAGTAGAGGTAACACTCATTCATTTGATAAATTTTTACGAGAAGCTTTTAAAAAAGCAAAAATTAAAGTTAATATAGCCGATACCTATGTAGCGGGAAATATTTTTGATAATCTCTTAGATCAAACTCCCAAAACAGTTCCGATTAAATTTCTTTATGGAAACGATGTTGGTGGATTTGTTTCTAAATCTAAAAACTTCGCTAAAGAATATAATTTTCAATTAAAAGAAAGTAAACAATTTCACGATCGTTTTGTTATTGTGGATGATAGGGGCTATATTGTTGGCTCGTCATTGAAAGATGCGGCTGATAAAAAACCAACTACCTTGGTTGTTTTGAGCACGGCAGATTCGAAAAAATTATTAGCTCTCTTTTCTGATTTATGGACTGGCAAATAAAAAAACTTGACGAAGTTTTAGAGTACGAACAACCGACGCCGTATATTGTAAACTCTAAGAGCTATAAAGAAGAATATGAAACTCCAGTCTTGACTGCTGGCAAGTCTTTTATTTTAGGAAAAACAAAAGAAAAAAATGGCATTTTCCCGAAAGATAAGTTGCCCGTAATTATTTTTGATGATTTTACAACAGCCACTAAATTTGTTGACTTTCCTTTTAAAGTAAAATCATCTGCAATGAAGATTTTACATCCGATTAAAAATATATCTGATGCAAAGTTCCTTTTTTATTTAATGCAAAATAATATTTTTGATCACTCCGGTATTCATAAAAGATATTGGATATCAGAATATTCTAAAATTGAAATTTTATTGCCACCCCTCCCGGAACAACACCGCATTGTAAAAATTTTAGATGAGGTTTTTGCGGATGTGGCGAAGGCAAAAGCCAATGCGGAAAAAAATATTCAAAACGCCAAAGAACTTTTTGAATCGTATTTGCAGAGTGTTTTTGCAAATCCAGGGAAAGATTGGGGGGAGAGAAAATTGGGCGAAGCTTATGATGTTCGTGACGGAACACACGATTCGCCAAAATATCAAAAAGAGGGATATGCTTTAATTACTTCAAAAAATCTCAAAAGAGATGAATTGGATTATCAAAAAATTAAGTACATCTCAGAAAAGGATTACAAAAAAATTAATGCACGAAGCAAAGTACACAAGGGAGACGTTTTGTTTGCAATGATTGGTACCATCGGCAATCCTGTTGTGATTAAGAACGAGCCAGACTTTGCTATAAAAAATGTTGCTCTATTTAAAATACCAAAAGACCAGAACAGCTATTTCCTCAAATATTTTCTAGATTCAAAATTTGTTATTGATAAAATGATGAGTGAAGCCAAAGGAACAACTCAAAAATTTGTTGGTTTGGGTTATTTAAGAAATTTCAAAATTCAATTGCCAAAATTGGACGAACAAAAATCTATCGTCGCTAAACTAGACGCGTTTTCTGCCGAAACCAAAAAACTGGAAACTATTTATAAGCAAAAATTGGCTGATTTGGAGGAATTAAAAAAATCAGTTTTAAGGAAAGCTTTTAGTGGAGAATTATAATATGGCTTTATTAAATTTTATAAAGGATTATCAAGCGCTTATTGGTTCTTTTTTGGGACTTATTTTTTCAGTAGCATTTTTATATTATAAATTATATTTAGAAAAAAAATGTAAAATAGAAAATGACAAAAAAGAAATTGAAAAAATATTTTTTATGGCATTTAGAGAAAGTGAAGATGCAATAAAAGATTTGAATATGTTTATTTCGAAAGTTCGTAATGATTTAAAAAATGCAAAAGACGAAATAAATGTTTTTATTCCTCCGAAATTTAATCGCATCTATATTAATGAAGAAAGATTGTTTACTTTAAGTAAAGATTTAAGTTTTATTATTTCTCAACAGGTAGATATTGCCACTTCTGCAGTAAAAAAATTCAATAATGATTTTGAGCAGTTAGAATTCATTCCCAAATTTATTTTTGAAGGTACTATAAAAATATTAAAATCTAACTTAATTTCTAAAGAAAAAGCAATTAATGATTATGTAAGAGATCAAGAAAAATATTTAAAGATGGCAGATTCAATATTAAATAAAGATGTAAAAGTATTACAAAGGCATTTATTTAGACCGATTGTCGCATTGGTACTAGAGAATAAAGAATTAAATAATATTCCTAAAAATGAATTGGATAATTATTTAGATAAAAAAGCAGAATTATTGTGTGTTGCATCAAAATGCGATTTAAATTAGACTAATAGACTAATTACTATTATGAACGAAGCAGAAACAAGAGCCGAATATATTGACCCAAAGCTCAAAGCGAGCGGTTGGGGCGAGGTCGAAGGATCAAAAGTTCTACGTGAATTTCGCATTACTGATGGTCGGATCCAAGTTGGCGGAACCAGAAGCAAGCCGGAAATAGCGGACTATATTTTGGTATATAAAAATCAAAAAATTGGTGTGATAGAAGCTAAGGCGGAAAATTTGCCTGCCACTGAAGGAGTTGCGCAAGCCAAATCTTATGCCGAAAAACTTCATATTGATCATACCTACGCTACCAACGGCAAAGAGATTTACTCTATATCCATGAAAACCGGCGAGGAAGGCGAGATTGCCGATTTTCCTACTCCCGATGAACTTTGGAACAAAACTTTTGTGGATTGGAGTGAATGGAAAGAAAAGTTTTCGATCGTCCTCAACGAAGGTGAATACGGCAAAAGATATTATCAGGAAATTGCCATCAATAATGTTTTAAATGCAGTGGCAGAAGAAAAAGACCGAATACTTTTGACAATGGCAACTGGAACCGGAAAAACCGCCGTTGCTTTTCAAGTCGCTTGGAAGCTTTTTCAAACTCGCTGGAATTTGAAACGAGATGGCGCACGTCGCCCAAGAATTTTGTTTTTAGCGGATAGAAATATTTTAGCTGATCAAGCGTTTAATGCTTTTTCTGCTTTTGACAAAGACGCACTGGTACGGATCAATCCTTTGGATATTCGTAAAAAAGGCGGAGTACCAATGAGCGGGAGTGTTTATTTTACAATTTTTCAAACTTTTATGAGTGGTTCAGACGGAACAACATATTTTGGTGATTATCCGGCGGACTTTTTTGATTTTATTATTATTGACGAGTGTCATCGAGGCGGTGCGAATGACGAAAGCAACTGGCGGGGTATTTTAGATTATTTTTCACCAGCTGTTCAACTTGGTTTGACCGCTACACCAAAACGACAAGATAATGTAGATACTTACCGCTATTTTGGCGAGCCCGTTTATATATATTCGCTCAAAGAAGGCGTGAATGATGGATTTTTGACACCCTTTAAAGTCAAAAGAATAAAAACCACGCTGGATGATTATGTTTACACTTCGGACGACCAGATTATTGAGGGCGAAGTGGAAGAAGGCAAAGTCTATGAGGAACCTGATTTCAACAAAATTATTGTTATCAAAGAGCGTGAAGCCAAAAGAGTGCGAATTGTTTTGGATGAGATTAATCAAAGCGAAAAAACGATTATTTTTTGTGCTACTCAAGATCATGCCTTAGCGGTGCGGGATTTGGTAAATCAAATGAAGGAAAGTAAAGATCCAAATTATTGCGTAAGAGTGACAGCTAATGACGGCGCCCGCGGAGAACAATTTTTGCGCGAATTTCAAGACAACGAAAAAACGATACCTACAATTCTAACGACTTCGCAAAAGCTTTCTACCGGAGTGGATGCGCGAAATATACGTAATATTGTTTTAATGAGGCCAGTTAATTCAATGATTGAGTTTAAACAGATTATTGGACGCGGAACTAGGCTTTTTGACGGTAAAGAATATTTTACAATTTATGATTTTGTAGACGCTTACAAACATTTTTCCGATCCAGAATGGGATGGCGATCCGATAGAGGAAGTCTGTTTAAAATGTGGTCAAAATCCTTGTATTTGTGAGGCGAAACCACCTCGTGTTTGTTCTGTTTGTGGACAAAGTCCTTGTGTTTGCAAAAAACCACCCAAAATATGTCCTGTATGCAAAAAAGATCCCTGCGAATGTGAAACTCCTCCAAAGAGAAAATTGAAGATCAAGTTGCGTGACGGAAAAGAACGTGAAATTCAACACATGATTTTGACTTCATTTTATAGCGCGGACGGCAAACCAATTTCAATCCAAGAGTTTATGGATAATATGTTTGGTGTTATGCCAGAGTTTTTCAAAAGTGAAGAAGAACTCCGAAAAATTTGGTCAAATCCAACGACCCGAAAAGCATTTTTGGATAGTATTGCTGAAAAAGGTTTTGGCAAAGACGAATTAGAAACATTACAAAAGATGATTGATGCCGAGCAAAGCGATCTTTTTGATGTATTGATTTATATATCATTTTTAACACAGCCAATTTCCAGAACACAAAGAGTAGAGCAATCAAAAGAAAAAATCTTTAAAGGACTAGATGAAAAGCAAAAAGAGTTTTTGGATTTTGTATTGTCTAAATATGAAGAAAAAGGAGTTGAAGAGTTGGACGAAGAAAAATTACCGGTATTGCTCAATTTGAAATATCACGCAATTGCCAATGCAGAACAATCACTTGGAAGTGTTGATAGTATTCGCTCAATATTTTTTGCTTTTCAGAAAAACCTTTATGCGAAAGTAAAAGTTTAAGATGAAAATAATTTTTTAAAATTTTTATCCCCAGTCTTTATTTAATAAATAAAATATTATGCCAACAAATAAAAAATCAGGGGATCAGGGCGAAAGGGAAATTGTGGAATTAGTCCCTTGTCCCAATTGTGGTAAACAATTGATGCTATTACCACCAAACTATCCTTTGTATGATGTACAATGCACTGGTTGTAATTTTCGCGCACAAATAAAAACAAATAACCATGCACCTTCAAGTGTTATTTTTGGTGCTGGATGGGATATTATGGAAAAAGTTTTAAAATCCGGTTTTATTACCCCACCAATTTTTGTAAATTTTAAATGGATTGTAAAAGGGCAGAAAAAACAGGAAATAAGATTTTATCCTTTTGTACCAAAAAGTAATTTAAGAAAATATCAATTATCACCGACTGCTAGAAGAGCAAATTATCGAATGTTTAATTATATAGGTCTTGATAAGCTACCTTATTTTGTTGTCTATAAGCGTTAAAAATATTCATGAATATAATTGATAAAATATTTAATTAATTTTTATAACAGTATGAGGGTAGTAAGTTGGAATGTTCATCGAGCAACAAAAAATAGTCCAGTCTGGAATATTTTAAAAAATTTAAATCCTGATATCGTGTTTTTACAAGAGTATATAAGTTTACCAGAAGAATTGGAAAAAACATTTGCTATAAAAATTGGACAACCTATTAATAAAAACGGTAAACCACAAAATTTTAAGACCGCAGTTTTAGTTAGGGGAAAAATTATAAAAAATTTTAATTTACACACTCATTTTAATTGGGTTAATGAAGAGATAAAGAAATTTTCTGGAAATTTATTGTCCTGTGTAGTTAAGCCAATTGCCTCTAAACATGAAATAAAAGTAATTGGTGTTTATAGTCCGGCTTGGGTAGTTGGTGTAACTGGATACCCAAAAGATGAAGTAAATATTGTAAAACGTAAACAAAACAATTATCTCTGGGTTGATGATTTATTACGCGAAGCTTTAAAAAATGAAAATAATTTAGATAATGAAAGATGGATAATCGGGGGAGACTTCAATGCCTCTGAAACAATGGATTATCTTTGGAAAAATGGTCCCCATGGTAATCTAGAACACTTAGGTATAATGCAGAATATCGGTTTCATTGATTGTTTACGTCATACAGCTAAAGGTAGACCAGTACCAACATTCAAGGATACCAAAAAAGGTATGGTAATAAATCAGCTTGATTACATTTATGCTAACAATCTACTGTTTAGAAATTTAATAAATTGTTGGACTGGTAGAGTAAGTGAGATTTTAGATAAAAATATCAGCGATCATTTACCGGTTATCGCAGATTTTAAATAATAATTACTTAATTAAATACTTAATATATGGACAACATTAAATTCACAAGAAATTTAGTCAAAGGAAAAATTGTCCCATCAGTTAAAATTATTTTATTATATAATAATGAGGTTTTATTATTGCGCGAAGGCAAAAGTTGGGATTTACCCGGTGGTCGGATGAATTATGGTGAGAGTATATTTGAATGTTTAAAACGTGAATTGCAAGAAGAGTTGGGAGTGGTGATTGAATTTACTACAGAACCAAGATTAATCAGAGTGTATGATTATTTACATCCGCAAGATAAGGTTCAGAGGGTTTATATTGTTTACGCATACCAATTACCAGAAAAAATAATAGTTGATTCGAATTTTGTTGAATGGATGTCAATAGAAAAAATAAAAAAGTTGGAACAAAATGAAGAATGGAAGAAGATGATTTTACTAAGTTTATAATTTTATCATGAATATCAAAATGTTATTGTGCATAATAGTATAAGAATGCAAAAAAGCAAATTTAGTTTTTAAAATATTTAATTAATTTTTATGGATAATATAAAATTCACAAGAAATTTGGTTAAAGGAAAAATTGCGGAGACGGTGTTTGCACAAATATTGCGCGATACTAAGCAGTTTACGGTATTGGAGTTTGGTTATGAAAAAATTATTCCAGAATTGGTGAATTACAGAGAAAGCCAGGCCAAAAATAGCACACTGGAAACTTTGCGCACTGCACCTGATTTCGCCGTTATTAATCAAAAAACCAAAGAAGTGCATTTGATTGAAGTGAAATATTTAAAGAAATTAAATAACAAATATGTATATGAATATGCTAAACGCATGAGCGAGTCATGGAACCCGTCATATTTGTTTGTGGCTACATTGGATGGTTTTTATTTTGATGAAATAAATAAAATTATAAAAATGAAAGGCAAGATAGAACCCTTAAATCATCCGCAAATACCAAAATCATTACAAGAAAAATATTTACAAATATTAAGAGATTTTGAATCCCAAAACTAACCTAACCATCTCTTATTCGCGCGAATAGGCGAATGAGAGAATAAATTTATAACTTATTAAAATTTATGAAACCAGAAGACAAAAAAATCCTTTATAATACGTTGCTGTGGGGATTTATTCTATGGCTATTAGGGTATGTGCTTGGGTTTGTATTTTTTGCATTTGTACCAATGAATATGATCGGGTGGTATATCATGCCGATTGGTACGATTGTAACGCTCTGGGTATTATTTAAAAAAATCACCAGAAAAGAACTAAAGTGTTATGTTGGTTTGGGGGTGGTGTGGACCGTGATGGCCGTAGTGCTTGATTATATTTTTGTGGTCAAACTCTTGCAGGCAGCTGATTATTATAAGCCATCTGTATATGTATAATACGCGCTGACACTAGTTTTACCAATACTTGTCGGCTTGATAAAGCTGAGAAAAAGTACCAATTCCACTCCCAACGTTTAGTAAAAAATATTGCAATTTCTAATTCGCGCTAATATGCTAATAAAAAAAAGTAAAAAGCGATTATTTGAATCGCTTTATTTTTTTAGTTTTTTTGAGTTGTAGAATGTGCAAATAATTGCCGCAGGGTTTTGAGTAAGAGAATGAGAATATGGAGGTATCAATTTGTACAGGAAAACCCTGCGGTTTTGAAGGAGTTTAATATGAACTATGAGTCTATGCCATATGGCATATTTATTTTAGCACTCTTTTTTTATTTGGCAAGACTTTGTGAGATTGGCCAATTTAGTTAGGGAAAGATATAATTATATATATTAATTACTAATTATCAATTACTAATTACTAATGAATTTTATAATTTTTAATTTTTTTAATTTTTAAATAAATATAAATTTTTATAATTATGAATAAGACAAAAAGAAAATTTTATTTACGAGTGGTTGGGGTGTGGTTGTTGCTGGCGGTGCTAGCCAATATCAACGGACTGGTGCGCAATTTTGGTTACGGACAGTTTGTTTCTGAGTTAACCGCTCATCAGATCAGTGCCGTGATTTTTATTTTTATTTTGTTGGGGGTAAGTTATTTATTTTTTGGTAAAAAAGATTATACAGTCAAAGAGTTGTGGCTGGCAGGGAGTATGTGGTTGGTGATGACGGTGATATTTGAATTTTTGTTTGGTCATTTCGTGATTGGTCACAGTTGGCAAAAATTATTTTTTGATTATAATCTTTTAGCCGGTAGGTTGTGGAGTTTGGTATTATTAGTTACTTTGCTGGCACCGAGGCTTACTAAAAAATTTTAATTTTTAAATTAAATGTCACGAGCGGTAGGTATTATTATTAGAGATAATAAAATATTATTATTACATCGTATAAAAAATAACGATGAATATTATGTTTTACCTGGTGGTGGCATAGAGGCTGGTGAAACTCCGACTCAAGCAGTGACCAGAGAGATAGAAGAAGAGTGTAGTATAAAAAAAAATAAAATAGTAAAATTATTATTTCATATAAAAAATAAAGGTAATGATGAATATTATTTTTTAGTTGATATTGAAAATGAAGTAGTAAAACTTGGTGGTCCAGAAGCATTAAGAAATAATAATAAAAATTTTTATGAGTTTCATTGGTTAAGTATAAATAATTTTAAAAATTTGAAAAATTTTTATCCCAATGAAGCAAAAGAGAAAATAATTAAATATTTTAAATTATAATTATGAATATTGAAATATTAGCTAGAGGAATTGTTCAAGATGATAAGGGGAGAATTTTGGTTTGTCAAAATGTTGGCAAAGATTATTTTTATTTTCCTGGAGGACATGTTGAGGTTGGTGAAACCAGTGTGCAAGCTTTGGACCGCGAGTTTCAGGAAGAGTTGGGAGTGAGCTTGCAAAGCAGTAGTTTTATTGGTGGCAGTGAACATCAGTTTGTGGAAGGAGGAGTAGACCGACAGGAAATAAATATTGCTTTTGCCGTAGAGTTAACTGAGATTACCACCCAGAGTAAAGAAGCTCATATGAGATTTTTTCTATTTAGTAAAGATGAATTGAAAAACAAAACAGTATTTCCGGAGAAAATGAAACAAGCCGTGATTGAATGGCTTGAGACAGGGGAAAGTTTTTGGTCTTATTAATAATTTGTTTTTTATTTCTACTTTTTTGACAACAAAAAAGTAGCAAAAAATTGCGGCCAGTGCTTTGGTTCAGGCAAAATTGCCAAACGCTCACGCGCCTCTCAAAACCGCTTTGCTAGTTGAGAGGCGTAACCGCTCGCTTATTGGCAATATTTGCACTTCACAAAGCAAAAGGCCGGAATATTTTAAAAATTAAGATTTATTTAAAAAATTATAAAATTATAAAATTAAAAATTGATTAGTAATTAGTCATTAGTAATTTATTATATAGATTTATGAAACAAAAAATAATTATTGGTTTAGTATTTTTGCTAGCAGGTATTTTGGTTGGTATGGCGGCCTATAAATATTTGTTTATGGCACCTTTGATGCCACCTGATTTCAATGATACCTATAAACCACCGCTGGGTTATAGCGAAACTGATTATACTATTGAAGAAGTTTTGAATGTTGACTGTCAGGTTGATAATGAGTGCCAGACACCTGGTGAATATATGATGCAGTCGCGTTGCCCCTTTACCAGTAAGTGTTTGGAAAATAAATGCACGGTGGTGTGCCCAAATTTCGAGGGAAACAAATGCGGGTTGGAAAATTGTCATGGACTAGATATTGTTTGTGGAGAAAATCCAGTACAAATGTGCGATGCTATGTATGCTTTGGGTGATAAGTGCAGACAGTACGCTATTTGTGGACAGGTGAATGGTACTTGCCAACAAATAAATAATGAAAAATTTACTAATTGTAAAAGTTGTGTTGAAAATTGTTTAATTCAATACCCAAATAATCCTACAGAGCTTTTCAATTGTGAGAGTAGTTGTGAATAATTTAAGAAAATAAAAAATGTGACCAGTTGGTCACCTGTATGGGAGAGGGTATTAAGGAGGCTGCTATGATGTCTACACGTTGGTAGATTTTTTAAAAAGTAATTATGTATAAATTATACTATTTATAAAAAATTAGTCAAATAAAAATCCGCTGGCTAGATTTTTACTTATTTTTATAGTGTCGCGTCCCGAAGTAAGCGACATTTTTTTTGTTATCTAAATTATTCTAAATTATAGATAGATAAGTAAAGTAAGCTCAACGGATATAAATGACGCACATTGCGTCTTTGTTTGTTTTAACAAACACATTAAATAGTTCAAAGAACAACATATGAGGGTGAGTTTATTGTATAATTTTGGGATATTTTGTCCAGACTTGAAACAAAATGATAAATTTGTTGTAGTATTAATAAATGATGGAATCAATTGACATCAGTGATGAGGCTATAGTCCGCGAAGTCCAAACCGGAGCCAGCGAAGCTTTTGGGGTATTGGTGGAGCGGTACGAGGAAAAGATGAAGCGTTATGCGCGGCGATTTTTATTTGGTTATGATGAAACAGCTGATGTAGTGCAAGAAGTTTTTTTAAAAGCTTATATCAATATTTATTCTTTTGATGCTAGTCGTAAATTTTCCTCCTGGCTTTACCGAATTGCCCACAATGAGTTTATCAATGCTATCAAGAAAAAAGGCAGGGAGCCATTGTCATTTTTTGATCCTGATAGTTTGTTTCCTCATCCGGTAGCCAAAGAAGAAACTGATAGTGAAATAAATCGTCAGGAAACCGCCGAGTTGTTGGAACAATGTTTAGAAAAGCTGTCGGCTAAATACCGGGAAGTGTTAGTACTTTATTATTTTGAAGATATGGATTATCAGCAAATCGCTGATATTTTACAACTGCCAGTACCAACCGTGGGGGTAAGATTGAAACGGGGCCGGGAAAAAATGAAAAAAATATTAGAGGAAAAAATATAATATATAATATGGAAAATAATCAATTACCAAAATTGAAAGACCAAATTTTAGCCAAGATAGAATCAGGTAGCGTTAAAGCCAAGCCTAAATTTTATTTTGTCTTGCGGACTTTGCTGTTGGTTAGTGGTTTGGTTTTAGCTGGATTGGTGTTGTTATATTTTATTAGTTTTGTGATTTTTTTGTTACGAGCCAATGGTTTATGGCAAGCACCTGCTTTTGGTTTAAGAGGTTGGGGAATATTATTTGCTTCATTGCCTTGGTTTTTGTTGGTAGTAATTGGTTTTTTTGTTCTAATTATGGAAATTTTAGTAAAACATTTTTCTTTTGCCTACCGCAGGCCTATACTTTATTCGGTCTTTGGCATTGTAGCCTTTGTTGGGCTAAGTGGATTTGTAGTTGCCCAAACATCATTACATCAAAATTTATGGGAACAAGCCGAAGCAGAAGAAGGTTTACCTTTAGCGGGGCCACTGTATAATATTTTACGGTCCAGTGATCCCGATGATTTTCACCGGGGTATGGTTCTATCAACCACCACTGTTGGATTTGATTTGTTAAATTCAGGTGAAGAAATTTTATCAATAGAAATTGAACCAACTACTCGACTGCCTTATGATTTAGAAATAATGCCTGGTGATATGGTAATGGTAATTGGTGAGCGTGAGGGTAACGAAGTCAAAGCTTTTGGAGTTAGAGAATTTATTAAACCCTTACCCGCACCCAGAAATATGAAAAAAAATCCTCCCGGTCGGGGTCTACACAGATAATGATTGTTTATCTAAAACCTTCGTCTAGTAACGAAGGTTTTTTGAAAATGAAATATAATTTATTTTTGCTTGTAGTAATAAGTGCTAGCAAATTTGATTTAAGTTAACTTAATAAAATACTACCTAATAATTAATTTACTGCGATGAAAATTTTTAAGAAAAAATATCTGCTCTATGGCATAATTCCAGCATTGTTGGGAGTCGGCGGTCTAACCGCAGCTTCAGCTCACGGCACTTTTGGTTGGCGCGGACAGGCTGATCCAGTAGGTATGGCTACTGATCAAACTCAAAGATTTGAACAAGAAGCTGAAGTATTGGGAATAGACGTAGAAAAGGTTAAGGAATATTGGGCGCAAGGCAAAACCCCAAGAGATATCATTGATGAGTTAAATTTAGATGAGACTGAAATCCAAAATCACATGCGCGAAATAAGACAAGCAAACATAAAAGAACAACTGCAATCCTTGGTAGATCAGGGTGTTATCACTCAAGCTCAAGCTGATGCTAGACTTGAATTTATGACAGCTCACGAGCCAAATTTAGGCCAAGGCAATGGGATGTTCGGACAAATGCAAGGACATCGCGGCAAAAAAGGTATGGGTTTTCATTTCGCTCAATAATAAAATCAGGTTAAACAGCCCCTGGTCGAGAGACGGGGCTGTTTTGTTTTTTAGTAAAAGGTATATAATTAATTTTGTCATTTTAAAAGACAATTAATTATTAAAATAAATTATGTCTAAAAATAAATTTATATATTTATCATTGTTATTACTGGCAGTGGTATTTATTTTTTCCGGTTGTACTAAAAAGGTAGCAGAAAAAACTACCGAACGAGCAATAGAAAAAAATATTGGCTCGCAAGCCGATGTTGATTTAGCTGATAATCAGATAACTGTTGCCACTGAGCAAGGCACTTATCAGGGTGGGGAAAATTTGTCTCTGCCCGCCAATTTTCCCGATGATATTTATGTACTTGATGGTAAAATAGTAGCGGCTATGACTCTAGCTGAAAAAGAAAATTATTCTGTATCTATACTGACTGAGCAATCAGTAGGTGAGGTCAAAAGTAAATATGAAAGTGAGTTAAAAGCTAGTGGTTGGACAATAAATTTACAAATGGACTATGGTGAATCTGCGGTTGTGTCTGCTACCAAAGCCGACCGTACTGTTTCCGTATCAATCTCCAACAATAGTGATGGTACGACTGTTACTATTGTTACTGGTAAGAATTAATTTTATAAAATGGTACCAAAAAAAATATTTTTTACCAAAGGTTTCGGCGTGCATAAAGATAGGTTAGCTTCTTTTGAGCTAGCGCTAAGAGATGCCGGCATAGAAAAATGCAATTTAGTTATGGTTTCTAGTATTTTTCCGCCCAACGCTAAAATAATATCCAAAGATGAAGGTTTAAAACTTTTACAACCAGGACAAGTTACTTTTTGTGTGATGGCCAGAAATGATACCAATGAACCCAATCGTCTAGTTTCAGCTTCAGTTGGTATAGCTATTCCCAAAGATAGTAATAACTATGGTTATTTATCGGAACATCATACTTTTGGTGAAGTAGCTAAAAAATCTGGAGAATACGCTGAGGACTTGGCAGCGACGATGTTGGCGACAACTTTGGGAATTGAGTTTGATCCGGATAAAAGTTGGGATGAACGCGAACAAATTTACAAAGCCAGTGGACATATTTTTAAAACCAATCATATTTGCCAATCAGCTGAAGGAAACAAAGATGGACTTTGGACCAGTGTAATTTCGGCTGCTGTTTTTGCTGAATAATAAAATATAAAATTACTCCATACAAAAGCCCGCCTCCAGTAGAGGCGGGCCTTGCTTTTCCCCATGCCGAATATGCCTAATTCGGCAATGCCAGTGGCCAGTAGCCCCTAGCATCACCGCATTAGTAAGGCGTATATGGATCAACCCTGGTCAACCAGTACCAAGCGCCTTTTTTTTCTAAATAAATATTTTGACCAGCTACTTGGACTTCATATTTATGATCATATACTCGGTTAGCAGCACCCCTGCCATCTAAGAAAAATTCAAAAGTTGCAACTTCTCCAGGGCCAACTTGAGATTCATTCATTTGAGTGATAGCGTAAGGACTGATCCAGGTTTGGTCGCGAAAATGACTTAAATTTCCTTGGTGGTCAGAGCTAAGAAGAATTGTATTTTCTTGAAACCAGGTTTGCTGGGTCAAATTTTTTATTTGCAAATAGGTTTTTGGTCGCCAAACATTTAACACCGCAATTGGTAAATTGTGTTTTACTAGCAAGGCTTCAATAATTTGTTTTTCTTCTTGAGGAGTTGGTTCTTGCAAGAGGGCAATCTTTTTTTCAATATTTTCTTGTAAATAAGTAGGCGCAGTAGAAGTAGGAATATAAAATGGTTGAGTATTGGGAGTCGATAACAGAATTTCAAATTCTTTGCCTGGTAGCCAGCTGATGACTCCAAATTGTTGTTGTAATTTATCAACCGAACTGGTGGTAATTTTTATATTTAAATAAACTTGAGTAAAATATTTATCCAACAGACCTGTGGCCAAAGAATTTTTTGGTACAAAAAAAGCACCGAAGCAAATCGCTGCAATTATTAAAAGTATATTAAAATTTTTGGCACAGGGTAGCATTTTGTTTTTGTTTTTAACCTCTGATTTTGGAGGTTTTTTACTGACTATATACTAATTATAGCATGTTTTTTGACTTTAGTCAATGTTATTAACCTTTTGTTGCCATAAAATAAAAGGTAAAATCCAAATTAACAAAAACAGTATAGCTAGGTCGTTTTTAAAATAAGGAGTATCAAGTAACCCGTGCGTAAGAGTGGCAATCATGGCGGCAACACTTGAAGCAATATACCACCACTCAGTCGGCGTTAAGTTTTGTTTTAATAGTTGGTAAGTACAACGGGCAAAGATTATTATTAAATATACGAAAACCAACAATCCCATTATTCCCACTTCCAACCAGAGGTTTAAAAATAAATTATGTGCCTTAACCACCTCCCATTCTAAAGGTGGTTGATACATAGCAAAAGCTTGGGTGCGGTAGGGAGTGTAAAAATTCCCAAGTCCCACACCGAAGAACGAATGTTGTTTAGCAACTTCTAAAGATATTTCCCAAATTTGTAATCTAGTGGTTAGAGAGTTACGTTCAGTGAGGTTGATAATTTTTTGAAACTTGGGTTGGCTGGCAAGGGTCAATATGCCCACAAATATTAAAAGTAAAAAAAAGATAGCGGCAATTTTTTTTACTTTTTTACTGGTAATAAAAAAAAGTAAGATTAGAATTCCAGACATTAATCCCAAAAATCCGCCGTATGATTTGGTATACCATAAGGCCACCAGTTGCAAGCTGATTAAAAAACTAATCAATAATCTATTGTTTAAGTTAGTGCTGTTTTTCAAAGCCCCCCAGCCTAAGAGTATTATCGGTACCACCAGCAAAGCTACGTAATTGGCCGGTTTGTAAACCGAGTTAAGCAGATTATCGGCCTGCATACCAAAATTGAATACATATTCTATAAGTCCCCAAGTACCGACCAGTGCTCCACCGCTTAGTAAACCTAAAATCAGATAATTGATATCTTTTTTATTTTTTATCAACAGTAAACTAGTTAACAATAATAAAATCGGATCAAACCACCATCCCTTCAGCACCCCAGCTGACAGGCGTAAATCAGGTGAAATTATAGTGGCAACAAGTGCCGCCACCAACCACAAGCCAACAGCTACTAAGGCCACGCGATAGTTGGTCCAAAGTTTTTTAACTTCCGTAAATAATATTTTTTGGTGCCAAAGTTTAAAAATATTAACTGCAAATAAAATATAGATTGCTAGTTCCAGCCAAGTGGTAGGAATTAACCAAATTTGTGTGCGCAGTAAATAAGCGGGTAGTAACATCAAAAGTAGCCACCAAGCTAAACGCAGATTTAATACTGTGATAATTGTAAAAAAAATTAAACTTAAATAAAAAGTAATACTCATGTTTTTACCATAGCTTTAATTTTACCAAAAGAAAATACTCGGGAAATTTTTAAAAGTAATAAATAAACTAGCATACTGATGACGATGACAATTAGCACTGGTAAATTTTTTCCCACCAAAGTTACTAGCCCCATCAGTAAACTGGCTAGTAGAATTTTACTAAAATTGACCAAAGGTAAGATAAGTCCAGTTTGTTTTTTTACCAACCAAAAGTAACCAATTAAAACCAGTCCTTCCACCAACAAGGTACAGAGGGCAGCGGCGAGTGCGCCATAGGTGGGAATAAATATAAAATAAATAAGTAAGGCAAGTATAGAAGCACCAATGGCTATAAATAAAATATTTTTTTGTTGATTGATAGCCACGATGATATAGGTAAATAATTGGGTGTAAAAAATAAAAGCCGTGGCCACCAGTAAAATTTGTAGCAAATAATCAGCCTTGGCAAAATCAGCACCAGCCAGCAAAGTGATTAGGGGCTGGGCGAGAATAATACCACCAACTATTAGGGGGATAAGAAAAGCATGAAATACATCCAAAGCAATTTTTATTTGTTGAAAAAAAAGTTCTTTGTTGGTTTGATAGTATTTAGTCAGTTGCGGCAGTAAAAGTCCAAGAAAAATTGGCGGTAGTGATATTAGTACTTCCAAAATGCGGTAAGGGGCGGCATACAGACCAACCACCTCGGCTGGATGGAAAAGAGATAAGATAATGGTGTCAGTCTTAAAATAAAAAAGATTAAAAATCGTAGCCAGTGCCAAAGGCCAAGCTAGTAAAATAATTTTTTTTTGATAAATAGTATCAAAATAAAGTTTGATTTTAATCAATTTATTGGTTAACTGCCAAATGATTGAGGTGCCGATGATATTGGCTAGAGTTATCAGGGTAACGATTGGCAAAAGTCCCCAGTTTTGCCAGACAGCCAGTAGTATCAAAAGCAAAGTTAAAAGTTTACTAACAATTTCCACCCAGGCACCTTTGTTCATAGCTAGATGTTTTTGAAATACACCGGTTAAAATTTGATTTATCAATTGGCACAAAAAAGATCCAGCTAGCAGGGTAATAGTTAGTTTGGTCAAAGTATCATAAGGCATTAGCCAACCAGCCAATATACTCAAAAGTAAAATTAACCCCGCAGAAATTATCCGCAAAGACATGATATTGCCGGTGATTTTTTGTTGCTCACTGGAATCATCGGTTTTACCAAGTTCAGACAAAAGCACCATGTATAAACCAAAATCAACCAAGATGCCAAAAAATTGGAGCCAAGCTAGAGCGGTGGCATAAGTACCAAAACCACTTGTTCCCAAGTAGCGGGTTAGAATGGCGATAGTGATTATTCCCAATAAAACTCCTAAAGCTTTGGCACCAAAATGCCAGAGGGAGTTTTTAGCGATTGATGTTGTACTAGTAGGCATAATAATAAGCTATTTTATTGTTTGATTTAGATTCATACTTGTAATTGTGCAATTGAATTTTAGGGTTTAAAATATTAGTAAGATTAATTATATTGGAATTATAACAATGACCCTGATATCATACAACAAATAAATGGTAACTAATATACAATCACATATATGCCAGTTAACGGGCATTGTAAATAATTATCAAAGACAAGTAAACTTTACAATTATAAACAAAGACAATGGAACATAATAAAAACGAACAAAAAGCCATCGGACAAGGGGCAACGCCCTTTGTTCAAACCTATTTTCATGGAACAAAGGCAGAATTAAAAGTCGGTGACTTTATTGAAGTTGGTTACAACTCCAATTACGGACAACAGAAAAATTCAAAATACATTTTTTTAACAGCGACATTGGACGCTGCGATTTGGGGAGCAGAACTCGCTTTTGGTGACGGACGGGAAAGAATTTATTTAG
>JAANMV010000986.1_pt1 | contig 33315 bp, 21 predicted proteins | sample 7279661 | NCBI WGS metagenome assembly JAANMV01 (sample SAMN14094540, study PRJNA606508) | bioreactor metagenome | isolation source: A lab-scale SPAN reactor treating ammonium-rich wastewater day 121 | place: Ireland: Galway | collected 2017-05-16
GGCCCTGCAGCGTGGACAGATCTTTGCCTGTGAAATAGCTTTCGAAGCTGCCCTGGATGACCACGGCCAGGGGCCGGCTGCCGGTTTCCCCCTCCACCGGGAAGCCGTAGCGGGGATACAGGTCGGTGTTGGGGGTGATGTCGGTGGAGGCGCGCAGCCAGGCGCCGGAGGTGGAGGAGAGGAGGGTGGACGCCTGACGATCCGCGTTTTTGGCCTCATCCACGAACAGGGGAGAAGCCCAGTTGATGGTGACCGCGGACAGCCCGGCCACGATCGGATGTTCCTTGCTCATGCCGTCGGAGCGCACATCCACGAAGAAGGGATAGTCGAGGGCCTGGATCTCCTGCACGCTAAAGCCGCCGACCTGGCGGGTGATGGGGATGGGGAAGGGCTCGTTCTGCGGATCCAGCACCAGGGTATCGGCAACATCGACGCCGTAATGGGCCAGCATCTCCTTGATCCCGCCGCTGACCGGGGCCAGGGCCAGCCCGCCGCTGAAGGTGTCGACCAGAGCGGTGTAGTTGCCGGCAGAGGCGATGACCGCGCCGCCCCGCATCAGGTATTGGTCGATGGCGAAGCGCTCGACATCGCTGAAGTTTTGCGGGGCCAGCAGCACCAGCACATCCACATCTGCCGGCACCTGGCCGGCGCTGAGGTCGATCTCCCGCACCTCGTATTCCTCGGCCAGCACTTGCCGCACCGTGCGATAGGTGTTGTAGGGCTGCTGCATGTTGCCGAACATGTCCTGCGTCGGCGTTTCTGGCGGGCTCCACACCCCGGCCACTTTCAGGAAGCCGGTGGAAGCCCGTTTCAGGGCCGATTCGATGGCGCCGCGCACGTCCGCCTCGGTCAACCCACCGCTGGGGAAGACGACCTGCGCCTGATCGCCGATCTGCAAGACCATGTGCAGGTAGTAACTGTCGGGCGAAAAGAGGGAGACCGCGTAGGGCTGGATTTGGTAGATGTCGAAGAGCTGCTGCGGGCTGATGGGGCTGCCTGGGGCCGTGGGATCGACCTCGTTGAACAGGAATTTGCCCTGCGACGGGGCCGCGATCTCCCCGGCCACCTTGCGAACGATAGCTGGCGTCTCGGCCAGCTCTGCGGGCAGGGTGTTGGGGGTGAGATAGAGGGTAAATTGCGCGGGCTGGTCGAGCGCGGCCAGCACCGCGTCGATGCTCTGAAAGCCGAAAACGGTCTTTTTGACCGCGCGGGTGAGGTCATATTCCAGATTGCGCAGCCGCACATCCACGCCCCCATCCCGCAGCGGCTCCACCTCGATCAGATCCTGGAAGTTGATGATCGAGGTTTGATCGCCATAGCGGATGAGGATATCGAAATAGGAGTTGATCACCGAGGTCTCGTAGCGGCCCGACTCGCGGAAGGGGGTGGGGCGGATGCCGTAGGTCTGCACTGCCTCGGCCTCGATGTCCGGGTCGCTGATCGGATCGACCACCTCGGCGGTGACCTGGCCAGCGCCTGCGATCTCGTATTCGCGCAGCATGTCGGCGATGGTGGGCGTGAGCGGGGCCAGCAGGGGATGCGTGCGCTGGCTGATATAGGCCCGGATCAGCAGCGGCTCGCTGAGGCTGTTCAGCAGATCGCGGGTGGGCTGCGACAGGCTGTACTGGCGGCCTGCGGTCAGGTCCAGCCGCAGCCCGTGCAGGGGGTGCAGCCACAGGTTCAGGGCCAGCAAATTCAGCAGCACCAGAGCCACGGCGATCCAGACGCCGCGGCGATAGGACAGGGTGCGCTGGCCCCGGCTCCAGCGTTTGCTGTCGAGCGAGACCATGTTGAGGATGAGGAAGAGGGCGGTGATCGTCCCGTAGTAGATCAGGTCGCGCAGGTCGATGACGCCCCGTTCGATGCTCTCGAAACGGCTGCCCGCGCCCAAGGCCCGCAGCAGATCGCCGGCGCCGCTGAAGAAATCGACCACACTGCGCGTGCCCACCAGATAGAGCAGGCCGCCGGCCAGGCCGGTGAGGATCAGCGCCACCAGGGGGTTGTCGGTGCGGCTGGAGATGAAGAGCCCGATGGCGGTGTAGGCCGCGGCCAGCAGGATGGCCGCCACGTAGCCGCCGAACACCGGCCCCCAATCGAGATTGCCCAGGATGCCGACGGTGAGGGGCAGGAAAAGGGTCAGGGCCAGGGCCAGCAGCACCAGGGCCATGACGGCCAGGAACTTGCCCAGCACCAGTTGCCAGCCCTGCACCGGCAGGGTGAGCAAGATCTCCAGCGCGCCCGACTGTTCCTCCTCGCTCCACTGCCGCATGGTCAGGGCGGCGGTGAGGAAGATGAGTAGCAGGGGCATGTTGCGGAACAGAGGCCGCACATCGGCAATGCCGCGGGCAAAGAAGGTCTCGACCCAGAAGAAGGTGAAGAGCGTCGCTGCCAGGAATACGCCGACGAAGATCAACGCCATCGGCGATCCAAAATAGGACGCTAACTCTTTGCGAGTAATGGAAAGTGTCTGATTCATAGCGATAACTATTGATTATTAATGATTAATGATTAATCATTAATCAAAAACCAGCCGTGGCCAGTTCGTTGAAAACGGTTTCCAGGGTGCGGGCGTCGCGGCGGAGTTCGCGCAGGGGCCAGGCCTGGCCGCGGGCTAGCTCGTAGATGGCGGGCGCGAGGTCAGCGCCCGCCTCTTGATCGGCGATGACGCGGTACGCGGGGAAGCCATCGGCGGAGCGTTCTGTCTGCACCGCGCGCACGCCCGGCAACTGGCGCAGGGCTGTTTCCACCCCTGGCCCCGCGTTCTGTAAGACGAGCAGGGCGTCGGCGCTGGCAGCCAGATCGGCCAGGCGGGCATCGGCCCGGATCTCGCCATGCATGAGGATGATCACCCGGTCGCATACCTGCTCCACTTCGGGCAGGATGTGGGTGGAAAGGAGCACCGTGGCGCGCTGCGCCAGCCGCCGGATCAGGTGGCGAATCTCCACGATCTGCGTGGGGTCGAGGCCAACGGTGGGCTCATCCAGGATCAGCAACTGCGGCTGGTGGAGGATGGCCTGGGCAATGCCCACGCGCTGGCGAAAGCCCTTGCTGAGCTGGCCAATGGGCCGCGCCAGCATCTCTTCCAGCCCGGCGGCATGGACGGCCTCGCTGAAACGGGCGGGGAACGTCTCTGCCGGCAGTTGGCGCAGGTCGGCCATCATCTTGAGGTAGGCCTGCACCGAGAGATCGCGATACAGGGGCGCGTTTTCGGGCAGATAGCCGATCAATTCCTGCACCTGGCGGCGTTGGTCAAGGACATCCAGCCCGGCGATGCGCGCTTCGCCGGCGTCGGCCTGCAAGAAACCGGTGAGGATCTTCATCAGGGTTGTCTTACCGGCGCCGTTCGGCCCCAGCAGCCCCACGATCTCGCCCTGTTCGATGCGAAAACTGATATCGCGCAGCGCCTCGATGTCGCCGTACGATTTGGAAAGATGGGATACTTCGATCATACGATAGGTTTTTGTGCGTTATGTGGTGCGTGGTGCGTGGTGCGTGGTGCGTGGGGCGTGGGGCGTGGTGCGTGGTGCGTGGGGCGTGGGGCGTGGTGCGTGGGGCGTGGGGCGTGGTGCGTGGTGCGTGGTGCGTGGGGCGTGGGGCGTGGGGCGTAGATTTCGTGTTATGTGTTATTGTGAACACTTATCCGATATCGACGAAAATATCTAATATCTAATACCTAATACCACTGAACACTGAACACTGAATACTGAACACTGAATACTGAATACTGAATACTGAATACTGAATACTGCAAAAAAATCCCCTCCCCGACAATAATCTCTCGCCCGCCGGGGAGGGGTACCAGACGAGGCTGTCTGGCACGGGTGAGGAACCCGTCTGCAGGCTAGTATACCCCAGAACCGCGGCGTTCGTCCAGCCCGGCGGGGGCACGCGCGGCCAAAGGGTCGTGTGTCATTCCGCTCCGATCGCGGCCACGATGCCGGCGGATGTGGCGATGTAGAGCCGCTCTGGGGCCAGTGCGCCGCCGATCGGCGCGCCTTGGGCAGGTATCTCGACAGCCCAGACCGGCTGAACGCGGCCAAGGGCCAGGCCGCGGCACTGCACCGTATCGTTCTGCCGGCCACGCTGGCGGCTGCCGCAGGTATAGGCCGTGCCCGCGCGATCGAACCCGACCAGCGTGGCCGTGCCCAGCCGGTCGGGCAGATTGTTCAGGGAAAGCACCTGGCCAGAGCGATCCAGCCACGCCAGCCGGCCATACTCGTAGGCGCTGGCATAGAGCACCCAGATGCGGCCATCCGGCGCCACGCCCGTGTAGGCCGGCACGCGAAAGCCCAGGCCGCTGGACACCAGATCCCATTGCGCATACGCAGCGGCGACCAGCGCGCCCTCCGCCGCGCTGATCTGGCGCACCGCGCCCTGCAAGCCCTGATAAAACTGGCCATCCGCGCCGGTCAGATAGGCGTCCATCAGATCGTCCGTCGAGTCGTACAGGGCGTCGCCGCTGCGGGCGTCGGTCACCGTATCCTCGAAGAGCAGCCAGCGCTCGTCAGATGAGAGCTTGAGGCTGGCGGTGATGTAACTGTAGGTGGGCAGTTTCGTTTCCCACAGGATGCGCCCCGCTGGCTGCACAGCCACCAGCCCCTTTTCTAGCGCGTAGAAGGCTGTGCCATCCCCGGCCACCGCCGGCGTGGAAAGGGGCGCGCTGGCCGCGGCCGGAGCGACGGTCCACAGCAGCGCGCCTGTCCGTGAGACGAGAGAGAGGCTGCCCCTGGCGCCCAACACGTAGATATCGCCCTGGGGGGCCAGCGCCGGCGCCAAGGTGGCAGGTTCCGGCAACGCGGCCCGCCACAGCTCGCGGCCCTCTGCCGACAGGGAGATCAACTCGCCCTGGGCCGTGGAGAGGTAGAGCGTGCCATCCGCGGCGACTACCGGCCCGCCGGCCAGCGTCTCGCCCACGTCCAGCGTCCAGATCAGCTCCCCACGGCGGGGGCCGGGCCATGCTGACCAGAAGGTGCGCTGGCTATCGCGGCCCTGCGTGGCCCAGAAATGGTCTCCCAGCACCGGCACGTTTGTGGGGGGCAGGGTGGGATGGGCGGTGCGCCACAGTGCATAGCCGCCGCCGCACAGCAGCGCCAGCATGCCCAGGATGCCGGCCCACGCCGGGACGCGGCGCTGCACACCCGCGGCCCACGCCAGCCCCTCTCCCCCGATCCAGGCGTGGGCGCGGTTGAAAACGCGGCCCACGCGGCCCTGCGGCCGCCGCGCCAGGCCGATCCCGAACTCCCGGCGCATCCCCTCGCCCAACAGGTTGAATGCGAGCACGATCAGGGCCACGGTCAGCCCGGTCACGATGATCAGCCAGGGCTGGCGTAAAATGATGGCGGCGCCGCTGGCCAACATCTGGCCGAGTTCGGGCCGGCCGCTGCCGCGCACCGCGGACCAGTCGCCCTCTGGCACCCAGATGGCGTAGACGAAATAGCCCAGGAAGCCGAGGCCGGCGGTGGTCATCACCGTGTTGCTGATCTCGAAGGCCAGGAGCATCCAGTTCAAGGGCATGATGTGGGGCAGCACGTGCCTGCTCAGCAGCACGCCTCCGGACGCGCCCATGGCCCGCGCCGACTCGACATAAGGTTGCCCGCGGATCAACCGGGTTTGCCCCGCGATCAACCGCGCCGACTCGGCCCAACCGTTGAGCGACAGCCCGATGATGAACGCCCACACACCCCAGTTCGCGCCCAGCGCGGCGATGACGCACAACGCCACGAACAGCACCGGCGCGGTGATGGCGATCCCTGTCAGCGCATCGGCCAGCCGGCCCGGCCAGCGCGTCGACCAGCCGGCCAAAAGCCCCAGAAGCATGCCCACGATCAGCCGGGCCGCGCCGACCACGATCACCAGGATCAGCGTGGGCCGGATCGCCCAGAGCAACTGGCTCAGGGTATCGCGGCCCAGGGCATCGGCGCCCAGGGGAAAGCCAGACACGGCGAACGCCGGAAAGGGGGGCTTGACAAAGGCCCCGGTGGCCGGATCCTGGACGATGTAGGTGGGCTTGATCGGGTCGCGCGGGGCCAACCCAGGCCCCAGCCAGGCCAACAGCAGCACCCCCGCCGCCAGGATCAGGCCGATCTGCAGGGGCCAATTGCGTGCGCCTGTGCGGGGTGAGGTGTTAGTCATGCTGTTGCTCAAGCTCTGGTTTGCGCAGGCGCGGGTCCACCGCCCGCGCGGCGACGGCAGCCCCGGTATCTGCGACCACAAACAGCAGGCCCAGCACCATAAGCAGCGCGGCCACCAGCGGTGGATGCAGGAAGAGGGGTTGGTGTCCGCTCAGGCCGCCGACGGTGGCCGAAGATGGAGGCAGCAGTGTGAACGCCAGCAGCCGGCCCAGGCCCGACCACCCGAACAGCCACTCCACCAGCACCAATTCCCCGACGATCAGCCGGAACGAGCCGGCCAGAGCCAGGATGGCCGGGGCCAGGAAGTTGCGCAGCACGTGGCGCCAGCGGATCACGCGCCAGGGGATGCCGCGGCTGGCCGCGGCCACCACGTACGGCATGTGCAGTTCCTCCAACAGCAGCCCCGACACCATCTGGCCGATCTGCGCCGCGGGCCGGATGGTGAGGGCCAGCAGCGGCAGGATCAGGTGTTCATCCCACCCGTAGCCTTGCAGGGGGATGAGCAGTTGGGCGTCGGGCCCGCCTCGCAACAGCAGCGCCAGCAGCAGCCCGATCGCCAGGGCGCCGATGAAGAAGCTGGGCGCGGCCAGTCCCAGGGCCGAGATCGGCAGCAGCCAGCCCGCGAGCGTGGGAGGCCGGCCCCGCACCGCCGCGAAGCCAAGCCCGACGCCGATCGCGGCGCTGATCAGGAAGGCCAGGGCCAGCAATCCCAGGCTGGCGCTGCTGGCCTTGAGCACCGCGGCCCCTACAGGTTCTTTGGCGATGGTGGGCAGCACGCCCAGGTCGCCCCGCGCCGCGCCTTGCAGATAGGCGCCGTAAACCTGCCAGATGGAAGCCCTTTCCTGCGCGGCCGCGCCGAAGGGGTTGCGCGCGGCCTGCGCGGCCTGCGCGAGATGCGCGTAGGCGAAGCCGGCGAAATGGAGGATCGCCAGCGCAAGCGGAATGAGCAGCAGCCGGCGCAGGAGGAAGCGGGGCATGGACAGGGTTCGGCCTTTTCGATTATTGGCCAGGCGCAGCGCTTTGCAAGAACGCGGCCAGATCTGCCCGCAACTGCGCCAGCGAGGGCAGGTGGATGTACATCATGTGCCCGGCCGGGTAGTAGGCCATCGAGATGTTGCCGCGCAGGGTCGGGTCGAGGCCGAGGTGGTTGAATGTGTATTCGGTGGCGCAGTAGGGCGTGGCCAGATCGTAGTAGCCGTTGGCCACGAAGACCTTGAGATAGGGATTGACCGTCATCGCCTTGCGCAGGGTCTCGGCCACGTTGAGGTATTGGTTTTCGTGCTCAGCGTAGCTCCAGGGCCAGACGCGCGGGTTGAGGATCTCGTAGGGCAGGTCGCTCTCGAATGTGAGTTCGCAGCGCACATAGTCGTTGAACGCGGCGGTGTAGGGGCCGATGATGTTGGTCAGGCTGGGGTCATACTCGTGCTGCTCGCCTGCCGCGTCCCGGTCGATGCCGGTGAAGCGGCTGTCCAGCCGGCCCACGGTGCGCCGCCGGTCGCGCAGCAGCTCCTTGGTGAAGCGGTGGATCTCGATCCGCAGCTCGGCCCGGTCGATCCAGTCGGCGGAGAGGCCGGTGTAGCGCGCCAACTGGGCGAGGATGCCGGCCCGGTCTTCGTCCGGCAGCGCCGCGCCCTGCAGCAGGGCCAGCGTGTATTCACCCAGGGCGAAGGCCTTGACCTCGGCCAGCACCTCGGCCAGGGGCCGCGCTTGCAGATCGTCCGGCAGGCGGCGATGATACCAGGCGCTGGCCGCGTAGGTGGGCAGGAAGAGGATGTAGGGCAGGTCGTTGCCGGCATTGAAGCGGGCGGTGCTGAAATCGAGGATGGAGGAGATGAGCATGATCCCGTTGAGATAGAGGCCGTGCCGCTCTTGCAGGTAGCCGGACAGCCCGGCCGCGCGCGTGGTGCCGTAGCTTTCGCCGATCAGGAACTTGGGCGAGGGCCAGCGGCCGTAGCGGGTGGTGTAGAGACGGATGAAATCGCCGACCGATTCGATATCTTTTTTGAAGCCGTGGAACGTTTTCGCCTTTTCGCCCACCACCGGCCGGCTGTAGCCGGTGCTGACGGGGTCGATGAACACCAGGTCGGTGCGGTCGAGCAGGGAGAATTCATTGTCCACCAGGCCGAAGGGGGGCGGGGGCAGCTCGCCGTCATCCGCCATTGGCGCCCGCCGCGGGCCCAGCAGGCCCAGGTGCAGCCAGACGGAGGAGGAGCCGGGGCCGCCATTGAAGGAGAAGGTGAGGGGCCGGCGGGCCTTGTCCGGCGCATCGTCGCGGGTGTAGGCGACGAAGAAGACCGACGCCTTGGGCTTTTCGCCTTCCGCTTCACCGGCCTTGTCGCCGCTCTTTTCCGTTTCCTCTTTGAGGATGATCGTCCCGGCGGTGACGGTGTAGCGGATCTCTTCGCCGTCCAGGAGGATGGTGTGTTTGGTTTCGACCAGTTGATCCTGCGGTTCCGGCTTTGTTTTGGCGGCGGATTCCCCGTTTGCCGTGTCTTTGTCTGCCATGAGAGGCTCCTGTAGAGAAATCAGATAGAGAGGGGAGATAGAGAAATCAGATAGAGAGGGGAGATAGAGAAATCAGATAGAGAGGGGAGATAGAGAAATCAGATAGAGAGGGGAGATAGAGAAATCAGATAGAGGGGGGAGGGGGCGAGGGAGTAAAAAACCTTTGCGTTTCTCTGTATTCTTTGCATTCTCTGCGTTTTTCTGCATTTTTCTGTGTTCTTTGCGATTAAAAATTTGATCGGACGCGGCTCATCTTGGCCAATCCCGCGTCGGGGGTGTGGCGTCAGCCGGAGGCCGCCGATACGGATGCGGGCCGCGATCAGGATCAGCGGCCTCCGGCGGGGCCAGTCAAGGCTTCTGCTTTATTCAAACCCCTGACTCACAAACCGTAGCGTTCGCCCATTCTCTGTCACCGTGCGCACCACGTGCTCCGGCGCGCCGTCGGGAAGCTCGGCCTCGATCTCCAGCGTCACGGTGACTTTGGCGCCCACCAGGCCGGCCAGGTGCGCGATCACTTCGTCGGCAATGCGTCCGGCGTCGCGCCCGACGCGGGTTGCGTCCAGCGTCACCGCGCCGTAATAGCGGGTGGGCCGGGCTGCGGCCGGCGCAGCCTCGCGTGCCGGCCGCGTCGCATCTGCCCGACCGCCCTCGACCGCTGCGTCTTTCTCGCCGCCCGTTTCCTGCGCCGGCTCGATCACCCGCTCGGCCTCCAACTGGGCGCGGGCCACGGCCGGCTTGACCAGCAGCCCCGGCGCGGTAGCGTCGACCAGCATCACCTGCTGCCCGCACTGCAAGCCGCGGTAGCGCCCGGTTGCCTCGTCGTAGCTGTCGGCGTAGGCGAAGCCGTCCTGCTCCCAGGTCAACTGCACCACCCCGGAGCGGATGGCGGTCAGCAGCACCCCGCTGTCCCTGAGCCGCGGCAGGTAGGTGTAGCGGGCAAAGTCATCCACCAACTGGCGAATGCTGACGTGATCGCCCCGCCACAGCGGGATCTTGTCCAGCCACATGCGCAGCATCGTGCCGGCCAGCCCGGTGATCATCAGATCGTCGCTCTTGAGCTTCTTGGCGGCGCGCACAGCCAGCGCGTCCTGGCCGGTCAACCGCAGCGCCTGCCACACCACCGGCGACTGCGGCGTCTCCTGCACCGGGACCAGCAGCCACTGATAGGTCTCCGGCAGCCGCGCGGTCACCGTGCTGTCAGCCGTGTCGCGCTGGGCTTCCGCCTGCTTGGCCTGCAACGGCGACAGGTCGAGCTGCACCCGCTCGGCCAGGATCGACTCCCAGGCCAGGAACTTGCGCGCCGCCTCGTCCAGGTCTTGCAGCCGGGTCTTGTCCGCGGCCAGGAAGACCAGCGTGTTGCGGAACAGGCGCGGCGCGTTGCCGCGCGCTTCCAACACAGCTTGCGCCGCCCGTTCGGCCGGGTTCCCTGGTTCCTTGGTGTAGGGATGGCTGACGCCCAGCACCACCAGGCGCGCATCCAGGTCGTCGGGCACGTCATAGCCCGAGGCCGGCATGGGGTGGATGCGGCTGAAGTCGCCCATCTGGCGCAGATCGGCGCGCAGGCGCTTGTCCAGCTCGGTTACCACCTTGTCCGGGTCGCGCTTCAACTGCTCGGCGCGGTCCTCGGCCAGCTTGGTCACGGTCGGCTGGGTCGAATACCAATAGCGCGGGCCGTCCTGGTAGAGATAGGTGGCCGCGCTGGCCAGCCGGCGCAGCGCGTCGCCAAAGACGGCCGGCGACTCGCCCGGCATGACGCAGCCCAGCTTGACCCGCCGATCCTCCAGCCCGCGGTGCGCGGCCGTGGCCGTGGGCGCGGAACCCAGGTAGATGGCGCGCGCTACGCGGCGGGTGGCGGCGAACTTGCCCAGGTTGGGCACGTCCGCGTCCAGGCGCAGCGGCAGGGAGTTTGGCCCGTCCACGTCCTTCTCGATCACCGGCACCCAGTTGTCCGACAGATAGCGCGTCAGCTCGAACTGGACGCGCGGGTCGTCGATGGCGATGTTGGCCGGCATGATCAGCGGGTTGCGGTCCCCCTTCTCCCACAGGCTGTGGATCACCGCAGCCATCAGGCGCAGCACGCCGCGCGTGCGCTGGAACTTGACCAGCGTCGACCAGTCGGTGTAGAGCCGGTCGAAGACCTCGGGGTGGATGGGGAAGGCCGCGCGGATGCGCTTTTCGTAGTCCGCGTCGCGGCATTCGGGCGGAAACTCCTGATGTTGGGTGCGGTAGAGGTCGGCAAAGGCGCGCGCGGTCACGTCGCGATCCTTGAACTGGGCAGGATCGGCCAGTGGCTCAAACAGCCGGCGACGCACGATCTCGAAGCCCTCCTCGGCGCTGGCCGGCCGCCAGGAGGACTCGACGCGGCCCACCACGTTGCGCAGCCGGTCCAGCGCCTCGCGGCCGCGCCGGCCGCCTACTTCCACGTCGTCGGCCTGGGCATGGGGCGATCCGCTGGTGTCGGAGGCCGGCAGGCTGATCACCAGCAGGCAGTTGTCCACCAGCTTGGCCGACTCGGTCAGCACCTGGGCGAAGGTAAACTGCGTCTCGAAGCCGCCGCCGGGCAGGCTGGCGCCGGACGACGCGTCGCCGTGGTCGTGCAGTTGGCGCGCGTAGGCCACCCACTCGTCGATCAGCACCAGGCAGGGCCCATACTGCCTGAACAGCTCGCGCAGCGCATCGCCGGGGCTGGTGGCGCGCTCGTCGTCGGCCTGGATGCGGGCGAAGGCGGCCGAGCCGCCCAACTGCCAGGCCAGCTCGCCCCACAGCGTGCGCACCACCGTGCCGTCCGGCTTGACCACCGGGTTGCCGGGCGAGATCTTGTTGCCCACCAGCACCACGCGGCGCACGGCCGGCAGACTCTTGGCGCTTGCTTCGGTCATCACGGCGTCGATGCCGGCCAGCTCGTTGGGGGCGATGCCGGAGAAGAGGTGGAAGAGCGCCAGCATGGAGTGGGTCTTGCCGCCGCCGAAGTTGGTCTGCAGCTGCACCACGGGATCGCCGCCGCGGCCGCCCAAGCGCCGCACCGCGCCCACCAGCATGGCGCGCAGGCTCTCGGTCAGGTAGGTGCGGCGGTAAAACTCCACCGGATCGCGGTATTCGTCGGCGCCCTCGCCCAGGTGGACTTGCCACAGGTCGGCGGCGAACTCGGCCTGCTGGTAGCGGCCGCTGGCCACGTCCGGGTGGGGCGTGACGATCTCGCGCCAGGGCTTGAGGCCGCCCGCCGCCTGGCTCTCGATGGCCACGCCGGCCGTCTTGCGCCGCTCGCTGCGCACCTGCTCGTCGAAGCGCAGGCGCAGCAGTTCCATCTTCATCCTTTCGATCTCGTCCGCCTGGGGCGCGGAGATGGCGGTCAGCAGCCGCGCTGAGGAGTCGAGCGCACGGTAGGCGTCGTCGGTGGAGAAGGTCTCCTGGTGCGCCCACTTGTTGCGGATGTCGCGCAGCTCGCTGACCAGGCTGCGCTCGGCGAAGCCCAGAGTGTCGCGGAAGACGTTGTTCCACTGGTCCCACATCATGCGCAAGAGCAGGGCCGCGTCGAGTTGGGGCAGGTCTTCGCCCTCGCGCCAGGCCAGGTCATTGGGCCAGGAGGCGGTCACGCTGGTGATCCAGTACTTGCCGTATTTGGCCTCCAGCTCGCGCGCCACAAAGGGACGCAGGCCTTCCCGTAACAGCTCCAGCGCCTTGCCGACGCGGTCGTAGTTGGTGATTGCCATGGGTCACTCCCTCGGAAACAGATGCTGTGGGCACAAGAAAGTCACATGCACGCCATTGCGTGTGAGAACAGAATAGTACTGCGCCCAGTCCGAATCCACTGCATTCAGAACATCCGGCGTGCTGTTGCTGGCCAGCGCCACAGCCACGAACTTGCGATCAGAAGGATCGAAGCCGGCCAGATCAGGATCTTCCGGGAACTCCACGAAGTTGGCCGGATCGTCTTGGCGTAGGGTGATAGGGATCTGTCGGCAATGGTCTGGATGCGCCTGGATCGTCCACACCCACTTCATGAAAGAGTCGCCCGGCCCGGGCTGGCCGGACATGCTCAGGTTGTTCATGTACTCGCGCAGAATGAGCAGCGCGTCATCGAGCAGGATGACACCCTCGTCACGAACGTGCAGGAGGGATCGAATGCATGCGATGACGCAGTCCGGATCGGCCTGGCTGCTGCGTGCGTTGGCGACAACCGGCACGTTGGTATCGACAACGAAATCGCTCATCTCTGGGAAGCTTTCTTTCGTTCCATGACAGCTTGCGTTATCGCGGCTATTTCACCGAATTCGTCGCCAAAGAAGTCCTTCGGCCAGTTCAGGATGTTTCCGTACAGATCCACATCTAACTGCACTAAATCCGAGCCTTCGGCTGTGGCCTCGCAGAAATACAGGGCCGTCTCCTCCGGACTGACGACTTGCTCGGCCACCCGCCGCTGAAGTCTGCGCAGCAGATGCTCGCTGTGGCTCTCGACGACTATCTGCACCTGGCGGTTCTTCACTGCGTCGATCAGAACGTCCGCCAGGCCCGCCTGCACGGATGGATGCAGATGGATTTCCGGCTGCTCCAGCAGGATGATGGAGCCGGGCGGCGCGTAGTAGCACAGGGCCAGGACCGGCAGAATCTGCGAGACGCCAAATCCTACGTCGGTGATCAGGACTTTGGCCGACGCAGGCGTCTTCTGAACCAGGACCTGATAGATGCTGCTGTCCTGGGCGACTGGTTCCATGGCGAAGGCATGGATCAACCCCAGATCCTGCAGCCAGCGGGCGACTCGCTGCTCCAACGTCAAACGCCGCCTCTTGAATCCCGGCGATATATCCGCGCCGCGCGCTCTGGCCGCCAACATGGCGTCGATCACGCGTTCGCCGCGCCGCCCCATGTCGGCCGGTTCCGATCCCTTCCAGGCGTAGTAGCGCTGGGGAAATTCGCGCAGCGGCCCCAGATAATAGACCTGGTTGAAGAGGTTTTCGAACGCCAATTGCAGTTGCGACAGAAAGCCGGCGTTTTGGTAATAGGCGTAGACCTGATCGGGAAATCCGTAGAACTTCACCGGCGCCGGCGCGTCCCACGGTCGGCCTTGCGTGCGCACAAAGCGGAAGCCCTCGCCCTGGCTGGTCAGCTCGTATTTTCCTTCGCCTTGCCCCTTGCGGGTGAGACGAAACGTGTGTTCGGGCAGACGGTACTCAAGATAGGTGACAGCCAGGCGATCTGCGCCGTTCTCGCCCAACTCGCATTCGAACGCCAACTGCTGCGTCGCGAAGATCGTCCGGGTGTTGTCCTCAGGGCTTGTGACCTGAAGCGGCTTGGGCAGGCTCCATTTCACGGCGAACTTCATCGAGCCTGGCCGCACGTGGTTGCGCACCACGTCCCGGAAGCTTCCCAGGTTGGTCAGGCTCTTTTCATCACCAAACTCCATGACCTGGGCGCGGTCGGTGGACTCGATGGTCTGTTTGAGCATGAGCAGAAGCTGCAAGATGCTGGTCTTGCCGGAACTGTTGGCGCCAAAAAGCCCGGTGATGGGCGCCAAGCGCATGGACTCCACAGATTTCCAGGATTTGAAGTTCGCGAAACTCAGTTCGGTGATCATGGCCCATCTCCTTCACGCGCAGCAAACAGATCAGGTTGCAGTGGCATCGTCTGCCTGGCGTCGGCGGCCAATCGCCCGATCTCCGGCCAACTCTGCACCAGCCCATTGTACCACAGCGCCTCGGCGGCGCGCTTCTTGCGCTCGCACAGGGTGTAGAGGCGATAGGCCAGCTCGCGCGGCGTCTCGGCCTGGCTCTTCAGCAACCGCGCCGGTTGATTGACCATCTCCCAGACGGTCAGGCGGGTGTTGGAGAGGGTTTCGGCTTGGCGCCGGGTTTCGGTCAGGGCCGACGCTTTCAGGCGCTCGCAGGGATGAAGTCGGGTTGTGATCGTACGAAGGATGACACCTGGATCTGGTCGGCCTTTTGGCTGCTCTGCGCCAGATCGTAGTGCATCTGGAGTTGCAGCCAGCCTTCCGGCGTGCGACCGAAGGCCTTGGACAGGCGCACGGCCATCTCCGGTGAGATGCCGGCATGGCCGTTGAGCAGCAAAGAGAGGGTCTTGCGGCTGACGCCCAGGCCGGCCGCAGCCTGGGTGACCGTCAATTCCAGCGGCTCGATGTATAATTCGCGGATGATCTCACCGGGGTGAGGAGGGTTCTTCATAGGCATGGGTCGTCAACTCCTAATGGTAGTCAAGATAGTCCACATCCAGCGCATCTGTATCCTCGAAACGAAAGATGACACGCCAATTCCCGGACACAGTCACAGCGTAGAAGCCTTGCAAACTGCCGCGCAACGTGTGCAGCCGCAGACCAGGCGCATTCATGTCGGCGACATTTGTAGCCGAGTCGAGCAACGCAAGGATCTGGCGCAACCGTTTGACATGCGCCTGATGCACGCCTTTGGTTTCATCATCTTGATAAAACGCCGCCAGACCCTTGTGCCGGATGTTGCGTATCATGTAGAAATTGTACCGTGTTACGTTACGGGTGTCAAATACCGTTACCCCTCTCCTGTTGGGTCGAACAGACTGCTTTGAGCCGGTTGGGCCTTTTCCTCGGCGCGCGCCAGGCGCATGATCTCCGGCCAGCTCTGCACCAGCGCGTTGTAGGAGAGCGCTTCGGCGGCGCGCTTCTTGCGCTCGCACAGGGTGTAGAGGCGATAGGCCAGCTCGCGCGCCGTCTCGGCCTGGCTGCCCAGCTTGGCGGCCAACTCGGCCGCGCCCGACTCGCCGCCGGTTTCCAGGGCGCGGATCAGTTGATGCACACTCTCCCAGGCGGTCAGGCGGCGGTCTGTGGCCGGGTCCCAGTTGGCCGGCAGTTCGTTGGGCTTGAGCAGCCTGACCTTGCCGCGGCTGGAGACCAGGATACCTGCGTCCACCATGCCGTCGACGCTGGTGTTCTTGGCCTTGGAAAGCGTCTCAGCCACGCCGTACTCGCCCTCCGCAAAGCCCGACTGCTCGAACCAGGCCAGCGCCCAGCGGCTGTCGGCGTCGAAGTCGCCTTCCTGCTCAGCCAGTACTTCGTCTAGAGTCTGGTTGATCAGCGCCAGCGCCTCGCGCACCGGAACCGGGTTCCCGGCCGCGTCCAGCACCTTGGCGTAGCGGGTGTAGACGGCCATGCCGGGACCGATGGCAGCCTGGGCCAGGTCGACCGGGGCAATGTTGCTGCGCTGCAAGTGGGCAAGTGCGATGGGTAGTTCGGCCTTGAGAGCAGCAACAAATTCGCGGCGGGTGGCGGTGGGCGCATCGGTGGGTCGCTTGCGGCAAACGAGGACAATGCTGGAGGCGAGGGCGTTGGACGATTGACCACGCAAGCGGCTGTCGTTCTCAGTTCGCATTGGCCAAGTACCACTGGCGGCGAATCCAGCGCGGAGTGCCGCATCGAGGAAGGTTTCCCATCCAGTGCTAGCGGTTCCTTCATCACCGCCGCTCTCGGATTGCTTAAAGGCATAGTAGATGGTGACCGGGAAGGCCGGATGTGCTTGCTCCGCAAGGCGGTGCATCGCCCTTGTCATGCCGTTGAGGAAGAATGCCTCGGCGCCTGCCTTTCCGTCGTGGCGATATGCAAAGGCGACTAGTTCCTCGGCCTTGGGCACGGCCAGCGTAGCGAATAGATCGGGAAAGACAGGCTTTAGCGTCCGACGCAACCAGACGTAGAAAAAATCCGAGAGATCAGCATAGGGAACGTTGTCGTAGTATGGCGGATCGGTGGAGATGACCTTTGCATCTGAGATTCCTTGCTGCCCGGCATCTGCCTGTAGTGCAAAACCAAGTGCATTCGGTGGAACAAACTCGAATGTCTTTTCGAATGCTCTCGTAATACCATCAATGAAGACGACCCAAGCGCCGGAGCTGTCTCCAAGCGGATTACCTTCTGCGAAGTCCCAGATCATTGGGATTGCTTGGCGACCAAATAGCTGTCGAGGGCACTGAGCGATCGGCTCCCATCTGCAAAGGTTATTCCCCAGGTCGGCCTGCTTGCTCAGCGCGAACGCCAAGTATACTGCTACCGCATCAGCATAAGCACTGACGCCCGTGCCGCCGGCAGCAAAGGGCTTGCCATCGTCGCTTAGGCTGGTGGCAAGCCCGTCTTGCTTCACACGCTCGCGTGCTTCTTGTACCAAGTCGGAGATGATCGTCAGGGCCACGAGTTGGCGGTCAGTGAAGAGGTCGTTCCACTCTGTCAGCCCATATAGTGTTGGAGTGAATGCCCGGGCATCTGCAACAAGAGTACCTTCTGGCCTCCACTCCGGCTTTGCCTGGCGCGCAATTGCCTCCATCGCCTCCGTGGGCGGCACATAGACCCGACCTCGCTCACCCTCAGCGACGATAGCCATCAGCCGTGCGTCCATGCGCCCTGCCATGCCCTCGGCCTTGATGTGGTCGCCTGACATCGGCGTGCCCGACATCAGGCATTTGAAGTTCGCCCCGCGCGCGAGCTTTGTGCCATTTTTTGCCGCCTCGGTGTCCTTGGGCTTGCCCACCTTCACCGTGAACCGGTACCCACCTTCCTCGATCACTGGCTCGACATACGCTTCCTTGCCCGGCTTGGTCGAAAGCATGAAAGTCGAGGCCAAAGGCACATCCACATCCGCAAATGCCGGGTTGGGGCTCTTCACAGTCCGCGCCCATATCCAGGCAATCACCGTCAGCTTCCGCCCCACATACGGCTTCAGGTCAGGCCGCTCGGCCGCCATCTCCGCCGTGATCTCCACCTTGGGATACAGGTGCCCGATGCACTTCTCGGCCTCATCCCGCATCCACTTGCCGTAGTAGCGCACGTCCTCGGCCAGCCCTTGCGCGCCTTTCCAGGTCTGCGCGATCAGCCGCTTCTCCGCGCGCGCCTCCGGGTTGACCGGCGGCCGGTTGGCGAACTTGGGCGGTATCTCGATCATAGCCTTGTTGATCAGCACTGCCACCGGGTTGAGGTCGCTGGCGTAGGCCTCCAGCCCTAGCCGTTGCGCCTCCAGCGGCAGCGCGCCGCCGCCGGCAAAGGGATCGTGAAACGCCGGCAGCTTGTGGCGGTCAAACAACTCCCTGGCGCGCGGGTGGTCGGCGTTCTCGGCGCAGGTGTAGCGCCAGCTCTGCCAGATCTCGTCGCGCGCCTGTTGCAGGACCTGCTCGTTGGTGGTGTTCTCCCACTTGACCAGCTCCTCGATGATCCGGAACAGCCGCTCCCGCTCCAGGTCGGCCACGCAGCCCTCCAGGGTGGGTTCAGGACCGGGGTCGGGTATGGCCCCGTTGCCCTCGCCGCGCGCTGCCTCGTGGGCAGCCTTGCGCCGGTTCCACGCCTCCAGCCGCTTGTGGAGCTCGCGCGTGGCCGCCCGCTTCTTGGCCGGGTCGCTGAGCAGCACGTCGGTGTGTTCCGAGGGGTCGTCCACCATCTGGGCGAAGATCACCGCCCGCGCGGCCGCCAGCGGTCGCCGCGCCCACCATAGATGCAGGGTCGACGGGTGGCCGTGGCGGATGGACTTCTCGCGCGCCGAGGCTGCGTTGATGGCGTCGAGGGGGAGGGCGACTTCGATGAGTTTCTTGCGGATGTGGGTCATGCGTCATTCCTGGTTCAGGATACCATTGGCCGCGCGGGCTGCGATCCGCACCGCGAACCACAGCGGATCGAACGTGAAGCCGGCCGGCGGGTTGCCGTTGATCTCCAGCGCCTTGCGCGCGCGCAGCACCCCTTGTCCGAACCGATTGGTGTAGCCCAGGACGCGAATGGCCTCGGCGATGACTGGGTTGCGGTAGCCAACAGCATAGGGGAAATTCTCCGGCGATGCTTCGCCGTACAGTCCGCCGGGATTGTTGATCTCGATGTGGTCGGCAAACCAATAGAAACGCACGGGCGCGTTGGATTGATAGGTGCGGTGCATGATGGCGTTGATGAGCAGCTCGCGCACCGCGATCTTGGGATAATCGCTCACAGTGGTCTCGCGCAGCGTGCTGACCGGCACCGGGTATTGGCGCAGGTTGACATCAATCAGCAGGTCGAGGGTCTGCAGAATCGTGCGCAGATCCCCCATCGCCCGCTTTTCGTCAACGATGTCGCTGGTCATGTCATCGCCGGCGTAGCGCACGAACTGAACGTAAGCACCCGGCAGGTAGTACGTGGGCGCGTCGGCCAGGAGCAGGACGCCGGCATTGGTGGGACAGTCTTGCTTCAGGTCGAACAGCCGCAGGCTGGCCAGTTGTAGCTTGAAGGGGCGCTGGTTCTCTGCAATCACCTCCTCGGCTACGGCGCGGCGCAAATAAGTCAGGTAGAAACGTTCCTGGGACAGATCGGAGAGGGTACTCCCCAAACAGGGCAGAGCATCGAAAGAGGTGGCAGAGGAGATGCGCCGCTCGCTCAGGATGCGCTCTTCTTGCTCGCTGGCAGTTGCGCGCCGCGGGCCGACACGAATCCACACCTTGCCCTTGTAACGCACAGGGGGCAAGTCCGAAGGCAGGACTTCAACCACCGCCAGATCGCCGCCGGGCAGGGTGTGTTTGCTCACCGTAATGGCCGGGAGCGGCTGAATGTTCCCATCGGAGCGCAGCGCGGCCAGGTTTTGCAGCAGATCATCGGTGACGACCAGGCCGCTCGGCCGCCCAGTGTCATCCGCGCCGACGATCAGATAGCCGGGCTGGCGATGATTGGGAAAGTCATTGGCGAAGGCACAGATGGCCTGGCCGAACTTATCGCTGTTCGTGATCGAAACGGTGCGCTCGACGCGATCGGACTCCAGTTCGGACAGCATGGTTTGGAGTTGTTGTTGGCTCAACATAATAAACTCCTCTGGGTTTGAGCTTCAGTCTGGCGCCCCGGCCCGCGCCAGCAGCCCGGCAAAATCGTAGTTCACGCTGGTAACGCCAAAATCCGGCTGGCGCTGAAAGGGCCGGCGCAGGTAGTGGACGCGCTGCCTATTATCGCCCAGAAATTCGACAAGCGCCAGGATGAAGTCGTCCGGCTTGTTGAGCGAGGTGAGGATCTCGTTCTTGGTTACCGTCACCGTGTCCGCGCCGCTCACCCGGCCCTTGACCTCGATAAAGCGTAGCTTGCCTGTGCCGGGCACGCGGCTCTCGATGTCGTAGCCCAGGTGCTCGAACTCGCGGTCGGCCGGCTCGAAGCCCAGGTCGCGCTCCACCTGCATGACGATGGCCCGCGCCCGTGCGGCCGCGGCCTGGGTGTCGGCCGCACGCCGCAGCTCGGCTTGCTCCTCGGCCGTCAATTGTCCCGTCATCGCGCGCAGCAGCCCCAGCGGGATCACCAGCAGGCCGCCCAACACCACCGGCGGCAGCGGCGAGATCTGCGCCTCCAGCTTCAGATCGTCCAATCGCTTGTGCAGGCGTGCTTGCAGCGCGTCGGCCCGCTTCCTGGCCTCGCCTGAGTTCAGCCGGGCGTTGGGCTTGCCCGCCTGCTCTTGCAGCTTGAGCTGCTCGGCCCGGTGATCCCAATAGGTGATCTCCTTGACCAGCCGATCCTTGACGGCCGCCTCGGTCTTGGCCAGCAGCGCCAGCTTGCCCTCGCGCACTTCCTGCAAATGCTCAGGCACCACGCGCGCCACGGCATAGCCTTGCGCCTGTTGTTCCAGTTGACGCGTGATCCAGGCGCACTCAGGCCGATCCAGAATGACGCCGACGCCCGGCTCGCCCTCGGCCAGCGGCCGGTAGTCCAGGTAGGGCGCATAGTGCATGTGCCGCGCCTGGCCGGCCGCGTTCAGCTCTACATACAGCATGCGCTTGGAGACGACGCGGCGCTCGCCCGACCGGGTCAGGCTGGCGTCCTGGATGGCGTGTTCCAGGTAGAAGAGTACACGCGGCTCGGCGCCCGGGTCGCGCTCGTCCACCAACACCGTGCCGCGCCGCAGCAGATCGCGGTTACGTTCCAGCGTCAGCTCGATCACCGCGTCCAACAGCGGGTGGCCGGGGCAGACAAAAGCGGCCAACGGCTGTCCCACGGGCGCCACCAGCCCCTTCTCGAAAGCGATGCGCTCATAGCGCGGCAGCACCGGTTCGCCGATGCCGATCAGGCGATCACGGTTGCGCACCGGTGCCGGCACATGCGTCACCTCGTAGCGGCGCTGCTCCCGCTGCCTGGCCGTCCCGCCCAATCGTCTGAAGGCCTCGTGGAAGAACGCCTCGATGTAGTGGGGCTGCAAGCGCCGCGCCTCGGCCCGCTCCATCTCCTCGCGGATGCGGTAGACGCGGCTGGCGTCCATGGCGTCGTGGGCCAGCGCACGGTCTTCCAACAGGTCTTGCAGGCGCTGATGGTCCAGCGCCCGGTCGAGTACAGTGGTCAGCCGGGCGCGCACCTCTGGCTGGTCGCCGTAGCGGATGGCTTCGATCAGCAGCTCGCGCAGCGGCTTGCCCTCGAACTGCAGCTTGCCCAATACGTCGAAGACCTGGCCGCCCAGCGACAGGCGCGCCTGATCGAGCTTGTCCAGCAGCCGGCGATAGACGTCACCCTCCCTGGTCTCGTCTGCCACCAGGTTCCACAGGTGGCAGACCTCGGTCTGGCCGATGCGGTGGATGCGGCCAAAGCGCTGCTCCAGGCGGTTGGGGTTCCAGGGCAGGTCGTAGTTGACCATCAGGTGGGCGCGCTGCAAGTTGATACCTTCGCCGGCCGCGTCGGTGGCCAGCAGCACCTGCACCAGCGGATCGTGCCGAAACGCCTCCTGCGACTTGGCGCGCTCCTCACGGCCCAGGCCGCCGTGAATCGTCACCACCGCCTGGCTGCGCCCCAACAGCCGGGTGATGCGGTCCGCCAGGTAGTTGAGCGTGTCGCGATGCTCGGTGAAGATCACCAGCTTCTGCCGCGGCGAGGGCGTGGGCTGGGCGATGGGGCCGGCGACGTAGAGCGCCCGCTCCTCGGCCAGCCGATTGGTGATGGCCGCTGCCGTGAAAATCTCGCCCAACAGGCTGGCCAGTTCGCGCCACTTGGCGTCCTGGCCGCTGCGCCGCACGGCCAGGGCAGCCGCCTCCAGCTCCGCCAACGTCTCGATTTCGGCCTGCAGCTCGCTGATGGAGCGGGCGGCCGTGGCCTGATCCAGAATCGCCTCCTCCACCTGGGCTACCTCGTCGTCCGGCGCGTCGTCCAGGTCCTCCAGGTCGTCGGCATCCAGCAGCGGCGCATCGGCCATGACCGCCAGGGCGAACGCGCCGCGCTGCAAGAGCTTCAGCTCGCTCAGCCGCCGCTCCAGCCGCTCACGCCGCCGGCGCAGCGACTGGTAGATGGCCTCAGGCGACGAGGCCAGCCGCCGCTGCAGGACGGTCAGGGCAAAGCCCACCGTGCCGGCCCGCTTGTCGTTCTGCAGGGCCTCGGCGCGGTTGAACTCCTCGCGCACGTAGTCGGTGACCGCCTTGTAAAGCGCAGCCTCGGCCGGCGAAAGGCGGTAGGGAACGGTGTAGGCGATGCGTTCGGGGAAGAGGGGCGTGCCGTCGAACTTGAGCAGGCTTTCCTTGTCCATGCGCCGCATCAGGTCGGTGACATCGCTGACGTGCGCGCCGTCGCGGAAGCGGCCCTCGAAGCGGTCGCCGTCCAGCAGCGCCATGAAGAGCTGGAAGTCCGCCTCCTTGCCGTTGTGCGGCGTGGCCGTCATCAGCAGCAGGTGGCGGGTCAGCGTCGAAAGCATCTGGCCCAGGCGGTAGCGTTTGGTGTACTTGATCTCCCCGCCAAACACCGTGGCCGACATCTTGTGCGCCTCGTCGCACACGATCAGGTCCCAGCGGCAGTCGGGCGCTTGCAGCTTGCCCTGCACCGCCTCGTCGCGCGCCAGCTTGTCCAGGCGGGCGATCACCAGGTTGCTCTCCAGGAACCAATTGCCCGTGCGCGCGGACTCCAGCTTGTCGTTGGTCAGGATGTCAAAGGGCAGGTGGAAACGCTGATAAAGCTCGTCCTGCCACTGCTCGGCCAGGCTGCCGGGGCAGACCACCAGGCAGCGTTGCAGGTCGCCGCGTGCGATCAGTTCCTTCATCAGCAGGCCGGCCATGATCGTCTTGCCAGAGCCGGGGTCATCGGCCAGCAGGAAGCGCAAGGGCTGGCGCGGCAGCATGGCCTCGTAGACGGCGGTGATCTGGTGCGGCAGCGGATCTACTACCGAGGTATGCACCGCCAGGACCGGATCGAACAGGTGCGCCAGGCGGATGCGCTGCGCCTCTGAGGTCAGGCGAAAGAGCGCGCCATCCCCATCGAAGCTCCACGGCCGCCCCTGCTGCACGATCTCCAGCCGCGGCTCGTCGTGGCGATAGAGCAGCTCGTTGGCCACCTTGCCCGTGGCGGTCTTGTAGGTCAGCTCCAGCGCGTCCGAGCCGTACCACTGGACGTTGACGACGGTGACCAGTGCGTCAGGCAGGATGCCGCGCAAGGCTGCGTTGGGTTGCAGGTCTTCGAGTTGGGTCATGGGATTGCTCAAATCTGGGAGAGGAGCCGCTACTGGGGCAGGGTTTCTCAGTTCTCATTTCCTGGCTACGAACTTCACGAATCAGCTTTACTGCCGAATAGCGTTGATTATACCGGCAGGGGGGCCTTGAGACAATTGACAACGTTTCCTGCTGCTCGCGCCCTTGCCGCCGGCAAGATCGGCGGCGAGAGCGCTGGCAGCGGAGTTTACAGTGCCGTTTACACGTTCCTTTACTCCGGCAACGCTTGAATCACCGGCCCGATCGCTTGCTGGAACCGCGCCATGGCTGCGATCATCCGCTCCTGAGTCTCCGGCCAGGCCTCCTGCTCCCGCAGCCCGCCGCCGATCAGTCGGTAGCGAATGTAGGAACCATGCCCCTGGCTATTGCGGTCCCACTGGAGTGTCGCGCCGAAAAGATGCTCGATCTCTTCACGCCGGGCGAACAACCGATCAAAAACGCGCTTGTTTTCAGTGGCGTCGCTCTGATAGATTGAGAGATCAATCCCGGCATCGTACATCCGGATCGAGTATTCCCAATACAATCGCTTCTTTTCGGCTGTTGGCACATAGATCAAGCTATTGATCCCCTGTCCGAGCCGTGCAGGCAGCGGCGCTCGCCCGACCGCCCGTTGTATGAACGCCCGCCAGAACTCACGCCGCATCAAGTGACGAGGCGCCAGTCCTTTCTCCGTATCATCAATCGTATCATCTGTGTCATCCGGCGCCGGCGCGTCGTCAAGCAGCGCCAGGACAGCCGGCGCCGTCATGGGATCCGGATCAGGTTCAGGCCTCGTTCCGGCTGAAAGGGATGCAAAGGCGTCCCGTATCACCCTGGCCATCCGTCTCCGGCGCTGCTCTAGAAACTCCTGATATGCCATCTGCGCCCAATCATCGGGCAGCGCATGCCAGTAGTGCATCTGAGCCAACTCATTTGGCCTGAATCGCGCTTCGTATTTCGGAATATACTTCGCCGGTGAGTCAGCTGAGATGGCGATGTTGTCTGCCCACTCCACCAGGGCATAGTTTGCGATCTGGTTGGTATCCCGCACCTCAGTGATGCCGAGCTTCGCCAGATAGCCTTTGGGGAAGAGGTGATGCCGTTCCACAGCAGATTTCTTCGCCTTCAGAGCTGGATCGAGCAATTCGGCCACAGAGATGTTGGAAAAGAGCGCTCGCGCGCCCAGCAGATTCAGCGCGGCATAATAGGCAAAGAGCGATGGGCTGCGCGGCGATGACGTCGCCAGCTCGTTCGGCAGGGTGATGTTCCAGTAATCGTCGGTGAATGTGTCATCCACGATCCGATCCAGCACGGCTACAAAACCATCGGCATCACTGACATCCCGCAACCGCGCCAAATCCTGCTCCATAACCGTCTCCGGCGACCCGGTGTACCGTCCCGTCAGAGAAGTCATGAAGAACCAGCGGGCGATCACGTTGCGCAGTGTGTACGCTTCCACGTGATAACCCCGCTTGCCGATGAGGTAGAACGTGTAGGCATACAGCAGCGCGACCTGCGAGGTGATCATCTGGCTGCTGCGATAACCGGCCCGCACCAGTGTCTTGAGGAAATCGTGCCAGTTCTGCAAATCCAGTGTGTACTGCTGGGCCTCACGCAACACCTCGAATTGCTGCGTGCGCAGCTCGTCGGAGAACCGCTCCGTTTCCAAGTCCTTGCCCCGCAAAATAGAGTAGACATGCTGCAAACGGGCGCGGCGAAATCCCAGGCCTACCTCCACCCGCAGCAGTTGATCGGGATTGGGTTGAATGAAGTAGTTGAATGGGGATGCTGCAATCGAAGGCTGCCTGGCCTGCCGGCAGAAGCGCTCCAGGTCCGCTCGCCCCTCGTCCCAGAAAACCGACATCAGGGTCAGGATGAAGTCCGCCTGGTTCAGAATGGTACCCTTGCTGTTGATCCGCACGAACACATCGGCGACCTGTTCCTCTGTGGCTGCGCTGGATAGCTCCAACGCTGTGAAGGGAAAGGTCTGTAGATTGTCCAGGTTGTTGATCGCTTTGCGGATAGCCTTGGTTTCTTCAGCACTGATGGGCCGGCTCAGGCGCAGCCGCGTCAGATACTCGTCGGCTAGCTCGAACATGTCGGTGTGGGACGCCCAGATTTGTGAGATGTCGGGGATGAATTCAGGATTCTTGCGGACAGCCGCGTCCGTAACCTCGAACTTTTCGGTCAGGGGCGAGAATGCGATGCTGATCTGTTCCTGCCGGTAATCGTCGCGCACCACCGGCACGCCCCGCATGACCGCGTACAGCGATGTGAGCCGCTGCTGGCCGTCCACGATCAGCAACCGCGGCACTTTCTGCTTGGTGCTCGTCCCGATCTGCCGGTGCCCGTCTCCAATGCCATTTGCCCAGAATAGTAGATACCCTACCGGAAACCCCTTGTACATCGAATCGAAGAGATCGCGCACCTTGGTGTTTGGCCATACGAACGGCCGTTGGATTTCCGGCAGCCCGATCTCGCCCATTTCGATATCTTGGATGAGTTTTGCGAGGTTGTAGCTGACTTCTTTGAAAAGTGTCGCGGCCATGGGTGACTCCTACAATTCAATGGCGTAGATGCGACGCACTGCTGCGCTGCGCGTGAGGTCTTCGAGTTGCGTCATGGTATGGGGGATCATCTGCAAAAAGCGTGCAGGTGACAGGCGTTTTGCAAGCGACTGTTTGCTATTGTACCTGAATTATACCGACACAAGGCCGCTTGCAACAATGCGTCTATAACGCGCAGTTGCTTTTATAGATGCGCACGGATTTTGGTTCGTTCCCCCTGCCCATTTCCCGCCCCCCGCGGCAGCAGACGCCCTTCAACACCTGAAATGCCCTTTTCCGCACCCCGGCGCCAATACAAAACAGCCCACGGTGAAGATCCGTGGGCTGTTCGACGCTGCGGTGTGGGCGAGGAGGGGCTCGAACCCCCGACCTCACGGATGTGAACCGTGCGCTCTGACCGGCTGAGCTACTCGCCCGAACTGAATGTTATTATGCCATACGCCCCGCGGCGATGCAAGATCCGCCGCGGTTGTGCTACAATCCCCCCGCACCCCCCCCATTCCCCGGCTCCTCATGCGTCGATTCAACCGCGGCTACGCCCTCATCTTCCTGCTCATCTTGCTTGTCGCCCTCCTGGCCGCGCGGTGGACGCACCAGCAGGTCGAGGGCCGCTATCAGGCCGATCTGGCGCGCCTGGCCGCATACACCTTCGATGACTGGATCGCCCTGCTGCGCCTGGAGGAACTGCTCGGCGATCCGCCGGTTACGCCTGTACCCCTGGATGATCTGTTGCACTCTCCCACCCCCACCCCCGCGCCCTGACCCCGCTCCATGCCCGAATACCCCTTGCCCCTCCCGCATCCTGCCGATTCTGCCGCCCGCGCCCCGGTCATTGCCATCGATGGCCCGGCCGCCTCAGGCAAGAGCACGGTGGGCGAGGCAGTGGCCCGGCGACTGGGCTTCCTCTACTTCGATACCGGGGCCATGTACCGCGCCGTCACCCTGGCCGCGCTCAGCCGCGCCACGCCGATCGGCGATGAAGATGCCGTGACCACGCTGGCTGCGGCGGTACACATCGACATCCTCCCCCCCTCGGTCGCGGACGGCAGGCAATACACCGTGCTGTGCGATGCTGTGGATGTCACCTGGCAGATTCGCCGCCCTGAAGTCGATGCCAACGTCTCTGCGGTCAGCGCCTATCCGGGCGTGCGCGCGGCCATGACGCAGCAGCAACGCCGCGTGGCCGCGGGGGGCCGGGTGGTGATGGTGGGCCGGGATGTGGGCACCGTCGTCTTCCCCGAGGCGCCACTGAAGATCTATCTCGATGCCTCGCTGGAGGTGCGCGCCCGCCGCCGGTATGAGGAACAGATCGCCCGCGGGGAGTACGCGCAGTACCTGATCACCCTGGAGGCGATGCGCGCCCGCGATGCCTATGACAGCAGCCGCGATGCCGCGCCCCTGCGCGCGGCCAGCGACGCCGTGATCATCCACACCGACGCCCTCGATATCCCGGCGGTGACGGCTGTGGTATTGCGTCTGGCCGGCCAGGTGCTGGGCATCGCCATCGCAGCGGAGGCGCTGGAGGCATGAGCGAAGATTTCACCTATCTTGCCCGGCCGGGGCCGTGGCCGCGTTTCCGCCGCGGCTTCTGGCATGTGATCTTATACGGGTTGGTGCGGTTGCTGCTGGGCATCGACCAGCGCGGGGTGGAGCGGCTGCCCGCGCAGGGGCCGGTGATCCTCTATTTCAACCACATCCATTACGCCGATCCCTTTGTGATCATCGGCATGTTGCTGGGCAACCGTTATGCCGTGCCCATCGCCAAGCTGGAGCTTTCCACCGGGCCCCTCATCGGCAAGATGGTGCGCTGGTTTGGCACCATTTTCGTGGAGCGGGGCGAGGCCGACATGCCCGCATTTCGGGCGGGGTTGGCCGTTTTAGAGGCCGGGCACGTGTTCATGATCTCGCCGGAGGGCACGCGTAGCCGCGGCCAGGGCCTGCTGCCGGCCAAACGGGGCACCGGTATGCTGGTGCGACGTACACACGCGGTTTTGCAGCCGGTGGCCATCTGGGGCACGACCGATTTCCCCGGTTTTTACAAGCGGGGCAAGCGCCCGGTGGCTCACATCCGCTACGGCCGACCCTACCGCTTCGAGATCCCGCCCGACGCCCCCCGCAAAGAAGTGGAAGCGATTGTCAGCGATTACGCCATGCAGGAATTGGCGGCGCTGCTGCCGGAGGAATTGCGCGGCGTCTATCAGCCGCCCGCCGCGCCGCATCCCTGGGTGCGGTTCGTGGATTGAGGGTTGTCCTTCGTCCCGCGCCCTGGCGCCGTTCGTCATTGCCAACCATCGCCGTGAATCAGAGGCAGGTATAGCCTTCGCTCGGTCTCAGCCGTCGGTGATGGCGAAGGTGTTGCAGTTGGAGTGAGTGGAGCAATGGGGGTAGCCGTGTTGGTGACTGTGGGCGTCACCATGCTGGTGGGAGTCGGCGTATGGGTGGGAGTGAGTGATGGCGTGCTGGTTGGAGCCATCGATGTGGATGTCGGCGTCGGGCTGGGATGAGGCGGGTAGGTGGCCATACACCAAACTCGCAAGCGAGCCTCTGTTGTGGGCGAGCCCACAGTCCCATAGACACAGCCATGTTGGGCGGCAGAAATACTGGTAGAGCCTTCCGTTTCAATATATCTAAGAAATTCTGTAACTTGGGTAACGTCGCTCACGTCGAAAGCAACGATGTCAGGCGGGTGCTCGACATGCCAACTGTCTGGGGTCCAAGTATCCGCGTAGAGGCGTCTACCCTCGCCCACCAATCGTCCAATACAATAATCTTCTAACAATACATCGGCAACGATTTGCACTTGCGACCAATCTCGCGTATCGAGAACTTTGAGATGGCAATCTTCCCAATCCCACGTCAGTTCGTTGAACTTTGTGGTAGCAAAGTAGAGATAATCTTCCGTGGCAAAAAAAGCTGATACATCTTGTGTCAATTCGCTAACAGTGGGCGAAGCGATCTCAAACGGCTGATCGGGGTCGGACAAATCATAAGCAACCATATATGAAAATTCTTTATATGAGTTAAAAACATAAGCAATACGCTCTACAACATCAACATCACGAGGCTCGTCGCCAAAGACACTTACGAATTGAGGGTTTACAGGATCAGAGACGTCCACTATTGCGATTTTGCCGTCGCCTGGCGGACTAACGTCTCCCATGTACATATAGCCGGCATCGACTCTCAAAAAATGGATCGAAAAGGCTGGTAACGAAAACAATGCCACCTGTTGCGGGTTTATGGAGTCGGCAACATCAATGATATATACACCATCTTGATAGGGATCATGGGGGAGACCATGATTTAGCACATATAAGTAATTGAGGCTGGCGTCAAACCAACCCGCACCTTTGGGCACGGTATCGGGCCATGAAACTCTGCCGATCAGTTCAGGAGTAGTTGGACTCGAAATATCAAGAATCTCGATGGCCTGCTGAGCCTGATTCGCCCAATATAAACGGTCGCCTTCGATGATGATGGGGCGATATCGTTCGTAAAGCGGTGATGTGGGGGAAATTACTGTACTTACGCTCTGAATGAGTTGCGGTGACCAGATTCCGAACACAATCAAAACAATCTCCGTTATCACGAACCATGCACGGCTATTCTTGGGCGCAGTCATAGGAATGTCTCCGGATTAGTGGCATGTGTGCGTCCATTCAATTAGTCATACCCTATCGTAAGTAACGGACGCTTACTGGCGTTCCAATACTCGTTGGACGGGAAGTACATATTCTTGTTGACACCTGCAAAGGAGGCATACAAGATGAAAGAAGTGTAGCCTTGTTGGACAAGGGGGGTCACATCGAAGTGGAGCCAGGAGCCGACTTCCGTATAGTTCAACGTTCCGCTTACGGACAGTTCAGTCCTGTCAAATGCTCCCTTAGGAGCCTATGCATAATAAAGTGAACAACTATCCCAGCTCCAACCAGGCAACTTGTTCAACTTATTTTGAATAGCCTCCTTAGCGCCCGATATCTGCCACGGATAACCGCTGCGATAATGTGTCCATGTGGTCTGGGAGGCAACCCATTCAGGTTTTAGGCCTGCCACATGCACCGTAACATCACCGCCATAGACAGACTGACCGGTGTAGTAGAATGACAAAGTGCCGGCGATCACTTCGCTTGTATTGATTCCTTCGACACGATTACGAACCATCGCTACGAATCAGAGGGAGATACAGCCATTGTTCAACCGCGCTGGTGGGTGAAGGAGTTGGAGTGAGCGGCAAAATGGGTGTAGGTGTGTTAGTAGCCATTGGCGTCACTGTGCTGGTCGGGGTCAGCGATGGGGCGTGCGTGGGAGTGAGCGTCGGTGTGCTGGTTGGAGTCAGTGAGGGCGTCGTTGTCGGAGTGGGCGATGGCGTAGCCGGCGGTGTCAGTGATGGCGTGGGGGTCACTACCGGATCATTTGTGCAGAAAATCTGGAGGCCTGAAGAAGTACCCGCATAGATGCAGGTACCCTGCACATCAATATCCAGGATAAGACGCTCTAGTGTATAGCTAAGCGTAGAATTCGGATACATGGGATCTGTCAGGTCATACACATCGATTGTCAAACCATGCGCAAGATACAGCTTGTCATTCTCAATCACCATACTTGTAATGGCGCTCATGTCAAACGAATTCACCCAGACTGGTCTGACGGGGTCACTTATATCGAACACAACTAACAAAGGATCCCCAGACCAAACTGCCGCGGAAACATAAAGATAGTGCCCGTGAGCAGCTAAGCTAATCGGCGTAAAGCCATCGGGCCAGTCAGGCTGGTTGAGCCAGCTATAACTAATATGACTAGAAGGGTCATTAATGGACACAATTTCGAGTGTCGACCCATTTTCAGAAGCTGCATATACGTGTGTTTCCAGGACAGCGATCTGGCTCTGAGAATAGCCAAAGCCAGCATGGAAAATGGAGCCAATCTCTATAAGTGTGGCCGGGGTTGCCACTTCGTAGATGCGGATATAACCACCAGTAGTACCTATTTGCATTAGGCAGATATTCTGAGCCTCAACTAAAGCAGTATCTGTAAGGGCAATGCTAATAGACCCAATGTGGCGATGATTTCCGATAACTTGCGGATGCAAGGGGTCACCGACATCAATGACTTGAATGCCTCCTGTATCAGCAGGAACATATGCGTAATTGTCTATGACAGCAATATCATAGACCATACCAGTACACTGATATTCCTCGTTCACGTCTCCGTATGGGGCCAGCAATCTTCCCGTCTCTCCCAGTTGCACTGGAGCCAATGGGTTGGATATATCCACGATCACGATCTTATCAGTGATGCCAAGATAGGCATAATCGCCTTGTACCGTTAGGGTGCGAACTCGACCTAAATTTGTCAAGCTGCCTGCGGCGAAATCACTCGACAAGAAGGTCGCCGTGATAGGAATTGTTAACCCAATTGATAACAACGTTACTAATAGTGGTATTGCCATACGGCTGTAGTTCTTCATGGCTCTACGGTACCCCCCATTCCACATAGCGGATGGTCAGCCTGGGTCGCTTGGTCACATCCCAATACTCATTGGATGCGAACTGGACATCCTTGTTGACTCCGAGTGAAGAGGCATACAGAATGAAGTCGTATACACCTGCGCGCACCATATCGGTGACATCGAAGTCGATCCAGGTTCCCACTTCCAGATAGTTGACGACTCGACTTTGAGAAGGAAACCAGCGATCGTTTGCGCCTTTGGCTCCGGCCGTCTGCCAACTGCCGCCGTTTCGATATTGCGTCCAGGTCGTCTCGCTTGGTATCCAATCTCTTGGCATCCCGGCGACATGGGCCATAATATCGCCCCCGTTAACCGATTGACCTGAGTAGTAGAGCGATAACGTGCCGGAAACCACTTCGCTCGTGTCAATCCCTGCAAAACCTATCAAGGATGATTTGATCTCAGCCTCGGTCCTGCTTGTGCGGAGATAAAGAACCGGGAAAGTGTTATGCGGCGTGGGCGACTCCCAACTCGTGGTAACGATGTGCGTGTCAACCCCGCCTGTATAGCCGTTCACGCCATGTTGATACGTTTCTGTGGGAGCGGACATTGCGAAGAGTTGTTGTACATGCATCGTCCAGCTTGGCGGACTGGCATCCTCGGTAGGATGGAGGATCCACCAGGCCTTGGCGTCATCCCATGTAGCAAATTCAGGATACCAGCCATTGTTGATGCCAAACATACTGAAAATCTGAAATCCGATAAAGTCACTACTACCAAAGGACAGGGCATCTTGGGAATATACTTCATCAAAATGCTGCTCGCCTTCAGGCTTGACCCAAACGACAATTCTTCCGTTGCCATTGTTATTGCTGGCGTACAATCGCAAAGTATACAGACGATTCGTGTCGAAAATAGTCGTTGTAATGTAGTCGAATTGCCCCCCCCCCGCAAAGGCTGTCGCTGCACAACACATGCAGATACCCGCTCATATCAAAATACGCCAATACCCCCCATCCAACCGGTGTGTAAAGCGTAATGCCCGTCATAGTCTGCCTGTTGGACATCATCCCCAATACAGACTCTACGGTCAGGTCGGGATCGGCTACAGGAAGGTATTTGTCCGCCCAACAACCTGGCCAGTTTTGATTCTGATCCCCTTCATAACAGTACCACGAGTCGGAACTCCCCACTTGGTGTATCGCATCATTCTCAACATGGAAGTAGGTAAAACTGCCCGGAGCAGCGCCGTCCATTCCCTCGGCGAAGTCGGGTGTTGGGAGCGGATTTGGTGTAGCTGTAGGCGTAGGTGTGAATGTAGGCGTTGATGTTGTCGGTGGAGATATTCCCTCAATGAATACCATGTGAAGGTAATCTTTCAAGTCGTCACTGTCTTCGATTCTGATATCATAGTACACTGTTTCATTCAGGTTATTCGTCGCCGAGAGGCCATTGCCCAAGGCGGCATTGACAAGCGTCGTGGTGAACGTACGAAACTGCCCCTCTCCGCTAAACTTGGGAACATCAACGAAATCACTCCCTCCAGTGCTATTGTAATGAATCCTGAAAGCGCTATTGATATTTGCTGACCCATCATCCCAGTAAGTTACCTTAATGGCGAACTCATTGCCGAACCGTTGTCGGTAGTTGTCGTCGAGATCCAGATAGATGGCATCCCGCCCCGCGGATGGGTTGAGAAACCGAACAATAGCCCCGCGCTTATCCGCTGTGCTAATACTGCCATGTTCCGAACAAGGAAGACTCCAGCTCTCGCCATATCGACAGTCTTTGTCGTTCACGCTATCCGCTATGCGGATATAGCCAAGTTCAGTGCTATTGACTTTAACCCATTGCAATCCAACATTTCTAAGCAGGAATTGATAATCTCCGGGGCGTTCCATGCACCACCAGGAAGTGACTACACCGTCTTGAGTTTGAAAGTTTTCCTCGGTTTGATTGAAGGCAATCCAGGCTCCGGGTGCGTCATTCGACTTGCGCCCGGCAAAACGGTTGATAAATTCCCAAACGTCGGCCACTTCAAAGCCGGCCTCAACGGGATCTTGTAGACGCAGGATAGAGGTTGTGAAACCTAAGAGATAGTCTGCACCATGACTGAGACCGTTTAAGGCTGACATATAGTCATGTTGATCGTATTCAACCATCGGCGCTATGCCGTCATTCTCTACCGGACATTTTCATGAAGGATTAGCTCGGGAGGTAAATCGAAGCGAACAGGCAAAGTCCAGCCGACCTTGAGATGATGCTTGAACCAGTC
>JAANMV010000987.1_pt1 | contig 33264 bp, 25 predicted proteins | sample 7279661 | NCBI WGS metagenome assembly JAANMV01 (sample SAMN14094540, study PRJNA606508) | bioreactor metagenome | isolation source: A lab-scale SPAN reactor treating ammonium-rich wastewater day 121 | place: Ireland: Galway | collected 2017-05-16
GCATCCTTTCGCCTCGAAAAAGACCTGCTCGGCCCACTGGAAGTCCCCGCCGATGCCTACTACGGCATCCAGACCCTGCGCGCGGTGAACAACTTCCGCCTGTCCGGCGTGCCGCTGTCGCACTACCCCAAGCTGGTGGTCGCACTGGCGATGGTCAAGCAGGCTGCCGCCGACGCCAACCGCGAGCTGGGCCAGCTGAGCGAGGCCAAGCACCAGGCGATCAGCCAGGCCTGCGCGCGGCTGATCCGCGGCGAGTTCCACGAGCAGTTCGTGGTCGACATGATCCAGGGCGGCGCCGGCACCTCGACCAACATGAACGCCAACGAGGTGATCGCCAACCTCGCGCTGGAATACATGGGCCACGCCAAGGGCGAATACCGCTACCTGCACCCGAACAACGACGTGAACATGGCGCAGTCGACCAACGACGCCTACCCCACCGCCATTCGCCTGGGCCTGCTGCTCGGTCACGACACCCTGCTGGCCAGCCTCGACAGCCTGATCCAGGCCTTCGCCGGCAAGGGCGAGGAATTCGCCCACGTGCTGAAGATGGGCCGCACCCAGCTGCAGGACGCGGTGCCGATGACCCTCGGCCAGGAATTCCACGCCTTCGCCACCACCCTCGGCGAAGACCTCGGCCACCTGCGTCGCATCGCCCCGCAATTGCTGGTCGAGGTCAACCTCGGCGGCACCGCGATCGGCACCGGCATCAACGCCGATCCGCGCTACCAGGCCATCGCCGTGCAGCGCCTGGCCGAGATCAGCGGCCAGCCGCTGCAGCCGGCCGCCGACCTGATCGAGGCCACTTCGGACATGGGCGCGTTCGTGCTGTTCTCCGGCCTGCTCAAGCGCACCGCGGTCAAGCTGTCGAAGATCTGCAACGACCTGCGCCTGCTCTCCAGCGGCCCGCGCACCGGCATCAACGAGATCAACCTGCCGCCGCGCCAGCCGGGCAGCTCGATCATGCCGGGCAAGGTCAACCCGGTGATTCCCGAAGCGGTCAACCAAGTCGCCTTCGAGGTCATCGGCAACGACCTGGCGCTGACCATGGCTGCCGAGGCCGGGCAATTGCAGCTCAACGTCATGGAACCGCTGATCGCCTACAAGCTGTTCGACTCGATCCGCCTGCTGCAGCGCGCCATCGACATGCTGCGTGAGCACTGCATCGTCGGCATCACCGCCAATGAAGGGCGCTGCCGCGAGCTGATGGAAAACTCCATCGGCCTGATCACCGCGCTCAACCCCTACATCGGCTACGAAAACGCCACGCGCATCGCCGGCCAGGCCCTGCTCGGCGGCCGCGGCGTGCTGGAGCTGGTGCGCGAGGAGCAGCTGCTCGACGACGCCACGCTGGCCGACATCCTGCGCCCGGAAAACATGATCGCCCCGCGGCTGGTGCCGTTGGCGGTGTGATCGCTCCCTGCGCCCGGCAACCCTGCCGGGCGCTACCTTTTTCAGGCCGCTCGCCCGGCTCGTTCGCACGGGGCGATGCCAGGTCCGTCGGCAGCGCCGGTACTTCCGCTGCCGGAATCCTCACGCTCGGCGCGTCGCTAACCACCGCCTACCTGCCGCTGGAAACCCGCCGCTAGCTCGGCAGATTCCACGCACGCCGCAGCCGTTGCAGCGCGGCGACGATCTCAACCTCCGGAACCGCCGCGAAACCCAGTACCAGTCCACCCGGCGCCTCGTCCGGCGTCTTACCGCCCAGCCAATAGTCGGCCAGCCCGTTCATTTCCACTCCGGCCGCTCGCGCCGCGGCAACCAGCTCGGTTTCGCGGTCCTGACTGTGCACCGGCACGCACAGGTGCAGTCCCGCATCCACCGCTGGCAACGCGGCGCAGCCCGGGATCGCCTCTGGCCAGTGCTGCAACAGGGTGTCGCGGCGCGCCCGCGCGGCCTGTCGCATACGCCGCACGTGGCGCTGGAAGTGTCCAGCGGCGATGAACTCGGCCATCACCATCTGGTTGCCGATATCGGAGTGGCGCATGTCCAGCGCGCGGCGGCGGGCAAACGCCTCGCTCAGACCGGGAGGCAGCACCAGGTAGCCGAGGCGCAGTGCGGGAAAAGCGATCTTGCAGAAGGTGCCGACGTAAAGCACCCGTCCCTGCCGGTCCAGCGCCGCCAGAGGCGTCAATGGCGTGCCGCTGTAACGGTACTCGCCGTCGTAGTCGTCCTCGACGATCCAGCCGTCGTTGTGCTCGGCCCACGCGAGCAATTCCAGGCGTCGTGCCAGCGACAGGGTCACCCCGGTCGGGTACTGATGCGAGGGCGTGACATAGGCCAGCCGGCAGCCTTCGATCTGCGCCAGTGCCGCGGTATTCAGCCCCTCGCCATCCACCGCGACTCCACACAGCTCGGCGCCAGCCACGGCAAAGGCATGGCCAGCGGCACGGTAGCCGGGATTCTCCACCGCTACGCGATCGCCAGGTTGCACCAGCAGCTGCGCACAGAGGCTGATGCCCTGCTGCGCGCCGCAGGTGATCACTACCTGGGATGGATCACAGTTAAGCCCTCGACTGCTGCGTAGGTAGGCGGCTACCAGTTCGCGCAACGCGAGTTCACCCGCCGGATCGCCATAGCCCAGGCGTGCCGGCGATGGTTTGCGCCAGAAGCGCGCCATCAGTCGTGCCCAGGTTTCGAAGGGGAACAGGTCGAAGGCCGGCACGCCGATGCGAAAGGCCCTCGGCGCACCGTTCACCGGCGGCGCCAGGTGATGGCGCTGCAGGCGCAACAACGCCTCGGTCGGCGCCACGCCTGAAGCAGCCGGCGACATCAGCGGCCGCGCGCCGCCTAGTTCCACCACGTAAGTGCCATCGCCGACCCGGCCTTCGATGTAGCCCTCGGCATACAGCTGATCGAACGCCCGGGTAACGGTGTTGCGCGATACCGCCAGCAGCGCCGCCAGATCGCGACTGGCCGGCAGCCGACTTCGCCCAGCCAGACGGCCATCGAGGATGCGCTCGCGCAGGGCCCGATAGAGCTGGCGTGCCAGCCCCTGGCTGCGGTCCAGGCGAATGCCGGAAAGGTCGACGGGCAACGGTGGTGTGGACGGCATGAGCGTGTATTGGCTCCATCGAAGTCATAGGCAATGGATCTTACAGCGGACCAATATCTTACCTAGCATGGCGGCGTCGCACTTGGAGAAACGTCATGTACCTGCCCGCCTCATTCCGCCAGGACGATCTTGGCGAGATGCACCGCCAGACTCGGGCAACGCCGTTCGCGCTACTGACCAGCGCGGGCACGGACGGGGTGCAAGCCAGCCACCTGCCGCTGCTGCTGGAACCGGACGAAGGCGAGTTCGGCACGCTCTACGGCCACTTCGCCAGGGCCAATCCACACTGGTGCGAATTACGCGGCGGGGCCGAGGGGCTGGCGATCTTCAGCGGTCCCGACGCCTACATCAGCCCTAGCTGGTACCCGGGCAAAGCGGAGCACGGCAAGGTCGTGCCGACCTGGAACTACATCGCCGTGCACGCGCGCGGCCCGGTGCAGCTGATCGAAGACCGCGAGAGCCTGTTGCAGATCGTCAGCCGCCTCAGCGACCAGCATGAAGCCGGTCGCCCGCAGCCCTGGGCCGTAAGCGATGCACCAGACGACTACCTGGCCGCCATGCTGCGCGCCATCGTCGGCTTCGCCTTGCCGATCCGCCGGCTGGAGGGCAAGTGGAAACTCGGACAGAACCGCTCGCCAGCGGACCAGGTGGGGGTTCGCCAGGGCCTGGCCGCCTCGTTCGATCCGCGTGAGCAGGCCCTGGCCGCGCGCATGCCAATTACCGACTGATGAGAAATGCACCGTGCTTGAAATCTTCCCCATCACCACCGCCGACCACGCCGCCTGGCACCAACTCTGGCAGGGCTACCAGCGCTTCTACGCCGCCGTGATTGCAGAGGAAACCAGCGATGTCACCTGGCAGCGCTTCCTCGACCCGGCCGAACCGATGCACGCCGCGCTGGCCTGGCATGAAGGCCGGGCCGTCGGCCTGGTGCACTGGATCTTCCACCGCAGCTGCTGGACTCGCGCTGATTACTGTTATCTACAGGACCTCTACGTGGCCGAAGGCATTCGCGGCAAGGGTATCGGCCGGGCGCTGATCGAGCACGTCTACGCGCAGGCCGCAGCCGCCGGCGCCGCACGCGTCCACTGGCTGACCCAGGAGACCAACTACCCCGGGCGCATGCTCTACGACCGCATCGCCGAACGCTCGGGCTTCATCCAGTACCGCAAGCTGCTCTGAGCCGCTACTCGATCTCAAACAACCCATCACGAATCTGCGCGCCGGCCAGGCGCTGGCGAATGTCGTCGTCGATGCGCGGATCGTCGGGGGCGTAGAGCATCACCTGGCGGTAGGCGTTGACGCGGTTGATCTCGCTGCCGAGGTAATCCCACACCACGCGGGTGCAGGCCGGGGTGCGGCGGTCGCCGCTGGAGACGCCGGTCTTCAGGCCGTTGAGGCGGCCGATGCGGCTCTTGAAGCTGGGGATGAGGATGGTCTGGCTCATCTCGTTATCGGTCAGCGACTCGTAGTCGATGAGAAACAGCCGGTCCTGCAGGTAGAACGCCGCGCCCAGGTAGCGGCAGCGCACCACCCACTCCTCAGATGTCTGCCCGGCGCGTGAGCGCTCCTGACGTTCCTGGCGCTCGAAGACGAAGCTGCCGCGGTCCTCGCGCAGGTGCACCAGCGACAGCAGGATCTGCCCCGGCACCGACATGCAGTTGGCGTACTCGAAGTAGTAGCCGCAATAGCGCGACAGCAGGCTGCTGGCGTTGTCGCGCAGCGGCTGGAACAGCTCCAGCAGCGGATCGCCGACGCCGCTGCGCTCCTGGTCGTGGCGACGCAGGCCGATCAGCTGGGCGAACTGCTCGCCAGGCAGGCCCAGTTCGTAGGCCTCGACGCCGAAGAAATCGCAGATGCGCTTGAGGTTGTGCGCGGTCGGTCGACTCTGACCACCGAGGTAGCGGTTGAACTGCGCGCGGTTGATGCCGAGCTTGCGGCAGACCTCGGCAATCGAGCGGTAGTGGCTGCAGAGCAGTTTGAGGTTGTCACCCAGGTGTTCGTACATGGCGGCGGCATCTGATGCGGGTGACGCGAGTCTAGCATCAACTCGCATCAGGTCGCCGCGACCTGCGCAATTGCGCGGCCAGGGCACGCGGCCGAATCATTTCCGCCCTGCACGTTGTCTACTCGCAAAACAACAAGAGAGACCTTCCCCCATGCTCGATATTCTCAACGACCTTATCTGGAGCAAGCTGCTGATCGTCATGCTGATCGGCCTGGGCTTGTACTTCACGATTGCCTCGCGTTTCGTCCAGTTTCGCTATTTCGGCAGCATGTTCCGCATCTTCGGCGAGGCGTTCACCCGCCAGCCGGGCCAGCTCAGTTCGTTCCAGGCGCTGATGCTCTCGGTCGCCGGCCGCGTCGGTGCCGGCAACATCGCCGGGGTTTCGGTGGCGATCATGCTCGGCGGGCCGGGCGCGGTGTTCTGGATGTGGATGGTGGCGCTGGTCGGCATGGCCACCAGCTATTTCGAGTGCTCGCTGGCGCAGCTGTACAAGCGCCGTGAACCGGACGGCGGCTATCGCGGCGGCCCGGCGTTCTACATCGAGCACGGCCTCGGCCAGCGCTGGCTGGGCATTCTGGTGTCGCTGTTGCTGCTGGTCACCTTCGGCTTCGGCTTCAACGCGGTGCAGTCCTACACCGTGGCCAGCTCGCTGCACGACACCTTCGGCGTGCCGACGCTGGTCAGCGGTATCGCGCTGATGGTGGTGATGGGCCTGATCATCTCCGGCGGTATCCGCCGCATCGCCGGGATCGCCGACGTGCTGGTGCCGGTCATGGCGTTCTCCTACATCGCCATGGCGATGTTCGTGCTCGGCAGCAACGCCGGGCAGATTCCCGAGGCTTTCGGCCTGATCCTGCGCAGCGCTTTCGGCCTGGAGCCGGCGCTGGCCGGCGGCATCGGCGCGGCGATCATCATGGGCGTCAAGCGCGGCCTGTTCTCCAACGAGGCCGGCCTGGGCAGTGCGCCTAACGTAGCGGCGGTGGCCGAGGTCAAGCACCCGGTGGCACAAGGCATCGTGCAATCGCTCAGCGTGTTCATCGACACCATCGTGCTGTGCAGCTGCACCGCGCTGATCATCCTGCTGTCCGGCGTCTATCAGCCCGGCGCACCGGAAGTTGCCGGCGTGGTGCTGACGCAGACCGCGATGGCCGCGGTGGTCGGCGAATGGGGCCGGGTGTTCGTCAGCCTCGCGCTGCTGCTCTTCGTGTTCACCACGCTGATCTACAACTACTACCTCGGCGAGAATGCGCTCGGCTTCTTCACCGGCAAGCGCTGGCCGGTGCAGCTGTACCGCCTGCTGGTGGTGGCGCTGGTGCTGTGGGGCTCGATCCAGGATCTGGGCACGGTGTTCGCCTTCGCCGACCTCACCATGGGCCTGCTGGCGCTCTGCAACCTGGTCGCCCTGGCGCTGCTGTTCAAGGTCGGCCTGCGCCTGATGCGCGACTACGACAGCCAGCGCGAAGCCGGTGTAGAGTCGCCGGTGCTCGACCCGCGCGACTACGCCGATCTGGATCTCGATCCTGCCGTCTGGCCGGCCAAGACCGCCGAAGAGGCCCGTATCATCGGCAGCGCCGCCGTCCAGCACTGAGCACCCGCTCGCGTCGACCGACAGGGGGCTCCTAGGCCCCCTGTTTCGTTTGAGGAGATCCCATGCCGGCTTCCAGAAAGACCCTGGTGCTGTACACCGGCGGCACCATTGGCATGCAGCAGAGCGCCGACGGGCTGATGCCCGCCTCCGGCTTCGCCGAGCGGCTACGCGCGCAGCAGGCCCTGCAGCCCGAACGGCAGCTGCCGGACTGGCAGTTCCGCGAGCTGCTGCCACCGATCGACAGCGCCAACATGACCCCGCGCCACTGGCTGGCGATTGCCGCGGCGATCCGCCAGAGCGTCGAGCAGGACGGCTGCGACGCCGTGCTGGTGCTGCATGGCACCGACACCCTGGCCTACAGCGCGGCGGCGCTGAGTTTCCTGTTGCTCGGGCTGGAGGCGCCGGTGCTGCTGACCGGCTCCATGCTGCCGGCCGGCGTGCCGGGCAGCGACGCCTGGGACAATCTGTTCGGCGCCCTGCAGGCGCTGCATGACGGCGCGGTAGCCGGCGTCCAGCTGTATTTCCACGACCGCCTGCTGCACGGCGCCCGTGCCAGCAAGCTGGGCACCGCCAGCCTCGATGCGTTCGCCACGCTGCCGCGCCAGCGTCACGAGCCGCGCGGCAGCGGCATCCCGCCGCTTCTCGACTACCGCCAGCCGCGCCAGCCGGTCGAGCTGGCGGTGCTGCCGCTGTATCCGGGTATCCAGGCGGCGCAGCTGCGCGCCGCGCTCGCCGGCAACGTGCGCGGGCTGGTGCTCGAATGCTACGGCAGCGGCACCGGACCGTCCGACGATGCCGAGCTGCTGGCCGCGCTGGCCGAAGCCCATGCGCGCGGCGTGGTACTGGTGGCGATCAGTCAGTGCCCGCAGGGCCATGTGGATTTCGGCCTGTACGCCGCCGGCAGCCGTCTGGCCGCCTGCGGCCTGCTCGATGGCGGCGGCATGACGCGCGAGGCGGCGCTGGGCAAGCTGTTCGCCCTGCTCGGCGCCGGGCTGTCGCCCGCCGAGGTGGCGCACTGGTTCGCCGTCGACCTGTGCGGCGAGCGCGCCGACTGACGCGCCGCCCAGCTCAACCGGCGACCGGCGCCTGCTCCAGTTCGATCCAGAAGCGACTGCCGACACCCGGCTCGCTGTGCAGACCCATCTGCCCGTTCATCTGCCGGGCGAATTCCAGGCACAGCGACAGGCCGATGCCGGTGCCCTGGATCATGCTGTTCTCGCGCCCCAGGCGCTGGAACGGCTCGAACACCTGATCCTGCTGCTGCGGGTCGATGCCCAGCCCGGTGTCCTCGACGATCAACCGCACGCGGTTGCCGGCGCTCTCCGTGCGCAGCACCACGCAGCCATCGGGCACGTTGTACTTCAGCGCATTGGACAGCAGGTTGAGCAGCACCTGACGCAGCCGACGCGGCTCAGCCAGCACCTGCAACGTGTCCGGCGGCAATTGCACGTCCAGGCGCAGGTTGCGCTGGCGCACCTCCAGCGACACCAGCTCGGCGCATTCGCGCAGCAGCCCGGCGACCGCCACCGGCCGCAGTTCGAGCGTCTGCCGCTCGCTCTGCAGGCCGGACCACTCAAGCACGTCGCCGAGCATCTGGTTCAGATGGCGACTGGCCAGGAGGATCTCGTCGAGGTACTCGGCGGCCTCGGACTGGCTTTCGTCGTTGCAGTCCATGCGCATCAGCTGGGCGAAGCCGAGAATGGCGTTGAGCGGCGTGCGCAGCTCGTGGCTGATACCCGAGAGCAGGCGCGTCTTCGCCTCGTTGGCGGCCTGCGCCTGCGCCGTCGCGGCGCGCAGCTCGGCGTCCGCCTGCTTGAGCGCATCGATGTCGACGTGCGTACCGGCCAGCACCCACGGCAGCCCGGTCTGCGCATCGTGCTCCAGCACCCGGCCGCGGCTGAGTAGCCAGTGGTACTGGCCGAGCGCGTCGGCGAAGCGGTATTCGACGTCGTAGCGCTGCGTCACCCCGTCCCGGACCAGTTTCAGCTGCGCCAGCGCCCGCGGCAGGTCCTCGGGGTGGATGCGCTGGCGGAACTGCTCGCCGGTCAGCTGGCCAGCAGGCAGGCCGAAGCGCCCGGGCAGGCGTCCGCGCAGCTGCAACAGGCCGCTCTGCAAATCGAACTCCCAGAGGCTCTCGGTGGCGCTTTCCAGTACCAGCTCCAGTCGGCGCTGGGTCTGCCAGCGCCGCGTCTCGCTGGACTGCAGCTGACTGCCGATCGACAGCGTGTGCCGGGCCATGTCGTCCAGCTCGCGGATGCTCGAGGTCACCGGCGCCGGCTGCCAGCGCCCCTGACCGATCTCGTCGAGCATCTGCGAGACGCCGGCGATCGGCGCGCGCAGCGAATCGCTGAGGCGCCGCGCGCGCCGCCACATGAAGGCGAAGAAGCCGAGGTAGAACAGCAGCAGCCCGGCAATCAGCAGGTAGCCGATCTGCTGGTAGCGGCTGGCCAGGGCGTTGGTCTGGGCGAACATCTGCGCCTCGTCGACCACCGCCAGCAGGTGCCAGCCGGTCTGATCGATGGTGGTCCAGGCCACCAGCTGCGGCCGGCCGCCGAGCACCAGGCGGCGCACACCGTCCGGCTCACCTTCGATGGCGGCGGCCAGTTCACGGGTCTCGGCGCGCTGCTGCAGCTTGAAGTCCTCGGGCTTGAAGATCTCGCGGCGCACCGCCTCCTCATAGGAGTGCTCGGTCAGTTCGGCGAGGCCGAAGTCGCGCTCGCCGGGGCCGGGCAGCGCCATGATGCCCAGGTCGCGGCTGACCAGCATCGCGTAGCCGTCCCACGGCACATGCAGCTGGGCGATCTGCTGCAGGATGCCGCTGACGGTGATGTCGATGCCGTTGACACCCTCGAGGAAATCGCCGCGATAGACCGGCGCGATGGCCGACATCATCCAGCCGTGGCCGGCGGGGTCGAGGTAGACGTCGGTCCACACCACGCCGCGCTTGGGATTGTGCTCGGCGTCGGCGAGGTAATAGAAGTTGTAGTCGGGAATGACCATGTCATTCGGGTACTGGTCCGGCGTGGAGAACCAGGGGTAAATGTGGTTGTAGCTGTCCCAGCTGTTGAAATATAGGCTGGCGATCAGCGGAAAGCGCGCCTTGAACTCCATCATCAGCGGATCGAGGCTGCGCAGGCGATTGACCTTGTCCAGGTCCTGGCGCGCCGGCGGCGTGGAGCCGGAATAGAACGCCGCCGCGCCGCCCTCGTCACGCGGGCTGTAGCGCACTCCAGCGGCGTTCAGCGCCAGCGCCGGCGGGCAGGCACACGCCGACGGCTGGTCGAGCAGCGCGCGGCCGGTCAGGCTGCGAAACAGCTCGGTGGCCGCGGTGATCTGCCCCAGCTGCGCATCGATGATGCGCGCCTCCAGGCCGACCGAGGCCTGCAGGTCGGTCAGGGCAGTCTGGCGCAGGTAGTCGATATGCGCATCGCGGATGGCATTGTTGGTCAGCAGATAGACTGCGATGAGCACCGCCTCCACCAGCACCAGCGGAATCAGGGCACTCTGAACGAAGGCGCGCCAGATCCATTGGCGCAGACCGATCGGGCTTCTCGACGGCACGGGAGCTCCAGCGCACGGCGCGCAAACGGCTGATGGGCGAAAGCGGCGGGATCATATCACCGCGTCCGGCAAAACCCAGTTTCGCCGATAGGCGTAGAGCGGGCCGTGCGCTGGCGCTTATCCAGCGTTAGCCGCGCTGGCGCGCCAGTGCCGCCAGACGCACCGCCGCGTTGGCCTCGCCGTGGCCGGCGTAGCCGTTGCGCCGCTGCAGGATCTCGACGCAGAAGCGCCCCTCGAACGGCGCGGTACACACCTGCAGCAGCTCGCCGCCCTGCGCATCGCGGTCGTACAGCACATTGCCGCGGGCCAGGCGCTGCAGGGTGGCGTCGTCGAGCGCGAAGCGCGCGGCGAGGTCGTCGTAGTAGTTCTGCGGGATGTCCAGCAGCGCCACGCCGGCCTGCTGGAGGCGTTCCACCTCGGCGAGCAGGTCGTCGCAGGTAAAGGCGATGCGCTGCAGCCCGGCGCCACGGTAGCGCGCCAGCGTGTGGGCGACCGCCGTGTCGTGGTCCGGCGAAATCTCCAGCGGCAGGCGTACCCGGCCGCAGCGACTGTGCACGGCGCGGCTGCGGATCAGCCCGCGGGGGTCGAACACCACCGCCTCGTCGGCCACCTCGAAATCGAACAGGCTGCGGTAGAACAGCAGCCAGCTGGCCAGCCGTTCGGCCGGCAGCGCGCTGGCCAGCTGATCGATGCCGCGCAGGCCGCCGCTCGGCTGCGCCTGCGGGTCGATGCGAAAATCGGTGTCATAGACGCTGTGCCCCGGCGCGCCCGGTTCGACCAGATAGATCAGGCTGCCGTCCGGCGCGCGCACGGCCGGGATCTCCCGTTCGTCGGGGCCGACCAGGCCGCAGTAGGGCTGGGCGCGGAAGGCACAGGCGCGCTCCAGCGCCGGCGCCTCGCGCTCCACCCGCAGCGCCATCGCGCAGAGCGAGGTGCCGTGCGCGGCGAAGAAATCCGCGGCGAACGACTGCGGCTGGGCATTGAGCACGACGTTCGCCTCGCCCTGGCGATACAGCCACACCGCCTTGGAACGGTGCTCGCCGACGCGGGCGAAACCCAGGCGTTCGAGCCAGCCGCCGAGGCGTTCGGCCTGCGCGGCGTCGACGGCGAATTCGAGGAAATCCAGCCCCGCATGGCTGGCGGCCGGCGGTGCGGCGAAAAGGTTGCCGCGCGGCGTCGCGCCCTGCTGCTCCAGGCGCTGGCGGGTCTGCTCCTCCAGATAGAGCAGCGCGCGCAGGCCGTCGGCGGCACTGGCCAGCGCGGGCGCGGCACGCAGGCCGTCGTTGAAGATTTCCAGCGACAGCGGTCCGCGATAGCCGCTGCGCAGCACCGGCGCGAGAAAGCCGGCCAGATCGAACGCGCCCTGCCCGGGGAAGCAGCGGTGGTGGCGGCTCCACGGCAGCACGTCGAGCGCAAGCAGCGGCGCATCGGCCAGCTGCACGAAGAAGATCTTCTCGGCGGGCAGCGCGGCGATGCCCGCCGGATCGTCACGCAGCGCCAGGGTATGGAAGCTGTCGAGGACGATGCCGAGCGCCGGGTGGTCGGCCCGCGCCACCAGTTCCCAGGCCTGGCCCCAGGTCTGCACATGGCGGCCCCAGGCGAGCGCCTCGTAGCCGATGCGCAGGCCGCGTGCCTGCGCGCGCTCGGCCAGCCGCGCGAGGTCGGCGGCGAGGATTTCCGGCTCGTCCAGCGCCTCGGCCTGGGTGTTGCTGCAGACCAGCAGCAGTTCGGTGCCCAGTTCCTGCATCACGTCGAACTTGCGCTCGGCACGGTCAAGGTTGCGCTGCACGAGTTCGCGCGGGCAGCCCTCGAAGTCGCGGAACGGCTCGAACAGCGCGATGCCGATGCCCAGCTCCTCGCACAGCCGCCGCACTTCGGCCGGGCTGCCCGGGTGATGCAGCAGATCGGTCTCGAACAGCTCGACGGCATCGAAGCCGGCCGCGGCGATGGCGCGCAGCTTGTCCGGCAGGCTGCCGCTCAGCGAAACCGTGGAGATCGCCCGCGGCCAGCGCCAGCCGCGCTCGCCGGGACGCATCCGGACAGGCGCAGCGACCGGCTGGGCGCCGTTCACGCGCGGAAACGCCGCCAGATTGGCGGCCAGCGGCACGATGGCCGACTCAGTGCACGGTACGATCATGGTCGGGGGACTCGGTAAGGGAAACCAGCGGGCCGGGCTCGGCCTGCTCCAGCAGGGCGCGCAGCGGCGTGGCGATCGAGGCGGTGTAGTCCTTCACGCAGCGGTGATGGCCGCCCAGTACGTCGTAACTCTCGAAGCGGATGCCCATGTTGCGCCACGCGTGGCTGGCGTAATCGGCCGAGAAGTACACCACCGGCGCCGCCAGCCGCCCGGGCAGGTAGCGCGCCATCGCCAGCGAGTAACGCTGGAAGCGTTCGCGCACCTCCAGGTCGCGCGCCGTCGGCGCGGCTTCCGCGCTGGCGCGGCGCAGCAGGCGCCCGCCGAGTTTGTGCAGCAGGTTGGCGATGCGCTTGGGATAGGGCCATTTGCTGGTCTCGCCGAAGCGGCTCAGCGCCTCGTAGGTCCGCGCCAGCAGCGTTTCCGACAGCAACGCGTCGGCGCTGCGCAGGATGACGCGCGACCAGGGCCGCACGTTGGCGGTCGGCGGGTCGATCAGCGCGACGATCTCCACCTCTTCGCCGGCCTCGATCAGCAGGCGCGCGGTTTCGAACGCCACCAACGCGCCGTTGCAGTAGCCGCCGATGCGGTACGGACCGCGCGTCTGCCGTTCGAGGATCAGCGGCAGCCGCGCGCGCGCCATCTGCTCGACCGACGCCGGGATCGGCTCGTTGTCCAGGCCATGCGGGGCGATGGCGATCAGCGGTTGCCGCGCGCCGAGCAGCTTGGCCAGACGGCGGATGTAGTAGCCGCCCTGGGCGAAGTCGCCGTGGAACCAGAACAGCGGCGTGCGTTGCGGGTCCTGGTTGAACTCGATCACCGGGATCACCTGCCCGGCAAGGTCCTGCAGGCGCGCGGCGAGCTTGCGCGCGCTCTCCTCGACCAGCACCGTCTCGGGAATCATGCGCCCGAGCAGCTGTTCGAGTTCGGCGAGCATCTCGGTGGCGAGCAGCGAATCGCCGCCGCAGTCGAAGAAGTTGTCGTCCGGGCCGACCGCATCGGTCTTCAGCAGGCGCCGCCAGACGCCCAGCACATCGCGCTCCAACGGCGTCAGCAGCGCATCCGCAGTGGTGGTGCCGGCGCGCGCCTGGGCGGCACGCATCGCCAGCAGCGCATCGCTCAGGCGGTGGCGCAGCACCTTGCCGGTCAACCCGCGCGGCAGCTCGTCGAGCAGCTGGATGCGCCGCGGCACCTTGAAGTAGACCAGTTCGCCACGCAGAAACTCGCGCAGCGCCTCCGCCTCCACCTGCATGCCCGGCCGCAGCACCACGGCGGCGGCGACGTCCTCGCCGAGGCGCGGATGCGGCACGGCGAACGCCGCGGCCTCGGCCACCGCCGGGTGGCGCAGCAGTGCATCGTCGACCTCCTGCAGGCTGACCTTCTCGCCGCCGCGGTTGATCACCTCGCGCAGGCGGCCGTGCAGGCGCAGAAAGCCGTCGGCATCGAAGCTGCCGAGATCGCCGGTGTGGAACCAGCCATCGTGAAAGGCCGCCTGGTTCAGCGCCGGATCGCCGAGATAGCCGGCCATCAGCGTCGGCCCGCGGAGCAGCACCTCGCCGCGCTCGCCGGCGGCGACCGGCGCGCCGGCGTCGTCGACGATGCGCACGCTGCCCGGCAGCGGCCGGCCGACCGTGCCGGCCTTGTGCTCGCCGGGAAACGGCGTGTTCACCGCGATCTGCGCGGCCTCGCTGGAACCGTAGTGTTCGAGCAGCGGCATGCCCAGCACTGCCTGCAGGCCGTCGACGATCTCCTGCTGCAACGGCGCCCCGCCCGAAGAGGCGAAGCGCAGGCGATGCCGGGCGAACGCCTCGGGGCGGCTGTGGGTGGCTTCGAGCACCGCGCGGTGCAGCGCCGGGCCGGCGGAATACCAGCTCGGCTGAAGCGTCTCGAACCACTCGTGCAGGTCCACGGTCGCCGGGCTGAGCGGGAACGCCACGCTGCCGCCACCGAGCAGCGGGGTGAGGATGGTCACCTTGAGCCCGTGCGAGTAGTACGGCGCCGAGACGCACAGGCAGCGGTCTTCGGCATTCAGGCGGAACCAGCGCTGCCAGTTCTGCGCGGCGGCGAGCATGTTGCGATGGCTGAACGGGATCAGTTTGGGCCGCGCGGTGGTGCCGGAGCTGCGCAGGATGAATGCCGGCGCGTCCGCTTCCGGCTCGGCATCGGGCGCTGGAACCGCCGCCGCCGTGACGCGCAGCAGCAGGCCGGCGCTGCCGTCTTCGGCGGGCTCGGCGATGATCAGCGGCAGGTCGTGCCGGTGCGCGGCGCGATAGCCGGCATCGGGGCCGCCGTCGATGATCAGCAGCGCATCGAGCGGCAGCTGTTCGAGGAACTGGTCCAGTTCGGCCGGCCCGAGGCGCGGATCGAGCGGCACGGCGACCGCCGAACAGGCGACGCCGAGGATGCCGACGGCGGCCTGGGCGGCGTCGGGGATCATCACGCCGATCTTCGCCTCGCGACCGAGGCCGGCCCGGCGCAGCTGATGGCGGATGCCGTCGAGCTGATCGCACAGGGCGCCGCGATCCAGCGGGGCGAAGCGCGTGGCGAGCAGTGCCGGCCGCCGCGGAGCGGCAGCGGCCAGACGTGCCAGTGCACGATAGAGCGTCGGCGCCGTGGCGGCCGAGTCGCGCACGGGCGCTGCCGGGTCCAGCACGGACCCGGTCGATTCGAGGGAGTGTGTCACGCTGTCTGTCCTTGGCCGAGGGGCGGCCGGAGCCGCTTTCCTCACTGGCCACTAAGACAGCGTGCGTCGAAAAAGTTGCCTGAACTGCGCCGTGTTATCGGTAACTGCAATGAAAAACGCGCTAGCCGCTGCGCTTTTCCAGCAAATTTCTCGATCGGATCCGGCTCACTCCGCCAGATAGCGCGCCCGCGGCGTGGCCATCGGTAGCGGGCCGTCGCCGATCAGGCGGAAGGCGCCGGACTGCGCATCGTAGGCGCGTATCTCGCTGGTGCCGATGTTGTAAACCCAGCCGTGGATGAACAGCTGGCCACTGGCCAGGCGTGCGGCGACCGACGGGTGGGTGCGCAGGTGGTCGAGCTGGGCGACGACGTTTTCCTCGGTGAGGATGCCCAGGGTGTGCTCGTTGGCACAGCCGCAGTTTTCCTCCACCACGTGCCGGGCAACCTCGGCGTGGCTCAGCCAGGCCTTGACCGTGGGCATGCGCTGCAGCGACGCCGGGTCGAGCACCGCCTTCATCGCGCCGCAGTCCGAATGGCCGCAGATGATGATGTGCTGCACGCCGAGCGCCACCACGGCGAACTCGATCGCGGTGGAGACGCCGCCGAGCATCTGCCCGTAGGGCGGCACCACGTTGCCGACGTTGCGGGTGACGAACAGATCGCCCGGCGAGCTCTGGGTGATCAGCTCGGGAATGATCCGCGAGTCGGCGCAGGTGATGAACATCGCCCGCGGCTGCTGCTCGAAAGCGAGCTTCTCGAACAGCTCGCGCTGCTGGGGGTAGATCTCCTCACGGAAGCGTTTGACCCCACCGATGATGTGATCGAGCGCCTCCTGGGCACTTTCGTTGCGTTGTGGATTGCTCATGTTCGACTCTCGCAAGGTGTATTGGCGCGCCTCAGAATTTCTCCGGGCGCAGCACTTGTACTTCGGCGAGGTAGCAGACCATCGCGAAGTGTTCGTAGTAACGGGCCTGCAGGTGTTCGGCGATGCGCTCGGCGATCTCGCGGCTGCAGATCACCTCCAGGCGGATGTTGCCGTCGGTGTTCCACTCGGCGCTGCGTACGCCGCGGCTGCCGCTGCCGCGGGCGTCGGACAGGGTCCAGCCGGGTGCGCCGAGCACCTGAAGGTCGGCTTCCAGTTTGTGCTCCAGCGCCGCTTCGCAGATCACCGTGAGCAGGGTGCGGGTGTGTGCGTTCATCTCAGAGTCCCCAGGCGATCAGTCGCTCGGCCAGCGCCAGATAGAGCGGGATGCCTATCAGGATGTTGAAGGGAAAGGTGATGCCCAGCGAGGCGGTCAGCGACAGCGACGGGTTGGCCTCCGGCACCGCCAGACGCATCGCCGCCGGCACCGCGATGTACGAGGCACTGGCCGACAGCGTGGCGAGCATTGCCGTGCCGCCCAGCGACAGGCCCATGAAGCGCGCCAGCAACGCGCCGACCAGCGCACCGAGCAGCGGCATCACCAGCGCAAAGGCGGCGAGCTTGATGCCGTAGCGTTTCAGCGAAGCGAGCTGGCCGGAAGCGATCAGGCCCATCTCCAGCAGGAAGAACGCCAGCACCGGCTTGAACATGCTGGTGTACAGCGGCTCCAGCGGCTTGATCGCTTCCTTGCCGGCGATCGCGCCGATCAGCAGGCCGCCAAGCAGCAGCATGATGCTCTTGCCGAGGAAAATCTCGCGGCCCAGCGCCTTCCAGTGGGTATCGCGCGACACGCCCTTGGCCAGCAGGATGCCGACCAGGATCGCCGGGATCTCGAGGATCGCCACGAACAGCGGCATGTAGCTCTCGAACGCCACCTGGCGCGCCGCCAGATAGGCCACCACCACGGCGAAGGTACCGGCACTGACCGAGCCGTAGTGCGCGGCGACCGCTGCGGCGTTGATGCGGTCGAAGCGCAGGCCGCGCAACAGACCGAACGCCAGCACCGGCAGCAGCATGCCCAACGCCAGCACCAGCAGCGACTGGCCGAGCAGCGCGGCACTGGCCTGCTCGGCCAGCTCGACGCCGCCGTGCAGACCGATGGCCAGCAGCAGCACGATCGACAGCGTGTCGTACAGCGCCGGCGGCAGCTTCAGCTCGCTCTTGAGCAGCCCGGCGCACAGGCCGAAGACGAAGAACAATACGACGGGGTCGATACCCATTTGTTTCTCCTGGCAGAGGGTTGGAATCCGAGCACCGTCCCTGGTCGACATCCGCGGCTGAAAAAAAGGGAGCCGCGCAGGCTCCCTGATTCGTTACGACACGCGCTATCAGGCCTCGATTTCAATCAAGACTTCGCCCGGGTTGACGCGGTCACCTTTGCCGACGTGCACCGCCTTCACGGTACCGGCGATCGGCGCCTGGATTTCGGTTTCCATCTTCATCGCCTCGCTGACCATTACCGGCTGGCCGGCCTTGACGGCATCGCCGACCTTGACCAGCACGTCGACCACGTTGCCCGGCATGGTGGTGCTGACGTCGCCCGGCGCGCTGGCCTGCTTGCGCCCGCTGCCGCCGCTGCCGACGAACTCGTTGAGCGCCTCGAACACCACTTCTTCCGGCATGCCGTCGATGGACAGATAGAAGTGGCGCTTGCCTTCGGCCTTGACGCCGACGCCGGTGATATCGACGCGGTAGGTTTCACCATGCACGTCGATGACGAACTCGGTCGGCACGCCTTCTTGGGCGACGCTGGTGGTGGTGCCCGGGATGGGCAGCAGCGCTTCGGGCTGCAGGGTGCCGGCTTCGCGCTCTTCGAGGAACTTGCGGCCGATGTCCGGGAACATGGCGTAGGTCAGCACGTCCTCCTCGCTCTTGGCCAGCGCGCCGACTTCCTTGCGCAGCTTGTCCAGCTCCGGCGCGATCAGATCGGCCGGGCGGCACTCGATGACCTCTTCACTGCCGATGGCCATGAAGCGCAGGCGCTCGCACACCGGCGCCGGGGCCTGGCCGTAGCGGCCCTGCAGGTAGAGCTTCACCTCGTTGGTGATGGTCTTGTAGCGCTCGCCGGCGAGCACGTTGAAGAACGCCTGGGTGCCGACGATCTGCGAGGTCGGGGTGACCAGCGGCGGGAAGCCGAGGTCCTGGCGCACCTTGGGAATCTCGGCCAGCACTTCGTCCATGCGGTGCAGCGCGCCCTGCTCCTTGAGCTGGTTGGCGAGGTTGGAAATCATCCCGCCGGGCACCTGGTTGACCTGCACGCGGGTGTCGACGCCGGTGAATTCGCTCTCGAACTGGTGGTACTTCTTGCGCACCGCGTAGAAGTACAGGCCGATCTCCTGCAGCAGTTCCAGGTCCAGGCCGGTGTCGTACGGCGTGTCACGCAGCGCGGCGACCATCGACTCGGTGCCCGGGTGGCTGGTGCCCCAGGCCATCGACGAGATGGCGGTGTCGATGCGGTCGGCACCGTTTTCCACGGCCTTGAGCTGGCACATGCTGGCCACGCCGGCGGTGTCGTGCGAGTGCACCACCACATCCAGCTGCGGCAGCGCTTCCTTCAGCGCCTTGACCAGTGCGCCGGTGGCGTACGGCGTGAGCAGGCCGGCCATGTCCTTGATGGCGATCGAGTCGATGCCCATCGCCGCCATCTTCCGCGCCTGCTCGACGAAGGCGTCGATGGTGTGCACCGGGCTGGTGGTGTAGGCGATGGTGCCCTGGGCGTGCTTGCCGGCCTTCTTCACCGCGCGAATGGCGGTTTCCAGGTTACGCACGTCGTTCATCGCGTCGAAGATGCGGAACACGTCGATGCCGTTCTCCGCGGCCTTGGCGACGAAGGCCTCGACCACGTCGTCGCTGTAGTGGCGGTAGCCGAGCAGATTCTGCCCGCGCAGCAGCATTTGCAGGCGGGTGTTGGGCAGTGCGGCCTTGAGCTGGCGCAGACGCTGCCACGGGTCTTCCTTGAGGAAGCGCACGCAGGCGTCGAAGGTGGCGCCGCCCCAGACTTCCAGCGACCAGTAGCCGACGCGGTCGAGCTTGTCGCAGATCGGCAGCATGTCTTCGGTGCGCATGCGGGTCGCCAGCAGTGACTGGTGGGCGTCACGCAGGATGGTGTCGGTAACGCTGATTTTCTTCTGAGCAGTCATGGGTCGTTCCTCACAGGCCTGCGTGGGCGGCAATGGCAGCGGCGATGGCCAGGGCCAGTTCGCCCGGCTTGCGTTTGATCGAGTAGTGCAGCAGCTCCGGATGGTTGTCGACGAAGCTGGTGTTGAACTGGCCGCTGCGGAAATCCGGGTTGGCCAGGATCTGCTGGTAGTAGGTGGCGGTGGTCTTCACGCCCTGCACGCGCATGTCGTCCAGTGCGCGCGAGCCGCGCGCCAGCGCCTCTTCCCAGGTCAGCGCCCAGACCACCAGCTTCAGGCACATGGAGTCGTAGTACGGCGGGATGGTGTAGCCGGTGTAGATCGCCGTGTCGGTGCGCACGCCGGGGCCACCGGGCGCGTAGTAGCGGGTGATCTTGCCGAAGCACGGCAGGAAGTTGTTGCGCGGGTCCTCGGCGTTGATGCGGAACTGCAGCGCATAGCCGCGGTACTGGATGTCTTCCTGCTTGACCGACAGCGGCTGGCCCGCGGCGATGCGGATCTGCTCGCGGACGATGTCGATGCCGGTGATTTCCTCGGTGATGGTGTGCTCCACCTGCACGCGGGTGTTCATCTCCATGAAGTACACCTCGCCATCGGCGAGCAGGAACTCCACGGTGCCGGCGTTCTCGTAACCCACCGCCTTGGCCGCCTTGACCGCCAGGTCGCCAATGTAGGCGCGCTGCTCGGGGGTGAGCTGCGGGCTGGGGGCGATCTCGATGAGTTTCTGGTTGCGCCGCTGGATCGAGCAGTCGCGCTCGAACAGGTGCACGGTGTTGCCGAACGAGTCGGCCAGCACCTGCGCCTCGATGTGCTTGGGCTCGACGATGCATTTCTCGAGGAACACCTCGGCGCTGCCGAAGGCCTTGGTCGCCTCGGAAATCACCCGCGGGTAGGCCGATTCCAGCTCTGCCTGCGAGTTGCAGCGACGAATGCCGCGGCCGCCGCCGCCGGAGGTGGCCTTGAGCATCACCGGGTAGCCGATACGCTCGGCTTCGCGCAGCGCCTCGGCGAGGTCGGCGACGTTGCCTTCGGTGCCCGGCGTGACCGGCACACCGGCCTTGATCATGCTGCGTCGGGCCTCGGTCTTGTCGCCCATGCGGCGGATGACTTCGGCGCTCGGACCGACGAAACGGATGCCGCGCTCGGCGCAGATTTCCGCCAGTTCGGCGTTCTCGGAGAGGAAGCCGTAGCCCGGGTGCAGAGCATCGCAGCCGGTTTCCACCGCCAGGTTCACCAGCTTGCGCGGGTTCAGGTAGCCGGCCAGCGGGTCTTCGCCAATGGAATACGCCTCGTCGGCGCGCTTGACGTGCAGCGCATGGCGGTCGGCCTCGGAGAACACCGCCACCGAGCGAACGCCCATTTCGGCACAGGCACGCACGATGCGCACCGCAATTTCCCCGCGGTTGGCGATCAGCAGCTTCTTGATCACGCTGTCTTCCTCGGATCGATGAGCAGGCGACCCGCAGCACGGGTCGGGAAGTGCCCGCCTCGGCGAGCGTTTTTTACCCTACGCCTCGCTTATCGATTACCGAAAATAAATAATTGTTTGCTTATGGATAAGTGAAAACTTATACATGCGTGCAAATACCGGCGTTACCGGGCTGCGGCTCGCTGAGCTGACCGCTCGAACAGTAAAAATTCGTTGTTTGCCAGGCGCCCGAGGCGCCGGAGAACCTCATGCGAAAGTCCCTGATGCGCATGACGCTGCGCCAGCTGCAGGTGTTCGGCGCCGTCTGCGAAAGTCGCTCCTACAGCCGTGCGGCCGAGGAAATGGCGCTGACCCAGCCGGCGGTGAGCCTGCAGATTCGCCAGCTCGAAGAGCTGGTCGGCCAGCCGCTGTTCGAGTACGTCGGCAAGAAGCTCTACCTGACCGAGGCCGCCGAGGCGCTCAAGCGCGCCAGCAGCGACATATTCGCCCGTCTCGACAGCCTCGACATGCAGCTGACCGACCTGCAGGGCTCGCTGCAGGGCCAGCTCAATCTGGCGGTGGAATCCAGCGCCAAATACTTCGTACCGCACCTGTTCGCCGCATTTCGCCGCCAGCACCCGGACGTTAGCCTGCAGCTGAGCGTGGCCAACCGCGCACAGGTGATCAAGCGGCTGTCGGACAACCGCGACGATCTGGTGATCATGTCGCTGATGCCTTCGGAGGTCGCGCTGGAATTCCTGCCGTTCCTCAACAACCCGATCGTCGCCGTGGCGCCGCCGGAACACCAGCTGTGCCAGGCCAGCCGGCTGTCGCTGCAGGACCTGGCAGCCTATCCGCTGCTGGTGCGCGAACCCGGCTCGGGCACGCGCAAGGCCTGCGAGGAATACTTCCAGCAGAAGCGTGCGCACTTCGCCCAGACCGTGCAGATCGCTTCGCTCGATGCGCTGCGCGAAGCGGTGATCGCCGGCCTCGGCGTGGCGCTGCTGCCGCGCCATGCGGTGACGCTGGAACTGACCCACGGACTGCTGCGCGAGCTGCCGGTGGACGAGCTACCGCTCTACCGCAGCTGGTGCGTCGCGCATGCCCGTGGCAAACGCCTGAGCCCGGTAGCCCAGGCATTCTTCGCCTTCATCCGTGACCAGCGCGCGCAGGTCAGTGCGCTGGCCGCGCGCTTCGGCGGTTCTCCGCCCAAGCCCGCTGCGCAGTGAATGCGGCCGGCTCGGCGAACGGGTCCAGCAGCGCGTGCAGACGGCGCTCCTCGGCGTAACTCTCGATGGCGCGACGGAACTGCATGCGCCGCACGTCCTGCTCCTTGCGGCGGGCCTTGGAGTCGGACGGCGGAAGGTCGGTATACGGGTACATGGGCGGTCTCCCAGGACGGGTATCGGGAAACCCAGCATCGGACCGCCAGATGACGCCTTGAAGACAGTGCGTTGAACGAGCGATGAACGCGCCCGTTCAGTCGTCGTGCTTCACCGATTTGGGCGACAGCCGCAGGCTGCGCAGGCTGCGCTTGACGCTCTTGAGGTGGTTGACCAGGCTCGGGCCGCGCGCCATCGCCACACCCATCGCCAGCACGTCGATCACCACCAGATGGGCGATGCGCGAGGTCAGCGGGGTGTAGATCTCGGTGTCTTCCTGCACGTCGATGGCCAGGTTGATGGTCGCCAGCTCGGCCAGTGGCGTCTGGCTCGGGCACAGGGTGATCAGCGTGGCACCGGATTCGCGCACCACGTTGGCGGTGATCAGCAGGTCCTTGGAGCGTCCCGACTGCGAGATACAGATCGCCACGTCGGTGGGCTTGAGGGTCACCGCCGACATCGCCTGCATGTGCGGGTCGGAATACGCCGCCGCCGACAGCAGCAGACGGAAGAACTTGTGCTGGGCGTCGGTGGCCACCGCACCGGAAGCGCCGAAGCCGTAGAACTCCACCCGCTCGGCCTTGGCGCAGGCCTCGATGGCGCGCTCCAGCGCCTGTGGATCGAGGCGCTCGCGCACCTCCATCAGGGTGTGCAGAGTGGTGTCGAAAATCTTCAGGCTGACATCCATCACCGAGTCGTTCTCACTGATGGCGAACTGGCCGAAGCTGGCGCCGGCGGCCAGGCTCTGCGCCAGTTTCAGCTTCAGGTCCTGGAAGCCCTGGCAGCCGATGGCGCGGCAGAAACGCACGATGGTCGGCTCGCTGACACCCACCGCATGCGCCAGATCGGCCATCGAACTGTGCATCACCGACGCCGGATCGAGCAGGACGTGGTCGGCCACCTTCAGTTCCGACTTCCTCAACAGGCTTCTCGATTGGGCGATGTGTTGCAGCAGATTCACGTGGCGGACTCGCTTATGCTCGCGTGCGATGGCCTGGGCGCCGCAGCGCCGCTCGACCATCAGCGGGTTGTAGTGGGGCGGTAGTTATACTACAAGCCTCGCCGCGACGCCCCTTTTTTGGCCTCCAGGAGTGCTCCCGTGTCGATTTCCTGTGACATGCTCGTGTTCGGCGGAACCGGCGACCTGACCCTGCACAAGCTGCTGCCGGCGCTCTACCACCTGCACCGCGACGGCCGCCTGCATAGCGACGTGCGGATTCTCGCGCTGGCGCGCAAGAAGCTCGACCGCGCCGGCTACCTGGCCCTGGCAGAGCGCCACTGCCGGGCGCAGGTCGCGCGCAGCGACTTCAGCGTCGACACCTGGCAGGCCTTCGCCCAACGGCTGGACTATTTCGCCATGGACGCCAGCCAGCGCGGCGAATTCGTCCGTCTGGCGCACCACTTGGGCAGCGGTGACAGGCGCGTGCGGGTCTACTACCTGGCCACCGCGCCGGACCTGTTCGAGCCCATCGCCAGCCATCTGGAAAGCGCCGGGCTGGCCGGGGAGAACGCGCGCATCGTGCTGGAGAAACCCATCGGCCACTCGCTGGAATCGGCGCAGGCGATCAACGCGGCGATCGGCGCGGTGTTCGCCGAGTCGCGCATCTACCGAATCGACCACTACCTGGGCAAGGAAACCGTGCAGAACCTCATGGCGCTGCGCTTCGCCAACGCGCTGTTCGAGCCGATCTGGCGCGCCGGGCACATCGACCACGTGCAGATCACCGTGGCCGAAACGCTCGGCGTGGAGAACCGCGGCGGCTACTACGACCACGCCGGCGCCATGCGCGACATGCTGCAGAACCACCTGCTGCAGCTGCTCTGCCTGGTGGCGATGGAGGCGCCGGTGCGCTTCGACGCCGAGTCGGTGCGCAACGAGAAGGTCAAGGTGCTGCAGGCGCTCAAGCCGATCACCGGTATGGACGTGCTCGACAAGACCGTGCGCGGCCAATACGGCGCCGGTCAGATCGGCGGCCACGACGTGCCGGCCTACTACTTCGAGCCCAGCATCGACAACGACAGCGACACCGAAACCTTCGTCGCCGTGCAGGCCGAGATCGACAACTGGCGCTGGGCCGGCGTGCCGTTCTACCTGCGCACCGGCAAGCGCATGGCGCGCAAGCGCTCGGAAATCATCATCACCTTCAAGCCGGTACCGCATCTGCTGTTCAAGAAGGGCGAAGCCAACCGCCTGGTGATCCGCCTGCAGCCCGAGGAATGCATCGGCCTGCAGCTGATGGCCAAGGCGCCGGGCAAGGGCATGCAGCTCGAACCAGTGGAACTGGATCTGAACCTGGCGCACGCCTTCAGCAGCAGCCGCCGCTGGGACGCCTACGAGCGCCTGCTGCTCGACGTGATCGAAGGTGATTCCACGCTGTTCATGCGGCGCGACGAGGTGGAAGCCGCCTGGCAGTGGGTCGATCCGATCCTGCGCGGCTGGCAGGGTCATTACCGCAAACCGCGCCCCTACCCCGCCGGCAGCGACGGCCCGGAACAGGCCCACCAGTTCATCGAACGTCAGGGTCGCGGCTGGTCGTACTGAGGCATTCCGCGCGCATCGGGTGAACTGCGCGGAGTGCGCGCGCGAATCACGCCATACTGCGCGGCATATATGGCCGATATGCCGCCAGATGATTTGCAGAAACTTCCCGCGCCCTACGTCACATCACACAAGATCAACTTTCCGGCAACGCCCCAGGTGAAGGCGCTCGTCGGCCAGTGAACCACGCAAAGTTCATCCAGCAGTTGCTTCACGATATTCAACTGCATGCCATGCCATATCGGTCAGACAGTTCTGCGGCAACTTCCCGCCGTTCTCGAGACCGCCAGCGCTGCAATGGAATCCGCTGCAAAGCCACGTCGTACGAGGCCTGCAGCCTACCTTCCCGCCATTCTCACGGAACTTTGCGCGAACGCCAAGTTCAACTTCGACATCAACCTCCGTATCTCGCTCGAATTGGCGCCGTGAAACACATTGAATCACCTTCGGCAACTTACCGTTATCCGTGGATATTCTACGAGTTCATGTCCGCCGACTCGCGGCCAATATCGGCGCAGCGGGTTGAGATAATCTTTTCGATGTGTTTACCCTGAAAAAGGACAGTATCAACCGAAAGGAGTTGTTTTGAGTTTTGCCACCGTAATGCTCCGTCGTCCAACCGACAGCGACGGTTACAACCTCCATCAGCTGGTGGCGCGCTGCCAGCCCCTCGATAGGAACTCGGTCTACTGCAACCTGCTGCAGTGCTCCGACTTCGCCGACACCGCCATCGCCGCCGAAACCGCCAACGGCCGCCTGGTCGGCTTCATCTCCGGTTATCGCCCGCCCTCACGGCCGGACACGCTGTTCGTCTGGCAGGTCGCCGTCGACGCCTCGATGCGTGGCCAGGGGCTGGCCCTGCGCATGCTGCTGGCCTTGACCGCCCGCGTCGCTGGCGAACACGGCGTACGTTTCATGGAAACCACCATCTCGCCGGACAACGCGGCGTCGCAGGCGCTGTTCAAGCGCGCCTTCGACCGCCTCGACGCCAATTGCACGACACGCACGCTGTTCGCCCGCGACGTGCATTTCGCCGGACAGCACGAGGACGAGGTGCTCTACCGCGCCGGTCCGTTCACCGTTTCCCACCTAGAAGAAGAGCTCAAGGAGCACGTATGAACACCTTTGAACTGAACGAATCCCAGGTTCGCAGCTACTGCCGTTCCTTCCCCGTGGTCTTCGACAAGGCCCAGGGCGCCGAACTGGTCACCCACGACGGCAAGCGTTACATCGACTTCCTCGCCGGTGCCGGCACGCTCAATTACGGGCACAACCACCCGGTACTCAAGCAGGCGCTGCTCGACTACATCGAGCGCGACGGCATCACCCATGGCCTGGACATGTACACCGCGGCCAAGGCGCGCTTTCTCGACACCTTCAACCGGCTGATCCTCGAGCCGCGCGGCATGGGCAGCTACCGCATGCAATTCACCGGCCCGACCGGCACCAACGCGGTCGAGGCGGCCTTGAAGCTCGCGCGCAAGGTCACCGGGCGCAACAACATCATCAGCTTCACCAACGGCTTCCACGGCTGCAGCATCGGCGCGCTGGCCGCCACCGGTAACCAGCACCACCGCGGTGGCGCCGGCACCGGCCTCAGCGATGTCAGCCGCATGCCCTACGCCAACTACTTCGGCGACAAGACCAACACCATCGGCATGATGGACAAGCTGCTGTCCGACCCCTCCAGCGGCATCGACAAGCCGGCCGCGGTGATCGTCGAGACGGTGCAGGGCGAAGGCGGCCTGAACGTCGCCTCGGCCGAGTGGATGCGCAAGCTGGAAAAGCTCTGCCGCAAGCACGAGATGCTGCTGATCGTCGACGACATCCAGGCCGGTTGCGGCCGCACCGGCAGCTTCTTCAGCTTCGAGGAGATGGGCATCCAGCCGGACATCGTCACACTGTCCAAGTCGCTGTCCGGCTACGGCCTGCCGTTCGCCATGGTGCTGCTGCGCCAGGAGCTGGACCAGTGGCAGCCGGGCGAACACAACGGCACCTTCCGCGGCAACAACCACGCCTTCGTCACCGCCGCCGCGGCGCTGGAGCACTTCTGGCAGAACGACGCGTTCGCCAGCAGCGTGAAGGCCAAGGGCAAGCGCATCGCCGACGGCATGCAGCGCATCATCCGCCGCCACGGCCCGGATTCGCTGTTCCTCAAGGGCCGCGGAATGATGCTCGGCATCAGCTGCCCGGATGGCGAGATCGCCGCCGCCGTCTGCCGTCACGCCTTCGACAACGGCCTGGTGATCGAGACCAGCGGCGCCCACAGCGAAGTGGTCAAGTGCCTCTGCCCGCTGGTGATCGGCGACGACCAGATCGACAAGGCGCTCGCCATCCTCGACAAGGCGTTCGCCGCCGTGATGAGCGAACAGACCGCGAACCAGGCTTCCTGAGGTATTTGCAGATGATCGTCAGAACCCTCGCCGAATGCGAAAAGACCGAACGCAAGGTCCACAGCCAGACCGGCACCTGGGACAGCACCCGCATGCTGCTCAAGGAGGACAACGTCGGCTTCTCCTTCCACATCACCACCATCTACGCCGGCAGCGAGACGCACATCCACTACCGGAACCACTTCGAGTCGGTGTACTGCATCAGCGGCAACGGCGAGATCGAGACCCTCGCCGACGGCAAGATCTACAAGATCGAGCCGGGCACGCTGTACGTGCTGGACAAGCATGACGAACACCTGCTGCGTGGCGGCAGCGAGGACATGAAGCTGGCCTGCGTGTTCAACCCGCCGCTCAACGGCCGCGAAGTGCATGACGCCAGCGGCGTCTATCCGCTGGAGGCCGCAGCCGTCTGATTCACCGGGGCGGCGAGCATGCCGCCCCGCCACTACAAGAAAGGAGGCAAGCGTGCAGCCTATGCAAGCCGACCTGTATCCCTCGCGCCACGAGGACCAGCCGCGCTGGCAGGACCGTCTGGACCCGGTCGTCTACCGCAGCGACCTGGAGAACGCGCCGATCGCCGCCGAGCTGATCGAACGCTTCGAGCGCGACGGCTACCTGGTCATCCCCAATCTGTTCAGTGCCGAGGAAGTGGCGCTGTTTCGCGCCGAACTCGAGCGCATGCGCCGGGATCCGGCCGTCGCCGACTCCGGCAAGACCATCCAGGAACCCGACAGCGGCGCGATCCGCTCGGTGTTCGCCATCCACAAGGACAACCCGCTGTTCGCCCGCGTCGCCGCCGATGAGCGCATCGCCGGCATCGCCCGCTTCATCCTCGGCGGCGACGTCTACGTGCATCAGTCGCGGATGAACTTCAAACCCGGCTTCAGCGGCAAGGAGTTCTACTGGCATTCGGATTTCGAGACCTGGCACGTCGAGGACGGCATGCCGCGCATGCGCTGCCTGTCCTGCTCGATCCTGTTGACCGACAACGAGTCGCACAATGGCCCGCTGATGCTGATGCCCGGTTCGCACCGCCACTACGTGCGCTGCGTCGGCGCCACGCCGGAGAATCACTACGAGAAATCTCTGCGCAAGCAGGAGATCGGCGTGCCCGACCAGAACAGCCTGAGCGAGCTGGCCAGCCGTTTCGGCATCGACTGCGCCACCGGCCCGGCCGGCAGCGTGGTGTTCTTCGACTGCAACACCATGCACGGCTCCAACGGCAATATCACGCCCAGTGCGCGGAGCAATCTGTTCTACGTCTACAACCATGTGGATAATGCACTGCTGGCTCCGTTCTGCGCGCACAAGCCGCGCCCGGCGTTCGTCGCCGAGCGTGAGACATTCAAGCCGCTCGACATTCAGCCGCAACAGTATCCTTGAGGCGTTCGGGTGCGTCTGATGACGACCCGACCCCGGCCGCACCTCACGGCCGGGGGATGAATCCATTTCCAGCTCGTTGACCGCCGGCGCTCCCGCGCGCGGCCTGCCAGCGGCCTGCCAGATGCGGACGTAATAAATAGATGCATACCGTGGAAAAGATCGGCGGCACGTCGATGAGCCGCTTCGACGAACTGCTCGACAATATCTTCATCGGCTCGCGCCAGGGTGACGCGCTGTACCAGCGCGTGTTCGTCGTCTCGGCCTACAGCGGCATGACCAACCTGCTGCTCGAGCACAAGAAGACCGGCGAGCCGGGCGTCTACCAGCGCTTCGCCGAGGCGCACAACGACGAAGCCTGGCGCGAAGCGCTGGAGACCGTGCGCCAGCGCATGCTGGAGAAGAACGCCGAGCTGTTCACCGGCTCGCCCGAACTGCAAGCCGCCGACCGCTTCGTCAACGAGCGCATCAACGACGCCCGCGATTGCATGGACAGCCTGCACAAGCTGTGCAGCTACGGCCATTTCCAGCTCAGCGAGAACCTGATGAAGGTGCGCGAAATGCTCGCCTCGCTCGGCGAAGCGCACAGCGCCTTCAACAGCGTGCTGGCGCTCAAGCAGCGCGACATCAATGCGCGGCTGGTCGACCTCAGCGGCTGGCAGCTGGACAAGCCGCTGCCGTTCGAGGCGATGATCGCGCAGAGCTTCGCCGACCTCGATCTCAGCCGCGAGCTGATCATCGCCACCGGCTACGCGCATTGCGCCGAGGGCCTGATGAACACCTTCGACCGCGGCTACAGCGAGATCACCTTCGCCCAGATCGCCGCCGCCACCGGCGCGCGCGAGGCGATCATCCACAAGGAATTCCACCTTTCCAGCGCCGACCCGAACCTGGTCGGCGTCGACAAGGTGGTCACCATCGGCCGCACCAACTACGACGTCGCCGACCAGCTGTCGAACCTCGGCATGGAGGCGATCCACCCGCGCGCCGCGCGCACGCTGCGTCGCGCCGGCATCGAGCTGCGCATCAAGAACGCCTTCGAGCCCGAGCACGGCGGCACGCTGATCAGCCAGGGCTACTGCAGCGCGCGGCCCTGCGTGGAGATCATCGCCGGGCGCAAGGATGTCTTCGGCATCGAGGTGTTCGACCAGGAAATGCTCGGCGACCCCGAGCACGACATCGAGATCAGCAAGCTGCTCAAGCAGCTCAAGCTGTACGTGATCAACAAGGGCTGCGATGCCAACAGCATCACCTACTACGTCAGCGGCTCGCGCAAGGCGATCAACCGCGCCGCGCGGCTGATCGAGGAGCGCTTCCCGGCGGCCGAGGTGACCATGCACAACGTCGCCGTGGTGTCGGCGATCGGCTCCAACCTCAAGGTCAAGGGCATCCTTGCGCGCACCGCCACGGCACTGGCCGAGGCCGGTATCAGCATCCAGGCGCTGCACCAGTCGATCCGCCAGGTGGAGATGCAGTGCGTGGTCAACGAGGAAGACTACGCCGCCGCCATCGCCGCGTTGCACCGCGCGCTGATCGAGCCGGAGAACCATGGCGATGTGATCGCCGCCGCCTGAGCCTTCGAGGCACTCGCCAAAACGCCGGACATTGTCCGGCGTTTTGCTTTGCGGCGACTTTCACTGCAGCGGCTGACGCCGGTCAATACCGCCCACGGGCGTCGGGCAGAGCATGGAGTCAGGAAGCCGGTCACGGTTCACGTCTGCACCTTGCGTGGCGTGGCCGACCGCGCGCAGCTCACCCACCACGCAGGAGTTTCCATGTTTCCCGAATACCGCGATCTGATCACCCGCCTGAAGGCCGAGAACCGGGCGTTCGCCCGCCTGTTCGACGAGCACAACGAGCTGGACCAGCGCGTCAAGAACATCGAGGCGCGCATCATCCCCGGCACCGACAGCGAAGTCGAAACCCTGAAGAAGGAAAAACTGCAGCTCAAGGACCGCCTCTACGAGATGCTCAAGGAGGCATCGCCCACCTGAGGCCAGCGGGCGCTCCGCCAGACGGGGCGCCCTGCTCGACCGCCGATCCGCCCATTGGCCGCGCACTCCGGGCACGAGCGCAGTAGAATGCCGCGCTTCGATGCCCCTGCGAGTCCCGCCCCCATGAGTACCACCCGCCGTACCGAGCTGCTGTCACCCGCCGGCACGCTGAAATCCATGCGCTACGCCTTCGCCTACGGCGCCGACGCAGTCTACGCGGGGCAGCCACGCTACAGCCTGCGCGTGCGCAACAACGAGTTCGACCACGCCAACCTCAAGCTGGGCATCGACGAGGCCCATGCGCTGGGCAAGCAGTTCTACGTGGTGGTCAACATCGCCCCGCACAATGCCAAGTTGAAGACCTTCATCAAGGATCTGGAGCCAGTGGTAGCGATGGGCCCGGACGCGCTGATCATGTCCGATCCCGGCCTGATCATGCTGGTGCGCCAGCACTTCCCGCAGCAGACCATCCACCTCTCGGTACAGGCGAACGCGGTGAACTGGGCCACGGTGAAGTTCTGGGAAAGCCAGGGCGTCAGCCGGGTGATCCTCTCGCGCGAACTGTCGCTGGAGGAGATCGGCGAGATCCGCGAGCAGGTGCCGGGCATGGAGCTGGAAGTCTTCGTCCACGGCGCGCTGTGCATGGCCTATTCCGGCCGCTGCCTGCTGTCGGGCTACATCAACAAGCGCGACCCTAACCAGGGCACCTGCACCAACGCCTGCCGCTGGGAATACAAGACCCATGAGGCCAAGGAGGATGAGCTGGGCAACTCGGTTCACCTCTACGAGCCCATCGCCGTGCAGCAGGTCGAGGCACAGGACAATCCGACGCTGGGCGTCGGCGCACCGACCGACAAGGTGTTCCTGCTCGAAGACGTCTCGCGCCCCGGCGAATTCATGGAGGCCACCGAGGACGAGCACGGCACCTACATCATGAACTCCAAGGACCTGCGCGCGGTGCAACACGTCGAGCGTCTGGTGCAGATGGGCGTGCACTCGCTGAAGATCGAGGGCCGCACCAAGAGCCACTACTATGTGGCGCGCACCGCGCAGGTCTACCGCAAGGCCATCGATGACGCCCTGGCCGGCCGGCCGTTCGACAGGTCGCTGATGGACACGCTGGAATCGCTGGCCCACCGCGGCTACACCGAAGGCTTCCTGCGCCGTCACGTGCACGACGAATACCAGAACTACGAGCGCGGCTTCTCGCTCTCCGAGCGCCAGCAGTTCGTCGGCGAACTGACCGGCGAGCGCCGCAACGGCCTGGCCGAGGTGAAGGTGAAGAACCGTTTCGCCGTCGGCGACCGGCTGGAGCTGATGACCCCGCAGGGCAATCTCAACCTGCGCCTGGAAAAACTGGAGAACAGCCGCGGCGAGTCCATCGACGTCGCGCCGGGCGATGGCCACACCGTCTACCTGCCGGTGCCCGAAAACGTCGAGCTGGCCTACGGGCTGCTGATGCGCGAACTGGAGAGCGGCACGACGAGAGGGTAAGTCGGCACACACTGCCATCCGGCAAAACCGGCCCCGTGTTCAGCGCGCCCGACTTTAGCGAGCGCGCCGTCAGTCGGCCAACTGCGTCGAGCCGCTAGGCGTAGCTGGGTGTCGTTTTGGTAACGACTCCCGCCAGCTTCTGCGCCGCCTGGTGCTCTTTCAGGGTCTGCCACTGGGCGAACAGTTCGCCCACGTCCGCCCGCCCGGCAAATTCACCCAGCACGCTGCGCGGCGTAACCACCCGCGCGGCTTGAGCCAACAGACGCTGCTGCGCCCGCGACAAAGCCTGTTCCTGCTCGTTGCGAAGCTGCTCGCCTTTCTGCAGCGCGTCGGCGTAGATGGCGCGCAGCTCCAGATCGCTCTTGCCATAGAAACGCATGTCGCCACTGCGCCGGACCTTCCAGCGGAACTCGTTGAAGGAGCGCGGCTGCCAATTCTCGAGAAGCTGTCGGACATTCGTCACTTGGGCGTGGATATCGCGAACTTCACTGTCGGTGAACAATGCGCCCTGGCGTTTTTCGACGCTGTCATGCCAGCGCAGCAGCGTCGTCAACGCTGCGCGCGCATAACCGCTATCGCTGGAGTGATGCGCTCCGGACAGCGGCACGCGTTCCGGCATATCCCCGTCCAGAGCGATCTCGCCCATGTAGCGCGCACAGGCTTGCTCGTCGATCAGCGCGCAGCCCGGCTGCCAGAGAATGGCTGCCTCGCTTCCGCCGCCCGGCTTGCGCGGCATGAAGTGCCGCTGCTCGCCATGATGCTCGTAGGGATCGCCGTGCAGATTCACCAGTCCTGCGAGCAACAACACGATGCCCACCACCGGCGAGCTGAACAGCAGCGCGGTACCGGGCAGCGCCAGCTTCCACTCGGCATCCATCCAGGGCAGCGGCAAGGCAGGAATGGGGTCGTCGTGATTGACGATGCGATGGTGAGTCAGCGGTTGGGCGGTCCGGACGAACGCACGGTCGCCGGCGCGAGGTGCGCCGAAGGTATAGAGAACGACATCGGGGCCGGCCGGTAGGCAACGCAGCCATTCTGCCAGCAGCAGGGCGATAGCACCGCCGAGGCTGTGACCGCAGACGATGATCGTATGCTCCGCGGTGTAGAACGCTTCCAGATAGCGCTCGACAAAAGGCTTTGCCGCCAGAAAGCCGCCATGAAAGCCACGGTGCGCTTGGCCTTTCCCTTCGTAGGGCACTTGGCGCGCGTCCAGATCACGACCGGTGTCGGCGAGCACCTCTTGGGTGCCACGCACCGAAATCAGCACGATCTTGTCGTTATGGGTGATGAATGCCTGGGTACTGGAATCCTTGTCGTAGAGAAAGTGTACGTCCTCAGGGTTCTTCCAGCCCTCCTCCGCCTCCGTCACATACCGTTCGGGATCGTACGGCATGATTTCCAGGCGCTTGGAGTAGGGCACTTCCTCACAGAGCAAATGGTATGGCCCGGCCTTGTTGAACTGTGTCGGTCTGATCAGACGCCCCAGCTGGTTCTGCAACACATGGCCGATGCTACCGAGCGCTGTGTAGGGTGGCGGCGACGATTCATAACGCTCGAACGCCCCCAGCATTCAGGCGGACTTCGCGC
>JAANMV010000992.1_pt1 | contig 33186 bp, 29 predicted proteins | sample 7279661 | NCBI WGS metagenome assembly JAANMV01 (sample SAMN14094540, study PRJNA606508) | bioreactor metagenome | isolation source: A lab-scale SPAN reactor treating ammonium-rich wastewater day 121 | place: Ireland: Galway | collected 2017-05-16
TGAAGTCGGTACGCTGCGGTGGTGGAAACAGTCGTGGCGTGAGGCTTCGGAGTGGAGCCCCGCAAGCCCGATACTTGTGACCTATGAGTCGCGGATGCCCGCCGCGGTTGTGCGCCGGAGCCTTGAGCAGTGGGAGGAGGCGCTCGCTGCTGGCCCACCCGAGGGCTTCGAGAGCAACGCCGACATGCTCCGAGAGAGACGGGCGCTCGTCGAATCCGGGCAGGACGACGTCGTCCTATGGCGGCTCTGGCTTGGCAAAGACAGGCACCGATGGGCCATGGATCGTCCCTCGACGCCGTCACAGCCGTTCAGTGATCATGGTTTTTCGGGGAGGCTTGCCTGGACGCTGCAGGAAGTGGGAGGCCAGCACCGAGTATCGGTCGTTACACCGTCTTCTGTCACCGAGCTGGGCGAGGAGGCGTCGATCGCGGGCGCCTCGGATCGTGCTCGTAAGTACCTGTTCTTCGGCGGGGTGGGCCTGGGTGCGGGCAGCGTGGTGCAGCGCACACCCTCGGGCGCATCACAACAATCGAGTGGCCGGTGGGAGGCAGAGACGACCGCACGGGTAGGCGAAAGAAGAATGGTTTGGAGGTATGTGGGAGAGACCGACGCCGGCTCGGGGCGAGCGCTGCCTGAGTCTCTTGAGACGCTTCAGATTTCGCCAACTGCGAAACGGTATGGTAGTGCGAGATTCGCCAACTGGCGGTATAGCGACGTTGCAGAAACATGGATCGCGCACAACGTAGATATTCTAGACGCCGAAGGCGTGGTGACCGCGAAGTGGCGAGTGCTTTCCGTGGAATCGGTGACACGCGAACGCCTCGATGAACTCACTCGCGTCCCGGAGCGCGACGGCGCGGATGCGTTGCGAGGTGTGCTTCGGATCACGTCGCTCGCCGACTATCGCCCCGAGGTGCGTCAAGGTATTCACGTCATGCCGGACGGGAGCGAGCGCACATGGTCCATCGGCGGCCGAAGTGGCCTTGAGGACCGAGCCTGGCTTCGAATGACCGGGTGGGTGATGCTGAGTCTGTTTTCGGGCATGATCGTTCTGCTCGTCTGGTATCGGTATCGAGCCGGCGCATGACTGTTGTGATGGCATCGCTGTTTTGGTGGAGGTCAAGCCAATGACACGAAGGATTTCGTCGATCGTCTGGCGTCTCGCGGCTGTCAGCGCACCGTTCGTGATCGTCGCTTCCGCTACGGGCATCGGGTGCTACGTGCCCGGTCCAGTGTACGGAGCGTGCGAGATCAGGCCTCCCATGCTGCCGCCTGGAAGGTGCATTCTCTCGGCTCGAAACCCTGACGCTCGGCAGGTGGACGTCAAGGAGCAGCCCGGCAAGCAGAGCTACACCGTTTTCAATGTGACGTGTGATTACTACCACGGCGTTCAGGACGGGATCGACTGTTATCCCGACCAGTATTCTGCATGGATAGTCGGTGATCCTGTCCGCGACGAGGTTCCATCGGGTGCGAACTGTTCCCCCGTTCCTGGTGGACCTCCCGGCAATCCCTGACCGCCTGGGTCATACCATGACGAACCGCAGCCGGATCATCGGTCACTCGCTGGTGGGACTGCCAATGGCGCTGTTGGCAGCCGCGGGCGTGCTGAAGCTTGCCGATCTGACCAGTTTCGCCCGCGATCTTGATGGCTGGGATGCGGTTCCGAGCGCTCTGGTTGCTCCGGTTGCGCTCCTCGTTCCGGTCTTTGAGGTGGGTACGGCCGCCTTGTGGTTCTCGGGAACGTGGCGAGCGATCTCGCTCATATCCGGGATCGTTCTGATCACGGTCTTCAGCGCCGTGTTCGCCTACGAGTTGGCCGCCCACGGTCCGCCAGCCTGCGCGTGCTTCGGAACGATTCTTCGTTATGAGGCCACGCGTGCGGAAGCATGGTCTGTCCTGATCCGGAACGCTGGCCTTCTGTCTGCCCTCTCCGCGGGAGCATGATTGTTATGGTTTGGAAGCACGTCAAAGGCGACGCCCAGCCGATCTTCGTCCCTGGCAACGGAGTGAGGCGGGGGTTCACGCTCGCTGAGGTCCTAGTTGCGGCGCTCATCGTCGCGATCCTTGTCGCGCTGGCGTTGCCGATGCTCTCGTCGGTTCGCGACAGTGGTCGCGATTCGGTGTCGCTGTCGAATCTGCGGTCACACGCAACGATCATTGACATGTACCGAACGGACTGGAACGACACGTTCCCGGCGTTCATGGACCCGAGTTCGGAGTTCACCACCCTGGTTATTCAGGGCCACGAGTTCCGGATGCGGTACTTTGAGGCCCATCATCTCTGGCAGGCCGTTCTCGCGGACTTGTACTATGACGAGAAGATCATGCATCGTTCGGTCATGAGGCCCGGGGCCGGATGGAGCATGTCGTATTTCTATTCGTGCTCGCTGATCGCCGACCCCGCGTACTGGTCGTGGGAGACTCGGCAGGGACCGTCGCAGTGGCGGGCCGTGCGTGGGCACGAAGTGGCGTATCCGTCGAAGAAGGCGGTTCTGGTGGAAAGAGAGCCTGTCACGCCGTACTTTCCGGAGCGATATGCAGGCCGTCCGTTGAATATGGGTTTCGTCGATGGCAGTGCGCGCGGAACGACGGAGCCGGGACTGGTCATGCCGCTGCGCGATGGTGAAGGCGAGTATCCGGGCACCCGCCACACAATCGGGGTTTACGGGCTGCATACCGTCGGCGGTGCGCGAGGTCGCGACGTGGAGTAGGCCGCCTCACCCCGCTTGCCGGATCGACAGCCGCCAGTCCTTCGCCTGCGTGCTCAGCGCACGCCCATCCAGGAACACCTGCTGCCGCGGCGTGATCGACTTGTACTTCCATCCCGACTGCGACAGCGGGCGCCCGCGCTCGTCGAAGAACTCGAACTGGTACTGCACGCGCGTGTATCCGTCCTGCATCGACCGCACCGGCGCGACCACACGCATCGGCTCGGTCTCGGTCGCGGGCGTCACGTTCGGCTGCGAGAAGCCGAGCAGGTCGTTCAGCGGTCGTGTCACCACGATCTGCGGGTAGTCGGACAGCGGGATCGGGTCCACCCGGCCGCGGTAGGGCGGCGCGCTGCTCTGGCACGCGGCCGCGCCGAGCAGGCAACCGAGCGCTATCGTCGCCGTGAGCGCGTTCGTGCGTGTGCGAGGTGCCATGGTCGTCTCCTTGCGTCTGTGCGTCGACTGATACCGCGTCCCGAAGCGCGGGTTGATGCCCTCTTATTCCTCATGCTTCCCACCGGCGCCGATGCGGGCCACCAACTCGCGCACCTCGCGCGAGCGCGGAGCGTACGCCGGGTGCTCCTGCCCGAACAGCCGCGCGAACGCCGCCGATCCCGCCTGTGGCGTGAAGACCGTCCTCCCACCTTCGAGCACGTGCCCACGTGCCCGCCTGCGCTCCGGGCCGGGCAGCGGCTCCAGCCCTTCGAGCCTGTAGAGTTCGAGGAGTTGCCCGAACGAGACGTCATCCGGCAAACCCGCCCGCTGATACTCGACGAGCAGGTCCGGCGTCGGCGTGCGCACGCACCGCCCGCCGAGGATGTACGGCAGCGTCGGCGCGTCGAGCGCGCCCGTCTCGTCATTCGCATACAGGATGCGCCCTGACGCTGCCCACGCGGGCGCGAACCCGGTGCCGTCAGGGTCCGTCAGCAGGCGCACGTATCGCACCGTCGTTGTCTCGCCGCTTCCCGGCGACGGCAGGCCGGCAAGCGCGAGTCGCGTCCCGGGCTTGCCGGCCACCTGCAGCGTCACCGGGCCGTCGCTCGCACGGATCGGCACGAGATACACGAACCGCGGGAGCAGTTCGTTGTGCCGCGTGTCCGCCTTCGAGCCGGCGCGCACCGCCATACCCGCGAGCAGCATCCCGAGTCCCGCGAGTTGCGTTTCTGTGTCGTTCGATCCGATCGCCACCGCCGCCCCGGCAACCATCATCCCGGACCCGAGCAGACTCTTCACGCGCCGCACGTCCTCAAGGTTGTTCCAGCGGTGGTCCATCGCCATCTCGTTCAGGTCGCACGCGGGAGGCAGCTCGGTGTACGCACGCCCGCGCTGCTGCACGACCAGCCCGCTCGCGGCGCCGCGGTCCCGCGGCACGAACGCCGCGACGACACCGTCCTGCCCCGTGGCGATCTTCTCCGGCCCGAAGCCAGTGTCAACGATGAGCAGCGTGTCGTAGTCGCCGTGCTCGAGCATGGACGCGAGCGACGCCAGGTGCGGCGCGATCGCCGCGGCCTTGGCGAAGTGCTCCGCGGCCTCTTCGGGCCGGTCGAGCATCCGGTTCGCCACGCCCGCGAGCAGGTAGCCGAGCGCGAAATCGGACTCGACAGCGGTGTATTCGGTCGAGAGGTAGTCGCCGCCGTCGCGGTCGCGCTCCGCGGCGCGCTTCGCAAGTTCGATCGAGGTCAGCGAGCGACCGTCGCCCGCACGTCCGAAATCGCGCAGCAGAAAGATCGAATCTCCCGCCGCAGCACGCGCGTTCCCCCAGTCCGCCATCACCATGTCATGCACAGCGACGTAGGCGTACCCCATCGCCTGCTCGAACGGCTCGCCTTTCCAGATGCGTACGCCCTCGTGCACCACCACCGACGGCACGGTCTTATCCGCGTTCAATCCCTGGGTCCGCAGCAGGTCGTAGACCTCGGCCAGGTGCGGCTCCGCGGCCTCTGGCAGCCCGTCCGCCAGCGCGATGATCCCTGCCTTCGTGCGAGCAAGCAGGTAGACGGGGTCGGACCGGCTCGACGGCAGGGTCGCCGCGATGCGACCTCGCGCATCCCCGTACCGCCCCCGCGACACATCGCTCATCACCGAGGCGTCGGGGCGATACGAAGCACACCCCGCCGCAATGCACGCGACCGCCAGTGCCGCAATCTGTACCGTTCGAAGGAGCATGATGCCACGCTCAATCAGGACTGGAACGCGAAGTCCGCGAAGATGGTGATGGGATCGGAGATGGATGCAACGGGGTGTCATCGCCTGCTTCACCACACTGCCAATCTGCCACTTCTCCCTCCATGCTCAATCCACGAGCAGCCCCTTCGCCTCGCGTGCGAACTCCACGTCCGCCTGCCACACGACTTCGCGTGAGTCGATCTCTTCGACTTCATACGAGATCAGATACACGTCCTTGCGCACGTTCGCCGGGCCCGAACCGCGCACCGACCCGCCGCGCACCAGCGATCGGATCGTTGCTCGGAGTACATGCGTCGGGTAGTGCTCCGGGAGCAGGTCCGGGTACTCAACCCCCGTTTCGCGGAGCAGCGAGGCCTTCTCCGGCGGCAGTTGAAACACGACCCCGCGCTCCCGCGCCGCCTGCTGCACATCCCGATCCGCGATCAGCCCCGACACCATCGCCCACTGCTCGGCGATGGGCACGCGGTCGCTCGACAGGTTCTCGAGCCGCCGGATCACGATCCGTATCGGCGGCGACTCCGGCGTGCGCCCCTCCAGAAACGTCGCCGTGGCGAGTTGCTCGCGCATCTCTGCGCCCGCAAGCGCGAGGTCGCTGTGCCGCAGACGAGTTGTCTGCTTCGACGGTCCGGAAGCCGTGCACGCGCTCATCACGCACGCGGCCGCGATGCACAGGCTCAGCAGGCGGGCGGGCATGGTGCGCCTCGTCGCACGCTCAGCGCTGCTGGGCGAGGTCGAACGACTCGTTGAAGACGATGTCGCGCGACTGGAGGTTGACGAGGTTGAACTCGAAGTAGTACCGGCTCACCTGCCCGCCGCCGCGCGTGGACTCGTAGAACGACCCGCGCAGCACGTAGGTCAACCGCTCGTCGTAGCGGTCGGTCATTCCCCCCGCACCGCCGCCGGCCTGCACGCGGTCCTTCTCACGATCCATCGTGCGTGCACCCTCGACGAAGCGGGCCTTGGCGGTCACCGTATCGCTGGTGAGCAGGCGCCCGCGCAACCGCCGCTGGATCAGCTCGAAGTCCTGCCGGGGCGTGTTGGTCATGTTCTCGATGTCGCCCAGTTCGATCACGACCTTGTACGGAGCATTGCGGATTTCCGGGATCTGCGCGATGCGGGCGGCGAGCGCGTCCGCCACCTGGTCGGAGAACTCCCAGAGCGAAGCCGCGTTTGCCGCGCTCGATGAACGATCCGCCGGTGTGGTCGCGTAGGGGTTGATCCGCCCCCCCGAGTCGCCGGTCTCGCGGCGCGGCGGGCTGGACTCGCACGCGCCGATCGAGACCGCCAGCAGCGACGCACAGGTCAAGACGGCCGTTCCCCGCGTGAGGCGCCGGATATCTCTGTTGTGGTTCATCGCGTCGGCTCCTTCATGGCCGGCCGGTCCGCCGGAAACCGGGGGACAGCCTGAGCGCATGTTTGTACCGACAAACCTCCGTCGGGTGCCGAGGGTGGCGGGTGGGGGCTGGTGCGAGAAGGGGGCCGCAGCCCCGTTACGCAAGGACGGCGTCGGGATCCTCGTTCAGGGACTGGGCCAACTCGATGGCCTCTTCGCGGCTATCGCAGCGCCTCAGCGTCGCCCAGCCGTTTGCGCTCATCCGGCGCCAGACGTACCAGTCTCCCCGCTGGTCCGTGTCGGCCCGGAACTGCGCGACGTCCCCATCGTTCAGCCGGAAGATGCCCGATCCGCTCTGGGTCTTATCCATGACCACCTCCCTGCGCTTTTGCAGCCGGTCCCACGCTCCCCACGAAGCCCCGGCCGACCCCCCATAATCGTCGAAGCACGGCTCTCCTGTCAACCGCATTCGGCAGTTTGTTCGCAGTATACTCGTATATTAGCCGACACTAATATCCAATATCAGGGGTTTAGGTGGGGCAGAACGGCTAAAACTGGCCAATCTCGACTTGCCACGCAGCCGCTTTCCACCATCTATCCCACCTTCACACACAGGACGCGACGGCACGCGCATCCCTTCCTGCTATCTTCTCCGCCTCTGTCTCCGCTCGACACCGCCCAGGGAGGCGATATGCGTAGGTCCGTGCTCGTCGCGTCTGCCGTTGTCTTCGGTCTTCTTGCCGGTGCCTCGGCGCAGGACTCCACAGAGCGGTTGGTCGAGGTCACGTCCATCGGCAAGAGCCGGTCCGGCCGCGCGCTGCAGTTGCTTCGGCTCGGGCACCCCGAGCCGGACTCGCTGGGCCGCACGCCCGATCAGCGTCCCGCGCTGCTCGTTGTCGCTGGCCTGGACGGTCGTCACGAGATCGGTCCGCGCGTCGCGCGTTCGCTCGTCGATCGTCTCGTGACGAAGCACGCCGACCTGTTGCGTGAGCGCACGGTCTACATCATCCCGGACCTGAACCCCGACAACGCCGCTTTCTTCGCGCGCGAGGGCACACCGAAGTCCGACTTCGGCCGCACCGTCGTCGAGTACGACGCCGACCGCGACGGGCGCGTCAATGAAGACCCGGCAAACGATCTGAACGGCGACGGCCTCATCACCATGATGCGCATCAAGCACCCCTCGCCCGCGACCGGCCTCTCCGCCGACCTCATCCCGGACCCCGACGATCCGCGCATCATGCGCAAGCCCGACCCAGCCAAGGGCGAGGCCCCCACGCACGCCCTCCTCGTCGAGGGCGTCGACGCCGACGGCGATGGACGTTTCAACGAGGATGGTCCGCACGGGAGCGCGGGCGGGGGCGTGGACCTGAACATGAACTTCCCAGCCCTCTGGCCCGAGCACACCGACGGAGCGGGGCTCTATTCGCTCTCCGAGCCGGAGAGCCTCGCGCTCGTGCGCTGGATGCTCACCCGCGACAACATCGTCTGCGTGCTCGTCTTCGGCCCGCATGACAACCTGCTCAATATCCCCGAGGCTGGCCGCAACGCCCCAGATGGGCGCGAGCCGCTCGGCATCGAATCCGACGACAAGCCCTACTACGAGGAGGTTGCCCGTGTTTTCAAGGACACGACGGGGATGACCGGCGCGCCCAAGGGGCCGGACACCGCCGGCTCGTTCCACCAGTGGGCTTACGCCCACTTCGGCGTGTATGCCTTCACGACGCCGGTGTGGGTTCGCCCCGATCTTGTGAAGCCGAAAGAGACCGACAAGCCAGCGGACGCGAAGGACGAGGCCGAGAAGCCCGCGGTTGACGACGCGCCCGAGGAGAGTCCCGCGGACGCGATCCGGCGCGAGTTTCAGGCCGCCGGCGCGCCGCAGTTCGTGATCGACTTCATGATCGCCACGCCTGCCGAGCGTGCCGAGATGATGGCCTCGGCGCAGGACCGCCCACCCGAGGAGCAGCGCGAGCGCATGATGGCCATCATGGCGTTGCCGGATGAGTTGCGTGCCAAGGTCATGGCCGTGGCGCAGGGCCAGGAGGTGCAGCCCGCCGCGCCCGCGCGCACCGGCGGACGCCCGCAGGGCGCGCGACCGGCGCAGGGCGCGCAGGCCGCGGCCTCCCGCGCCCGCGAGTCCGACGACGCCAAGTGGCTCAAGTACTCCGACGAGCAGCGCAACCGCGAGGGCTTCATCGACTGGCAGCCCTTCGACCACCCGCAACTCGGCCCCGTCGAGATCGGCGGCTTCGTCCCCGGCTTCCGCGCCAACCCGCCCGAGAGCGAGTGGACGCGCCTCGCCGACGAGCAGACCGCCTTCGCCGCCGCTCTCCTCGGCAAACTCCCCGACCTGACGATCGACATCCACGCCGTCGAGCGGCTCTCGACCGGCCTCTGGCGCATCACCGTCCGCGGCACGAACGCCGGTTACTTCCCCACCGCCTCCGCCATCGCCCGCAAGGCCCGCCGCCTGCCGCCCGTCGTTCTCGACCTGCGCGTCGAGCCGGACGCCGTCGTCGCGGGGCAGCGCATCGCCCGTTGGGAAAGCATCGACGGCTCGGGCGGCACGGCCTACGCCGAGTGGACCGTCGCCGCGCCCGACGGCTCAACCATCACGCTCGACGTCCGCTCCGCCGCCCTCGGCAACCGCACGCTCACGATCAGCCTCACGGAGGACCAGCGGTGAAGATCGCCACAGCCATCCTTGCCTGCACGCTGGCGGCTCTGTCCGCCGCGCCCGCCGCCGCCCAGCCGCACATCGACGGCCGCGTCGAGATCGCCTTCAACCGCTACTACACCTACGCCGAGATCGAAGCGCACCTGAAGCGCATCGCCGCGGCCTACCCCGACCTCGTGGAACTGCGCGAGATCGGGCGTTCGCTGCAGGGGCGCGCCCTGTGGGTCGCGATCGTGAACTCACCGAAGACCGGCCCGCACACCTCCAAGCCCGCGATGTGGATCGACGGCAACGTCCACGGCAACGAGGTGCAGTCCGCCGAGGCCGTGCTCTACTCGCTCTGGTATCTCACCAAGGCGTACGGCCAGGTGCCGAGCCTGACGGACCTGCTCGACCGCTGCTCGTTCTACTTCATGGTCAGCGTGAACCCGGACGGCCGCGAGTACTGGTTCGAGGAGGCGAACACGCCGCACTCGAGCCGCTCGAACCAGCGGCCCGTGGACGACGACCGCGACGGCCTCTTCGACGAGGATCCGCCCGACGACCTCGACGGCGACGGCTCCATCACGCAGATGTGGATCCGCGACCCCGACGGCCGCTGGGAGCGCGATCGCCACGACCCGCGCGTCTTCCGGCGCGTCCCCGACGACAAGCGCGGCGAGTGGACGCCGCTCGGTTCCGAAGGGATCGACAACGACGGCGACGGGCGCATCAACGAGGACGGCCCCGGCGGCGACGACATGAACCGCAACTGGCCCAGCGGCTGGAAGCCGGAGTACGCCCAGGGCGGCGCGGGCGAGTTCCCCTTCAGCAACCCCGAAACCCGCGCCGTCGGCGCGTTCATCATGGCCCACACGAACATCGCCGCGGGCCAGAGCTACCACAACGCCGGCGGCATGATCCTGCGCGGCCCGGGCGCGCAGTTCCGCGACGGCTTCTACCCGCGTGCCGACGCCCGCGTCTACGACGAGATCGCCCGTGTCGGCGAGGACATGCTGCCCTACTACCGCTCGATGATCATCTGGCGCGACCTCTACACCGTGCACGGCGGGTTCGTGAACTGGCTCGCCGAGGGCCTCGGCATCATCTCCTTCACCAACGAGCTGTGGACCAACGCCCGCTACTTCCAACGCGACGTGAGCGAGCCGGACGACCAGCGCATGTGGCTCTTCCGCGACCGCTTGCAGTTCGGCCTCGCCTTCAAGGAATACACCGAGTTCGAGCACCCGCAGTACGGCACGGTGCTCGTCGGCGGGATGAACAAGTGGTCCAGTCGCAGCACGCCGACCTTCATGCTCGAGGAGGAGTGCCACCGCAACTTCGCCTTCACCATGTTCCACGCCGACCAGATGCCGCTGCTCGCCTTCGAGCGCGTGGAGACGGCGCGCGCCGGCGACGGGCTGTGGACCGTGACGGTGCAGGTCCGCAACGACCGGCTCATCCCGACGCGCACCGCCGTGCAGGCGCAGCGGCGCATCGGCACGAACGACCTGCTCACCTGCGAGCCGCTCGGTGGGGGGCGAGTCGCGGCGTCAGGCTCGATGAACTCCTGGCGCGACACGCGCATCGACCCCGTGCGCTTCGAGCCTGGCCGCGTGCAGCTGACTTCGGGCGTGCCCGGCCGCGGCAGCGTGATCCACCGCTTCTATGTCGAGGGAAAGCCGGGCGAGGCGGTCCGCCTGCGCTACACGGGCGAGCGCACGAAGGACGTCGAGACGACGGTCACGCTCGGTGAGTGAGTCGGCGCCGCACGACGTCGTTCTCATGCAGGGGGCGCGGAGGGTGCAACGGGGAGGCAGGAGTTCGGATCGGCTTCGCTTCATCGTCCTGCTTCGTCAGGCGTCGAACAGCGGCTGCTGATCGGGCGAAGAACGCGGACGGGTGGCGAGGTCGTCGAGTTCGGCCTTGAGTTCCTGGATGGTCTCAATCCGCAGGTGCTCCGAGGCGAAGCGGATGTAGGCCACCGGATCGATCTCGCGCAGGCGGGCCATCACGCGCTCGCCGACCACGCTGCTCGCTACCTCGCGGTCGAAGTCGCGGGTGAGTTCCTCCTCGACTTCATCGACGATGCGGCGTTTGACGGCGTCGGGGACCGGGCGTTTGCCGCAGGCGGCCACAATGCCCGCGAGGACGCGCTCCGGGTCGAAGGGGACGCGGGAGCCGTCGCGCTTGACGACGGTGAGGCGGTTGGTCTGCTCTGCGCGTTCGTAGGTGGTGAACCGCCGCCCGCACTTGAGGCACTGCCGGCGTCGTCGGATGACGCGGCCGCCCTCGCTTGCCCGCGAGTCGATGACCTTGTCGTCGGTGGCGTTGCAGAAGGGGCAGATCATGGGCCGTCCGCGAGGGGTGGGGCCGGTGGCCGGCGAGGCCCCGACATCTTGACGGATCGTGGGCGATCCGTCAAAGCGGCGGGGCCTCGTGCCGGTTCCGGTGTCGCGGACGGGGGATTACGGCTTGGATGTGTCCATCGCGGCCAGGATGGTCGCGGCAAGGTCGTGGATCGTGCGGTTGCCCGCGACGAGAACCGAGTTTGTGCGTGGGTCCGCGGCGGCCCGACCACCGATGCGGCCGACGACGGACTCGACGACGCGCGCGGCGTCGTGGGCGGGAGTGTGAGCGAGCGGGAAGACCCACGGGCCGGTGGCCTGTCGAATCTCACCTTCCAAGTGCATGAGCAGGGGTGGGATGAGGATGTCGGAAGTTCCCGGTGCGATAGCCTTGCCGATGCGCCGGTCTTGTGAGCGGAGTTCTTCGAGAACCCAGGCGACGCGCTCGTGGACGCGCGGCGGGGCGTTGACGAAGAGCTTGCGTCCGGCGGCGTAGATGGAGGCGAGGTCGCCGCCGTTCTGCTGCCAGGCGTCCGGCTCGGCGATCGTGGTGATGAGGTTGATGAGCGTCTCGGACTCCGCGCTGGTTTCGAGGGGGTCACCGGCGTTGAGGATGGCGGCAACGTCATAGGTTGCCAGGCGACGCTCGCGACGGTCGAAGAACTCTCCGCGGGCGAACTCCATCAGGCCGTTGTCGATGCGGAAGTCGATGCGGTCCTGGCCGGTGCGGCCGAGGATGTCGTTGGCCATCGTGAGGGCGCGGGCGATGCTCTGTCCTTCGAGCGGGAGCGGGGGGACTTCGGAGTCGGGCGAAAGCAAGGCTTGCGCGACGTCAGCCCAGTAGACGTACAGCCGCGCGCCCGACTCGGAAGCGAGGAGCGTGAGAAAGTCGGCGAGCGTGAGATCGGGCGTGTCGGCGGCGACGCGTGCGCTGTTGTCGTCAGGTTCCGGCGCCAGGCGGAAAGTCGCGTCGATGCCGAGCGGGACGTAGCCGCCCTCGGTGTCGAACTCGGCCTTGAACGAGATCGTTCCCCGGGTTTCGTCGACGTAGGGCTTGAGCATGAGCCGTTCGAGCATGATTCGCGCCGACTCTTCCGGATGAGGCTCGGGCTGGTGCGAGAGGTTGAACGTGCCGAGGGCGAGGCCGGCGCCGGCGAGAGCGATGAACGCGGTGTGCATGGCGAGTCTCCTGATACGGGGTGACTGTGCTTCGCGGTACCTTCTGGCGAGGAGGGCGAGGTCGCCGAGTTCGGCGATGGCACGGTGGACGGCTTCGGGTTCGTCGTGGCCTGCGAGCATGAGGTCGCGGACGCGATCGCGGAGGTGGCCGTCGAGTTCCTCTCGCATCTCACGAGCCTGGCGCGGGCGGAAGCGCACGAGGCGTACGAGCCGGTCGAGCCAGGCGTCGATCGCGTCCGACGTGCGCGGGGCGGCGGGGGGGGCGGCGCGCGGGGCGGTGTCGGTGGTCATGCCGTGGCCTCCGTGCCGGTTGCTCCGGGTGGCAGGAAGGCTTCGATGGCGCGCAGGTACTCGCGGTGGGCGTCGATGCGCTGGGCGAGACGGCGGCGTCCCTTGGGAGAGATGCGGTACCACTTTCGCCGGCGGCCCTCGGCGTTTTCGGCGGAGCGGTCGCTGCGGACGGTTTCCCAGGTGGCCGTGAGGAGGCCGTCGCTTTCGAGGCGTTTGAGGAGGGGGTAGAGGATGCCGGGGGTAAGGCGGACACGGTCGTTGGACCGGACCTCGACGCGGCGCGCGATCGCGTAGCCGTAGAGAGGCTCGTCGGCGAGGACGGCGAGGACGACGAGTTCGTTGGGGTCGGCTCGGCGTGGCATGTCGGTCTCCGGGGTGATGTACGCTCGAACCAATATATCGGTTACAGATATATCTGTCAAGAGAGGATTTTGCGGCAGGTTGTTCGTAGCGAGGGTCTGGGGTGGATCGGGATGGTGGGGTCATCCGGCGTAGAGTGTGGGGCTGTGAACGCAAGCCGTGCCGCCGCCACCACCTCGACGACGACCGCCGAACCGGGCGGGGCGTAGTGGCGGTTCGCCAGTTGGACCGACCGTACCCGCCCCGGCCCGCGAGCCGGGGTCTTTGCTTTTGGGCTTCTGGGTCGGGGGCGTAGGCTGTCGTCCCCGGGGACGACCGAAGACGGAGAGGAACGATGAGCCAAGTTGCTGCGAAGGTGATCCGCGTGACGCTGCCTGACGGATCGGTGAAGGAGTTCGCCGGGGCGGTGACGGCGCGGCAGGTGGCCGAGTCGATCGGTCCGCGGCTGGCGCAGGCGGCGGTGGGGGCGAAGATCGACGGCGAGCTGCGCGACCTGTCTGCGGTGATCGACCGCGACTGTCGAGTGGCGATCGTGACCGAGAAGACACGGGACGGCCGGCCGGACCCGGATGCGCTCTACCTGCTGCGTCACTCGGCGGCGCACGTGATGGCCGAGGCCATCCAGCGGATCGTGCCGGGCGCGCAACTGGTCTATGGGCCTCCCCTGGAGACCGGGTTCTATTACGACATCCGCTTCCCGGACGACCGGCCGTTGAAGGAGGGGGACTTCGAGGCAGTCGAGGCGGAAATGGCGAAGATCGTGAAGGAGGATCGGCGGTTCACTCGCTACGAACTGCCCGCGGAGGAGGGGCTGGCGAAGCTGCGTGCCGAGGGGAGCAAGTACAAGGTTGACAACGCGGAGAGGGCGCTGAGGGGGGGGGAGAAGGGAGGCGAGACGCACGCCCCACCGGGAGGAGGAGTCCATCTGTCGTGGTATGCGACGGGGGAGCCAAGCCGGAACTGGGAGGACTTGTGTCGCGGGCCGCACCTGCCGAGCACGGGTCGGATCGGGGCGTTCAAGGTGATGTCGCTGGCGTCGTCGTACTGGCACGGCGATGAGAACTCGGACCGGCTGACGCGCGTGTACGGCACGGCGTTCTTCTCGCAGAAGGATCTCGACGAGTATCTGACGCGGCTGGAGGAGGCGAAGAAACGCGACCATCGTGTGATCGGGAAGCAGTTGCGCCTGTTCCACATCGACGAGGTGGTGGGGCAGGGGCTGGTGCTGTGGACGCCGCGTGGGTCGATCGTGCGCAAGGAGTTGCAGTCGTTCATCGGGGAGGAGTTGCGCAAGCAGGGGTATTTCGAGGTGTTCTCGCCGCATGTGGGGAAGCTGGATCTCTACCGCACCAGCGGGCACTTCCCGTACTACGCGGAGAGCCAGTTCCCGCCGGTGGTGGAGCGTGAGTCGCTGGCCGCGCTGGCGGCGGAGGGGTGTTCGTGCGCGGAGTACGCGAACAGGTTGTCCAAGGGTGAGATCGAGGGCTACCTGCTCAAACCGATGAACTGCCCGCACCACATCAAGATCTTTGCGAGCGAGCCGCACTCGTACCGCGACATGCCGGTTCGGCTGGCGGAGTTCGGGACGGTCTACCGCTGGGAGCAGTCGGGCGAGTTGAGCGGGATGCTGCGGGTGCGGTGCTTCACGCAGGACGATGCGCACCTTTTCTGTACGCCGGAGCAGGTGGGCCGGGAGGTGCTCGGGTGCCTGGAACTGGTGAAGGTGATCTTCGCGACGCTGGGGATGAAGGAGTACCGGGTGCGGGTGGGCTTGCGCGACCCGGACTCGGCGAAGTACGTCGGCAAACCTGAGAACTGGGACCGGGCGGAGGCGTCGTGCCGCGAGGCGGCGCGGACGCTCGGCGTGCCGTTCACGGAGGAGCCCGGTGAGGCGGCGTTCTACGGGCCGAAGATCGACTTCGTGGTGAAGGACGTGATCGGCCGCGAATGGCAGCTGGGGACGGTGCAGGTGGACTACAACCTGCCCGAACGGTTCGACCTGTCGTACATCGGGGCCGACAACAAGCCGCACCGGCCTGTGATGATCCACCGCGCGCCGTTCGGGAGCATGGAACGGTTCGTGGGGTTCCTGATCGAGCACTTCGCGGGCGCGTTCCCGGCGTGGCTCTCGCCGGAGCAGGTGCGCGTGCTGCCGGTGAGCGAGAAGACGGAGGTGTATGCCAAGCGCGTGCTGGCTGCGCTGGTCGGGGCGCGGGTGCGAGCGACGGCGGACCTGGCGAACGAGCGGTTGCAGGCGAAGATCCGTCACGCGGCGGAGGAGAAGGTGCCGTACCTGCTGGTGGTCGGGCCGCGCGACGAGGAGGCGGGGACGGTGTCGGTGCGTGCGCGGGGAGTGCAGCAGGATCTCGGGGCGATGGGGTTGACGGAGTTCGTGGCTGCGATCACGCGCGAGATCGCGAGCCGTGGGGCGGAGACCGCCACCGCTCACTTGGTGTAACTCATACAGAGTGCTTGGACGCCGCGCCTATCCTCCCGCCCCTCGCACCGCCCGGGCCCGTTCGCCATGCTTCGTCGTCTCATTCCACGCAGCACGCCGGCGTCCGTCCGTCGTGACCTTCGGCTGATGACGGCCGACGGCGTGCTGTACTCGTACATGGTGGGCACGGGCGAGACGTACTTCGCCGCGTTCGCGCTGGCGATCGGGCTGGGGGAGGTGCTGGCGGGGCTGGTGGCCTCGGTGCCGCTGGTGACGGGGGCGTTCCTGCAACTGGTCTCGCCGTGGGCCGTGGCTCGGCTGGGGTCGCTTCGGCGGTGGGTGGTGATCTGCGCGACGGTGCAGTCGCTGAGTTTCCTGCCGCTGGCGGCCGGAGCGGTGGTGGGGACGATGCCGGCGTGGCTTCTCTTTCTGGTGGTGGCGGTGTACTGGGCGGTGAACTACGGGCAGGGTCCGGCATGGAACACGTGGGTGACGACGCTGGTGCCGCGGCGGATCCGCGCGCGCTACTTTGCGAACCGGTCGCGTGTAGCGCAGTTCGGCACGCTGGGCGGGCTGGTGTTGGGCGGCATGGTGCTGCAGACGGTGAAGGGGTCGTCGAACGCGGTGCACGCCTACGCGGCGCTGTTCCTTGCGGCGGCGGCGGCGCGGTTCGCGGCGAGCCGGTGCATCGCCGGGCAGAGCGAACCGACGCCGATCCCGCCGGACTTCAGGCGCGTGGGTTGGCGCGAGATGGCGTCGCGCTGGCGGCACGGGCACGACGCGAGGCTGCTTTCGTACATGCTGGCGATGCAGGTCGCCGTGCAGATCAGCGGACCGTATTTCACGCCGTACATGCTGGCGCGGCTGGAGTTCAGCTACGCGCAGTTCATGCTGCTGGTGAGCGTGTCGTTCGTGGCGCGGTCGATCTGCCTGCCGCACATCGGGCGGCTGGCGCACGCGCTCGGGCCGCGGGCGGTGCTGTGGATCGGGGGGCTTGGGATCCTGCCGCTCTCGGCGCTGTGGATCGTGTCGGACAACTACTGGTACCTGATCGCGACGCAGGTGCTGGCCGGCGCGATGTGGGCGTGCTACGAGATGGCGACGTTCCTGCTGCTGTTCGAGACCATCCCCGCGAGCGAGCGGACGAGCGTGCTCACGCTGTTCAACTTCGCCAACGCGCTGGCGATCGTCGGGGGCGCGCTGGTTGGCGCTGCGGTGCTGGCGCTCTTCCACGCCGAGCCGTGGGTGTACTTCCTGATCTTCGGGCTGTCGTTCGCGGCCCGGGCCTGCACCGTCCCGCTGCTTGCCAGGGTGAAAGTGCCCGAGTTCGAGCCCGTGGACCTGCCGCTGCGGCCGATCGCGGTGCGCCCGTCGGCCGGCTCGCTCGACCGGCCGGTGCTGGCGGGCATCGACGAAGAGACACCCGCGCCCGGCGAGCCGGAAAGGGCGGGCGAGCCGGCGGGCACGCCGTAACCGCTTGATCGTGCCGGGAAGGTTGGCCGATACACACGCCATGCAGGAACGGTCGCATGATCGCACCGAGCAGTGGCTGTTCGTCTCAGGCGCGAACCGCTCGGGCACGACGTGGGTGGGGCAAATGCTCGACGAGCACCCCGAGGTAATGGTCCGTGGCGAGTGCGCGTTCTTCCGTGAAGACACGGGCATCGACCGATGCGTGGACGAGGCGAGCGCAACCGGGTGGGTGCGTGGATGCGCGACAAGCGCCACGCTGTTCGGCGGGCTTGATCCGGCGTCGATCACGGGCGCGGACGCGCGGGAGCGCGCCGAGCGGCTCTATCGGCGCGTGTTCGCGCCGGGGGCCGGCGTGCGCGTGCTCGGGGATCGGACGCCCTACCACTCATGCGTGTGCGCTGATCGGCTGCACGCCGCCTTCCCGGACGCGGTGTTCGTCGACGTGGTGCGCGACGGGCGCGACACGGCGGTCTCCTCCGCGTTCAAGCAGGTGATGCAGCGAAAGAGCGTCGAACTGTGGGGCGGACCTGGGCCGTCGGAGGCGACGCGGCGTCGGATCGCAGATGGGGCGCGGGTGGACGACGGGTCCGGCTTCCGGCTCTTCACGGACGAAGCCGTCGAGTTCTTCGCTCGGCGCTGGGTGCGATCGGTCGAGGGCGGCGAGCGGGCACGAGCGTTCTTCGGCGATCGGCTCGTTCGCCTTCGGTACGAGACGCTGCTCGAGGACGCCGTGCCCGAGATCACGACCGTGTTCGCGCTGCTGGGCGTTGCCGATCCGTTGTCGAACGCGCGGCAAGCCGTCGAACGGCAGCGGTTCGAGCGTGTGACAAGGCGGTCGCGCGGGCAGGTCGATCCCGGCTCGCTGGCGAGGAGCGCATCGATCGGCGACTGGCGGTCGTGGTTCACCGCGCGCGACGAGACGATCTTCGAGGCGATCGCCGGCGGGACGCTCTCGCGGCTCGGCTACGCGGGCGCGGCTGTGGCGTGATGAAGACCGTACACTGCCTGCCATGACGGAGCCTGTGCGCATCGCGATGTGGTCCGGGCCGCGGAATATCTCCACGGCGCTCATGCGGTCGTTCGGCAGCCGTGCGGACACCGCCGTCGTCGACGAGCCGCTCTACGCGCACTACCTGGAAGCGACAGGCGCAAACCACCCCGGACGCGACGAGGTCATCGCGCGGCACGAGACGGACTGGAGGAAGGTCGTCGCGTCTCTGACCGGTCCCGCGCCGGAAGGCAGGCGTGTGTTCTACCAGAAGCACATGGCCCACCATCTGCTGCCGGGGATGGAGCGCGCGTGGGTGCGCGGGCTGACGAACTGCTTTCTCATCCGAGACCCGGTCGAGGTGATCACGAGTTTCGTGAAGGTCGTTGCCGACCCGACGCCGGACGAACTGGGACTGCCGCAGCAGTGGGAGTTGTTCGAGTCGGAGCGGGATCGCACCGGGCAGACGCCGCCTGTGATCGACTCGCGGGACGTGCTGGCGGACCCCGCGGCAATGCTCGCGCTCCTCTGCGAGCGAGTCGGCATCCCGTTTGACGCGGCGATGTTGCGGTGGCATGCGGGCCCGCGCGAGACGGACGGCGTATGGGGGCCGCACTGGTACGCGAGCGTCTACCGCTCGACGGGTTTCGAGCCGTACCGGGCGAAGGAGGAGCCTGTGCCGGCGCGGCTGGCCGGGGTGTACGAGCGGTGCAGGATGATCTACGACCGTCTCGCGGAGCACAGGCTGCGTGTTCAGGGCTGAGCGAGCGAAGCGTGCGCGAGCCGGTCGAGGGCGGCGTCGGGATCGGTTTCCTCCAGGACCACACTGCGCCCCATGCGGCGAACAGTGAGACGGAGGTATGCGCTCTCGCCTGGGCGTACCTCGACGCGGCGCGCGGCGCTGGCGCGCGCTTCGGCGCGGACGTGGTGCTCGCCGGGGGTGACATGGAGCGGGAGATACATGCCCTGCCCGAGCGTGCCGACGTGCCGTTGGTCGAGGTAGACCTCGGCGGGCCTGCGCGAGAGCGGGGCCTTCGGTCGGTAGACGTAGATGACAGCGCCGCCCGTGCCGACGAACTCGGGCCGGAAGCCCTTGTGCGGCTGCGCTGAGCAGGCTGTCAGCACGATCGCGAGCACGAGCAAGAAGAGAAGCAGGACACTCGCGCGCAGCGGGGGCATCGTCACTCCCGTCCGTACATCCGCGAGGCGAGAATCTGGCCGACGAAGAGTTCGTGGTCGGCCTCGAGGTCGAAGTGGCGCACGACCTCGCAATCGAACGCGACGATGGATCGGAGAAGCACGGGCGATCCTGTCACGAGGGTCTCGGTGGGGAAGGCGTCGAAGGGATCCTCGCGTGTTTCGTCGTGATCCGCAAGTTCGGTCGAGAACTTGCGGTGGATCAGGCGGTTGTCGGCGGTGACCATGCAGACCGCGAAGGCATGGCTGTCGCGGATCAGCGGCTCGATCCAGTGTCCCTTCTTCGCGGCGACGCAGATGAGCAGCGGCTCATCGGCGCAGGGCTGGACGGATCGCACCATCACCCCGGCGCGCTTGCCGTCGAAGGCGGCCGTCATCACGAACGTCCCGCCTGGGATTCGTTCGATCGCGGCTCTGGCGTCATCAATCCGTGTCTCGGCCATCGTGCCTCGGAGTTCTGTTTCGGCCCACGGAGGGCCGGAGTGTACCGCGTGGCGCGGGGATGCCCTGTTCGGGCCTGGGTCGGGCTGTGTGCGTCACAGAAACTTTTTCCCAAGTCGGGCCAAAAAGGTGCCGATGGGTGTTGACAGGTGGGGCAAAGTGGGGCATGATCCCAGCCATGACTACGGAGGCGGTCACTCGTGAGGCTTATCGGACTGGCCGAGGTGACGATCGACGGCAAGGGCCGGTTGGCCGTTCCGGCAAAGTTCCGATCCGCGCTCGGCGCGGAGACAGACGCTCGGACGTGGGTGAGCATGCCGCGGGACGACGGCACGATCCGGTTGTACCCGATCGCAGAGTTCACGCGACTCTCGGAGTCGATGGGTGGGAGCCTGCTGGCGGACCGGGACGAGACGGAGGTCCATCGGATTCTGTTCGGATTTTCGGAGGAGATCGAGACAGACGCCGCCGGTCGGCTGATTCTGCCGCGCAGGCACGTCGAGTTGACCGGGATGCCGAACGAGGTGGTCGTGATCGGGGCGGGTCGGTACCTCGAGGTTCACAGCCGGGCCGAGTGGTCGAAGCACGAGGCCGCGCGGTTGTCGCAGTTGCAGGAGTACATCGCTCGCGTTCGGCGGTCGGGCGCGGGCGGCGGATCGTGACCGACGACCGGGTCGAGCGGCCCGGTGAAGACAGACGAACCGCGGAGCGGAGGCTCCGCGAGACGGCACGCGTTGAGAGGGCGGGACGAACGGATTGATGAATCTCCTGTCGGGCCTGCGTGTGCGGTCCGGCCGCCGGCGCAAGGACGCCCCGGCGAACAGGAGGCCCCCTCGACACTCGGCCCGGGCGAGCCACCACCCGCCCGTGCCTTTCCAGTCGCTCCGTCGGCGCGGTTGCCGGCGGGGCGGGCAGGCCACCACCAGGCGGCGGGGCGCACCCACCACCACAGCCTCCGAAGCCCTGCTGCCACGCGACGCCCGCCCGGTTGATGCCGGGCGGGTTGTCAATTGACGGGGGAGCGGGCGGCGTTCAGCCGCGCGAGCGCCTGCGGCGAGCGCAGCCGAGGGCGGCGATGCCGAGGACGGCGGCGGAGGATGGCGCGGGCACGGGACCGAAGACGGTGAAGCCGTTTTTCTCGAAGATTCCGCTGTAAGTGTTGAAGTTTCGGCGATCGATGAGTTGGCCTCGCAGTTCTCCGAGCGGGTGCTGCTTGGTGTAGACCTGTGCGTAGATGGTGTTGGTGTAGAGGGCGTATTCGACTTCACCGAAGTCGGAGTAGATCTGCCCCTGCTGGCCGCCCAGGTAGAACTGCGAGAGAGTGAGACGGATGCCGCCCTGTTCCTGGACGAAGGAACCCCACCAACCCAGGTCGGTGACGATCGGTCCTTCCTGCTGGTTCGGGGCGTCGTGGAAGTGGATCGGGGTGCCGTTCGGGCCGTGTGGGAGCAGGTCGTCGAGCGTCAGGCCGGAGATGAACAGTTCGAGGTCGGCGCGGAGGTTGTGGTGGTTGTAGTGCAGGACGCCGATGCCCTTGGCGGCGCTGTCGGAGCCGGTGACGACCTGCCGAGCGGTCATCGCGAAGTAGTAGTGCCAGGTATGGGCGTGGGCGACGCCGGCCGCGAGCGTCGAGAGCAAGGCGGCCGGCACAAGCGACTTCATGGTCGGAATCCTTCCTCGGCGAAGATCGGCTGGGGGGAGGTGTTCACGGAACATCATGCCACGGATGGGGGGCAGGTTCAAGACCGGAGCATTCGGCCGGGCATTCATTCGGGTTATGATCGGTTCTCGGGTCGGATTTTTGGCGATTTCGTGGTTTCGCGGGTTGCGGACGTTCGGTATAGGACGGTATTCTGACATTCGCGTGGGGGTGTCCAGCGGGTTCTCCGCCGGGCAGGGAATTCGGAACGGGTCCATCCATCCGGGAGTCATCATGATGATGAAGAGGCATTCCAGGCAGGCGTTCACGCTGATCGAGTTGCTGGTGGTGATCGCGATCATCGCGCTGCTGATCGGCATCCTGCTTCCCGCGCTGGGCAAGGCCCGCGAGGCCGCGCGTGCCGTGATCTCGGCGGCGAACCTTCGGTCCCAGAACCAGGGGCAGGCTGGATACCTGCAGGACAACTTGGAGTTCTTCCCCGGCGACCACGCGCAGCCGCAGAAGTTCTCGATCATCTCGTGGGTGCCTCGGATTCGGCAGTACCTGGACGGGCGGACGGAGGTGTTCAACTGCCCGTCGCTGCCGTACGAGATGCACTGGTACAAGATATTCGACCTGGACACGAAGCAGCAGACAAAGCTGAACCAGCAGAAGTGGGAGTCGGAGTACTACGGGTTCGAAGAGGGCGAGATGTTCCTGGACGGGACGGAGTTCTTCTCCTACGGGTACAACGGGTGGGGGATCAACGACTTCACGTCCGGCGGCAGCGGCGAGGCCACCCGGTTCATCTTGGGCCTGGGCGGGCACGTCGCGCTCCCGGACAAGAACAACCCGAAGGTGATGATCAACTACGGGGAGCGGAACTGGTGGGAGGCGCCGTTGCACAAGGTGGTCATGCCGTCGGACATGATCGCCATGTCGGACTCGAACGCGGACAAGAAGTGGGACACGTGGATCACGCCGATGAAGGGCGGGGAGTTCTTCTGGCCCAGCCGGAGGCACTTCGGTGGATCGAATGTGACGTTCGTGGACGGCAGCGTGAAGATCATGACGCTGGATGACCTCGTGCGCCGCGACGATGAGAGCATGCGGCGCTGGAATATCGACTACAAGCCCCACAAGGAATACTGGTGAATCCATCGCGCGTGTGAGCAGAACCGGCTCCCGCTGTCACGCTCTCTCGATCGCACCGGGACTCTCCCGCTGAGCGGGTCGGGTTCTCCTCAGGACACGAAACGTGGCCAAGGCCATCAAGATCGGTGTCGTCGTCGTCTGCCTGGCCGTGGCGGCGATCCTGCTCGCCAAGCACTTCAGCAAGCCCACGGCCGCCCCGGAGGAGGGCTGGCAGGCGACGATCTGGCGATGCCCGGACTGCAAGACGGTTTTCGAGCTGACCGCGGCCGAGTACAAGGCTCGCGTGGGCAAGCTGTCGTACGTTCCGTGCGTTTCCTGCGAGGGCGTGGACGCCGCTGAGGTCTACAAGTGCCCGCACTGCAACGGGTACTACGAGCCGCTCGGCCACGGACTGCGCGGCACGCACTGCCCGTTGTGCAAGGAAGAGCTCCCGGACCTTGGCGCGTCGCGCCTGGGCGGCCGGTAAGCGGAACCAGCGCACCGAACAAGGACTGGAACCGGGCGAAGGCCCGTGCGGATAGTCGCGCGGCTGTGAGTCGGGTTCGTGTGCGCCGCGTATCTGGCGAGTGAGTTTGTTTCGAACCATTGTCCAGGGATGCGCGGGGCGCAGTGGTGATGGTGTGCCCGCGTTCGTCCTCCAACCCGGCCGGCGGGGGTGCCGTGTGCCCCGCCGGCCGGTCATATGCGCGACCACTCTTCTTCGCGGACCGTGTACGCGTTGCACGTCCGTGCAATCGCGCAAGGCCGCGCAGACGGAACGGGCGCCTCATCAGCCGGCGCCCTTGAGCCGATAGACGCGGGGTGCGTCCGCAGACCGCCCAGCCCGATTCACCGTTGCGCGAGGAGCACTTCCGTCAACTCGCGGAGGGCGTCAGGCGCAGCGCGAAAGTTCGCCGGGCGGTGGCGGTCGCACGGGTGAGCGGGTGGACGACGGCGGTGTTCGCGTTCGTCTCGCTGTTGAGCGGGCTGTTCAGCCTCGTGGGGCTTGCGCTGGGCGTCGCGCTGGCAGTGGTGGCATGGCGGGAGTTGCGGGGAGCACGCGCGCTGGCGAGGCTGGATGAACAGGCTCCACGTCGGCTCGCGTTGAACCAGGTCTTCTTCGGAGCATGCCTGTGCGCCTACGCGGTCTGGGGCGCATGGCGCACGCTCACCGGCGAAGGACCAGGCGGCATGACGGCGACGGGCGATGCGCAGGTGGACGCGATGCTGGCCGACGTGGCCGAGCCGATGCAGGCGATGCTGCGCGTGGTGATGCTGGCGACCTACGGCGGCCTGTTGGTCGGCAGCGTGCTGGCGCAGGGGAGCATGGCGTGGTACTACGCGACGCGGTCTCGGCACGTGCGTGAGCACGCCGCGAACACGCCGGCGTGGGTGGTGCGCGTGCAGCGGATGGCGGCGTGAGGGGCAGTGGGCCGTGGACAGTGGACATGAAGGCGCCGTCCAAGGGTGCGATGCGTGTTGGTTTCGGCGGGCTTACTCGCGTGCGCCGGCGGCTCGGAGGGTGAGGGTGAGGGTGACTTCCTCGCCGTTGCGGAGGACGACGACCTCGACCTTGTCGCCCGGTTGCGCGTCGCGGAAGAGGGGCATCCAGTCGGTGACGCTGCCGACGGCCTGGCCGTTCCAGCGGGTCATGACGTCGCCGGCGAGCATCCCCGCTTCGGCGGCGGCCGTGTTGGGCGTGACTTCCTCGATGAGCACGCCGCGGCCGTTCTCGTCGTAGCCGGGACGGATGCCGACGCGGACGCGCGAGCCGCCGCGTCCCTGCCCCTGGCCGAGGCGTGGGAGGTTCTCGGAGGCTCGGCGTCCGTCCGCGCTGTCGGGGACGAACGGGAGCGTCTCGGCGCGCTGGGCCATGGCGAGCGCGATGCGTGAGACGGCGTTCACGACGTCGACGGCGCCGTTGCGGTTGATGAGGACACTGACGTCGCCCGGCTTGTGGTAGTCGTCGTGGAAGCCTGAAAAGAAGAAGAGGACGGGGACGTCCTTGGCGTAGAAGGAGGCGTGGTCGCTTCGGCCGAAGACGCCCGCGGGCATGGGCTTGACGTCGAGACCGGACTGCTCCAGGAAGGGCCTGGTGAACTCCTCAAGCCCCTCGCCGGTGGCGAGTCCGCCGACGTGGACGGCGCGCTCGCGGACTCGGCCGATCATGTCCATGTTGAGCATGAGGACATGGCGGTCGATGGGGACGATGGGGTTGTTGGCGTAGTAGCGCGAGCCGACGAGACCGGATTCCTCGGCGGTGAAGCCGAGGAAGAGGATGGAGCGGGCGGAGGCGTCGTCCGGGAGGGCGGCGTAGAGGCGGGCGAGTTTCTCGGCGGCGAGCAACATGCCCGACGTGCCGGAGGCATTGTCGTCAGCGCCAGGGTGGAGTTGCCCGGTCGCGCCGGTGCCGAACGAGCCATAACCGACGTGGTCGAAGTGCGCGCCGATCACGACGTACTCGTCGGCGAGCGTGCCTCGTCCGGGGAGAACCCCACCGACGTTGGGGGTCAGGATGGGGCTGCGATCCACGTCGGTGCGCACGGTGACGGCCGCGCCGGGGAGGTCGAGGACGACGCCAGAGGCATCGGCGAGCCGGCGCAGGTCCATGAGCGACCGCCCCTCGGGGTCCGCGGCGCGGACGAGCCGGTCCGCAGCGTCGGCGGTGAGCATGATGACGGGAACGTCGAAGGTGCCCGCGCGGGTCTCATCGACGGTGGCGAGTCGGTTGGCGCGCTCGTCGGCTGCACCGGGCGGGTTGACGACGACGACAGCCTTCGCGCCGCGGCGCGCCGCGGCGGAAATCTTGGGTTCGAGGTTCGCCATGAAGGACCACCCGTCGCCGGTCTCAGACCAGAGGCTGTGCCCTTCTTCGTTCATGGGCTCGAACCGGAACGCGAGGGCGACTCTGCCTTCGAGGCTGTCGGCGGGCTGGTAGCCCATGTAGCCGTCCTTTCCGCTGACGATGGAATAGCCGACGAAGACAAGGGGGCCTGTGAAGTCGCCAGAACCCGAGGAGCCGAGCACGACGTAGTCCTCCCCCTGGCGGAAGGTCATCGGGGCCGCGTCGCCGGCGCGGGCTTCGACTGCGCTGCCGCGAATCTCGAAGTTGCGTCCATGCTCGAAGTACTGGAAGTAGGACGCGAATGGGTTCCGGACCTCGGCGCCGTCGGCGGCCTTGACGGTCTCGGGGAACGCCGGCTTGAGGCCGAACCGCTGGAAGTAGAAGCGGATGTACTCGGCGGCATCGCGGTTGCCCCGGAGGCCCGGGGCGCGGCCCTCGAAGAATGGGTTGGCGAGCGTGGTGACGTGTTTGTCATACGTCTGCACATCCTCCGGCATATTGATCAGGAGCGTGGAGATGGGAGACTCACCGAGGGAGGCAATGGCGTCCTTCACGTCCGTGCCGTCGCCGGCCAGCGAGACGGAGGGGGAGAGAACGAGCAGCAGCGCGAGTGGCAGGCGGCGCATGGGCGGTCCTTTCGTGGACGTGGCGGGTTTGCCCGCCGGAGCAGTGTAGGTTCGTGAGGGTGCGCTCATGCGGTGCATCTGTGGACGAGCCGGGACCGTGAGGGAGCGGTTTCCCCACATGCGTGTACCGGAACCGCTCGCTCACGGCCGCAGCTCGTGGAGTCTCGTGGTCGCGGCTCGTCGGTCGAGGTTCGATGGTTTACCGGGTGTGTCCTAGACTCTGCCGCCCGGCCTTGGCCGCACGCTGTCGGCGGCTACGGATCGGGCGAGGCAGCCATCCCACCAGGGGAAACCCGTCTGATGAACGCGACGCGAGCAGGTACGGAAGCGCGGGCGGCCGGCCCGGGCATGGGCGGTCGGTCGGTCTTTGATGCATTGGACACGTTCCCCCGTCGGCATCTCGGGCCTTCGGAGGTCGAGGTCGCCGAGATGCTCAGCACGCTGGGGTACGGCTCGCTCGACGACCTCACGGACGCGACAGTGCCGGCTTCGATCCGTGCACGCAAGCCGCTGCGGCTTGAGGGGGCAGGCGGGATCGGCGAGCGTGACGCGATCGAACGGCTGCGGACGATCGCCGCGGGCAACACCATATTCCGGTCGTGCATCGGGATGGGATACCACGACTGCATCGTGCCGCCGGTGATCCTGCGCAACGTGCTCGAGAATCCGGGGTGGTACACCCAGTACACGCCCTACCAGGCGGAGATTTCGCAAGGCAGGCTCGAAGCGCTGCTGAACTTCCAGACGATGATCGCGGACCTGACGGGCCTGCCTGTGGCCGGGGCGTCGCTGCTCGACGAGGCGACGGCGGCGGCCGAGGCCATGGCGATGTGCTTCGCCGCGCACGACCGCCAGCGGACGCGGTTTCTCGTCGCTGACGATTGCCACCCGCAGACGGTCGAGGTCGTGCGCACTCGGGCCGCTTCGATGGGCGTGACGGTCGTGGTCGGCTCGCCCGAATCGTTCGAGTTCCGCGGCGAGGAGTGCGGCGTGCTCGTGCAGATGCCCACGACCGACGGGCGGATCGAGTGCTATGAGTCGCTCGCGCGGCAAGCGCACGCGGCGGGCGCGCTGGTCGTGGCGTCAGCCGACCCGCTCGCGCTGACGCTGATCCGGCCGCCGGGCGAGTGGGGCGCCGACATCGCGGTCGGGAGCGCGCAGCGGTTCGGGGTGCCGATGGGGTTCGGCGGACCGCACGCGGCGTACATGGCGACCCGCGAGGAGCACGTGCGACGGATGCCGGGACGGATCATCGGCGTCTCGCGCGACGCGCTCGGGAACCCGGCGTACCGCATGGCCATCCAGACGCGAGAGCAGCACATCAAGCGCGAGCGGGCGACCAGCAACATCTGCACCGCCCAGGCCCTGCTGGCGATCATGTCGGCGTTCTACGGCGTGTACCACGGGCCGGACGGGCTGCGGCGCATCGCGGAGCGGGTCCACGGGCTGACGCAGACGCTTCGGGCCGCGTTGCTCGGGCTGGGGCACGAGATCGGGAAGGATCTGGTCTTCGACACGCTGCGGGTGCGGCCGCGCGGGCGATCGGCGGCGGAGGTGGTGCGTGCGGCGCGCGAGCGGCGCATCAACCTGCGCGATTTCGGCGACGGCACGCTGGGCGTGACGCTGGACGAGACGGCGGACCGCGCCCTGCTCGCCGGGCTGGTCGAGGCGTTCGGCGGCGACGCGCACGTCCTGGACGGCGCGGCCGCGTCGGCGCGGGCGGCGATGCCGGCGGCGTTCAAGCGAACGACCCCGTACATGACGCACCCGGTGTTCAACTCGTACCACAGCGAGACGGAGATGCTGCGGTACATCTGCCGCCTGCAGGGGCGCGACCTGAGCCTGGCGCACTCGATGATCCCGCTCGGCTCGTGCACCATGAAGCTGAACGCGACGGCCGAGATGATCCCCGTGACATGGGCGGAGTTCGGCGCGATGCACCCGTTCGCCCCCGCCGAGCAGGCCCGCGGGTATGCGCGGCTCTTCGCAGACCTCGAAGCGTGGCTCGCCGAGATCACCGGCTTCGCGGCCGTGAGCCTCCAGCCCAACGCGGGGTCGCAGGGCGAGTACGCGGGGCTGCTCGTCATCCGGGCGTGGCACGAGTCGCGCGGCGAGGGCAGACGGGACGTGTGCCTGATCCCGGCCTCGGCCCACGGGACGAACCCGGCCAGCGCGGTCATCGCCGGGATGCGCGTCGTGGTCGTGAAGTGCGACGCGAACGGCAACGTGGACCTCGCGGACCTGCGGGCGAAGGCCGAGCAGCACCGCGAGACGCTGGCCGCGCTCATGGTGACGTACCCGAGCACACACGGCGTGTTCGAGGAGGGCATCACGGACCTGTGCGCGATCGTGCACGAGTTCGGCGGGCAGGTGTACCTCGACGGCGCGAACATGAACGCGCAGGTCGGGCTCTGTCGGCCCGGAGACTACGGCGCGGACGTCTGCCACCTGAACCTGCACAAGACGTTCTGCATCCCGCACGGCGGCGGCGGGCCGGGGATGGGGCCCATCTGCGTGGCGAAGCACCTCGCGCCGTTCCTGCCGGGGCACCCGGTCGTCCGCCCGTTCGGACAAGGCAGCACGGCGGCGGGCGGGGTGGGGTCGAGGGCGATCGGCGCGGTGAGCGCGGCTCCGTGGGGCAGCCCGAGCATCCTGACCATCCCGTGGGTCTACATCGCGCTCATGGGGGAGGAAGGTCTGCGCCGCGCAACGCAGGTGGCGATCCTGAACGCGAACTACATGGCCAGGCGGCTCGAAGACCACTACGCGATCGTCTATCGCGGGCGCAACGATCGCGTGGCGCACGAGTTCATCCTCGACCTGCGCCCGTTCGAGAAATCGGCGGGCGTGAAGGCGGAGGACGTGGCCAAGCGGCTCATGGACTACGGCTTCCACGCGCCGACGATGAGTTTCCCGGTGCCTGGTACGCTGATGATCGAGCCGACCGAGAGCGAGAGCAAGGCCGAACTGGACCGCTTCTGCGACGCGATGATCTCGATCCGCGAGGAGATCCGGGCGGTCGAGGAGGGGCGGGCGAGCCGCGAGGACAACCCGCTGCGCCACGCGCCGCACACCATGGTGATGGTGGCGGCGGACGAGTGGAAACACGCCTACACCCGGGAGCAGGCGGCTTTCCCCGCGCCGTGGCTGCGCGAGCGGAAGTTCTGGCCCGCGGTGGCACGGATCGACAATCCGTACGGCGATCGGAACCTGGTCTGCACCTGCCCACCGGTCGACGCGCACGCGTGATGGTGCGAGGACTGAACGAACCGCGTGCGTGAGCAGGTGGGGTGTGAGTGTTGGTGATCCAGGCCGCTCCCTCGCGGCCGCGGCCCGTTGGGCGTCATCGGATTGTGCTGCGATCACACTTCGACGAGCACCTTCACCTGGCCCGGTTCCTGCGCGGCTGCGAAGGCGTTGAGGGCGTCGTCGAGGCGGAAGCGGCGGGTGATGAGGCTGACGACGTCGACGCGGCCGGCTTTGAGTTCGAGCAGCGCGTCCGCGATGCGCGAGCCGCGCGAGCCGAGGAGTTGCAGTTCGGCGTCGATGATGCGTGCGGGGTCGAGGCCGGGTGCGGGGCCAGTGCCGGTGGGGGGGGCCTTGAGGATGACCGTGCCCCGTGGGCGGACGAACTGGAGCGCGAGGTCCAGGCCCGCCGCGGTGCCGGTGCAGTCGAGCACGATGTCCTGATCCTGGCGGCGTCCGGCCTCGTCCACGTGCCGGTGCTTGACGCCCCATTTCTCGCACAGGCCGAAGTGGTCGGGGTGGCGGCCGAGGAGTCGGACGCTGGCATTGCGCCGGGCCATGACCTGTGCGGCGAGCAGGGCGACAGGGCCGTCGCCGAGGACGGTCACATAGGTCTTGCTCTCGATCGGAGCGAGCAGGCCCGCGTGCAGGACCGAACCGAGCGGCTCGGCGAAAACGGCCGCCTCGTCGTCGATGGAATCGGGCACTGCGAAGAGGTTTGCAACTGGAAGCGTGAAACGGTCGGCGAGGCAGCCGTCGCGGCCGGCAAGGCCCATGACGGTGCGCTCGCGGCAGTGGTTGCTCAGGCCGGCCCGGCAGAGCGAGCACCGGCCGCAGACGACCGTGGGCGAGCAGACGACACGCGCGCCCTCGAACTTGCGATGGTCCTCGCGGCCGGGAAGAGGGTTCACACGCTCGACGACGCCGACGGCTTCGTGACCGAGGATGCCGGTGAATGCGGCCGGGTTGCGGAAAGCGTGCATGTCGGCCGCGCCGATACCGATCCGGAGCGGGCGAATCAGGGCCTCGCCGGCTGCGGGCGACGGCTCGCGTGCGGCTCGGTCGAGCGAGACGAGGCGGCCATCGGAACGGACTGCGCGCACTCGGTCCTCCCTCGTCGGCGCGGCGACCGCGCCTGAAGTGGGTATCGGCGGGATGCTGGGGTGGTTTGAACGGGAACCGCGCGGAGAACCACTCCCTGGAGGTTGCGGCTCGTCATCGGATGAATCGTTGGCTTATCGGGCTTCGACGGGGCGCATGCCGACGGGCGTGGACTCCGGCTCGTTCGGCGGCGGGGGGACGAAGGGGAGGAACTCGATGAGCGTGCGGTCGCGATGGAACGCGGGATAGATGTAGGCCGTGCGGCCGGCAAACGGGCTGGAGGTCTGGTTGAACCACTTCAACCAGGCGCGGCGGTCGAAGCCGTGGTCCTCACCAGTGAGCGTGCGCAGCGCGTGCAGCGCGGCGGTGTTCACAGCAAGGTTCCGGTCGTCGAGCGCGGCGATAAGGGGCTGAAGCACGCGCGGATCGGCGTATTGCCCGAGAGCATGGGCGGACTCGGCGCGGACGCGGGCGTCGGTCTCGCCGTCGAAGACGCCACGGGTCGGCTCAGGCTCGCGGACGTGGTCGATCAGCGGGCCGATGGCGACGGGGTTGTGCAGCCTCTGGAGCGTGCGGGCCGCTTCGAGGCGGACGCGATCGTCCGCGTCGCTCATCAGGGCGACAACCTTGGGCACGTGGTCCGGCGAGCCGTGGATGCCGATGGCGCGCACGGCGGCCACGCGGACGTTCGCGTCCTCGTCGTCAAGGTGGTCAGCGTACAGATCGACATACACGGCCTCGCCCCCGAACCAGCTGTTCGCGAGCAGCATCGTCCCCCGGTAGCGGTTGTCGGCGTCGTAGGGGTCGATCGCCATCCTTGCTGCCTGCTCGGGCGTGATGGGCTGGGCGACCTGGAGCAGACTCTTGGCGCCGCGCAGCTCCTCGGGCGTCTCGCAGCCGGACAGCAGGACGACCGCCGCGGCAGCAGGGACGAGCACCACGATCATCGCGCGCCGGTCAGGCATGGAGGGATGATACAAGCGAGGCTCGGAACGGTCAGAGCGGGTCGAACGGCCCCGGCTCCACGCGAAGGGCCATGGGGGGCCTCAGAATCTCCTGCATCACGAACGCGCTTCGCCACCCCGGGGGCGTCGTCGGCAGCACGACGGCGGCAGCGGAACGGCGCGGCACGGGCTGCTCCGGTTGCTCGGCGCTCTCACGCAGAGCCGGGGCGGCCTGCCGGGACGGTCTCGCGGCCGCGGCACGCTGGCGAGCCGCCTCGGCAAGACGTGCCTGCTGGGCACGCTTCGCGGCTTCCGCTTCCGCAGCGCGACGCGCGGCCCGTTGCGACTCCTGTTGCTGAGGAGTTGGAATGCGAGCGGCCTGCGGCGGCCGAGCGGTCTGCGATCGCGCCGGCACCGGCGCTACGACGGGACCGCGCTGCGGCACGGGGCCACGCTGGGCAGGGCCACGCGGTGTCGGCGGCGCGACCGTCGGCTGCGGCCGTTGCGGCGCGGTGCGACGCTGCCGGGCCTCGGCCTGGCGGCGGCGGAGTTCCTCGAGTTGAGCCTGGCGTCGCGCGGCTATCTCCTCCTGCTGCTGGATCGCGCGCTGACGCTCCTCCTCCGCCTGTCGGCGTGCCTCCGCGTCCGGGTCGCGGCCGGTGCGGAGCATCTCCGCACGCGCCTGCTGGCGCAGTTGTTCGAGCTTGCGGGCCTGGGCCTGCTCGTTCAGTTTGCGGATGATCCATTGCAGGACCGGGCCGCCGATGAACAGGATCAGGAAGATGTACTGGATGTACTGTCCCACGCGAGCATCCTACACCGTCGCGGCCTCGGGAGGGGAAGCAGTCGGGAGCAGGCCCTCGCACCCGTCGCCCCGAACGCGGGCGAAGCGCACGCCGAAGACGCCGGCAAGCGTATCAGGAGTGAGTGTTTCGTTCGCCGGGCCCAGCGCTACGAGTCGGCCCGTGCCGTCGAGGAGGGCGGCGCGATCGGCGAAACGCAGGGCTGCAGTGAGGTCGTGCAGCACGATGACGGCCGAGAGCGCGGGACCGCGCGCCACGAGCGACCGGATGAGCGAGACGGCTTCCAGGGCGTGCTTCGGATCGAGAGCGCTGAGCGGCTCGTCCGCGGCGAGGACGCGGGTCACGCCCTCGCGGCAGGGCGCGGACAACTGCGCGATCGCACGGGCGATGAGCGTCCGCTGCTGCTGCCCCGCGCTCAGGCGTTCGAACGGCTCGTCGGCCAGGGCCGCGATGCCCACGTCGCCCATCGCGGCATCGGCGGCTTCCTGCGTTCGTTCGTCGGGCGTAGCGAAGCGAGCGTGCCGGACGACCTCACGCACGGTGAACGCGAAGGCCATGCGGCTTCGCTGCGGCACGTAGGCCATGCGGGCGGCCCGCTCGCGTGCGGAGAGGCCCGCGACCGAGCGGGCATCGAGCATGACGCGCCCCGCATCAGGCTCGCGCAGGCCGAGCAACACCCGCAGCAGCGTCGTCTTGCCCGCGCCGTTGGGGCCGACGACGGCGGTGACCGTGCCCGGCTCGAAGCGGAGGCTAAGGTCGCGCAGCACAGGCCGGCCGCGCCGGTAGGCGAACGAGACACTCTCCGCGGCCAACGCCATGACGCATGGTAGAGGGTGGATGGGGGGTGCATGGCAGGATGTTGGGGTGTCCCCTACACTGGCCGCACGCCGAGAGCGTCGGCACGAGGGCAGCATGGGAGCGTCGAGAACAGCATCGGTCAGCGGGGCGACGGGGTTCGTTGGGCGGTCCGTGGTGCGAGCCTTGCTCGGGCGCGGGTGGAGCGTGCGAGCGCTGGCGCGCGATCCGGCCAAGGCGCGTGTCGCGCTGCCCACGCACGACAATCTCGACGTTGTTCAGGGCGACGTGCTGGGTCCGGGCGTCGCGGCGGAACTGATGCGCGGTTCGAGCGCGGCGGTCAACTGCATCGGCATCATCCGAGAGCGGCCGGGCGGCGAGACGTTCCGGCGGCTCCACGTTCAGGCGACGCGAGCGCTCTGCGAGGCGGCCGCCGGGGGGGGCGTGTCGCG
>JAANMV010000995.1_pt1 | contig 33106 bp, 30 predicted proteins | sample 7279661 | NCBI WGS metagenome assembly JAANMV01 (sample SAMN14094540, study PRJNA606508) | bioreactor metagenome | isolation source: A lab-scale SPAN reactor treating ammonium-rich wastewater day 121 | place: Ireland: Galway | collected 2017-05-16
GACGGGTTGAATGACTTCCTATAGACGAGGAGGACTTGAGTGTGCTATACCGAAAGGGACTCAATCGCCGCGCCACAACGCGGCGTAAGGAGGTGCGAATCGTGGAGGCAAATTTCCTCGAGGGCGGGGTCGTCTCGGAAGTCAAACCGAACGGAAATGGCAAACCGAATGGCAAAGCCCATACGAACGGCAAGGCCCATGTCGCCGTCACGCAGGAGCCTGAGCTCCGAGCGACCGGTATGCCCAGGCTTCATCTCGCCCAGATGGTGGTCCAGACGCAGCGCGGCCCTGAACTGATCGACATTACCGAGAAGGTTCAGGACATGCTCGCCAAGACCGGCATCAAGGAAGGGAACGTCCTGGTCTACTCCCGGCACACGACGGCTGGCATTGTCATCAACGAAAACGAGCCGCTGCTCATTCAGGACATGTATCGGTTCCTGGAGCGCTTGGCGTCCCCGGCCGATACCTACTCCCACAACGACTTCTCCATCCGCACGGTGAACATGTGCGAAGATGAGTGCGCCAACGGGCACGCTCACTGCCAGCACCTGACCATCGGTTGTCAGCAGATGGTTCCCGTCGTTGAGGGGCATCTGGCACTCGGACGCTGGCAGCGTCTCTTCCTGCTGGAGATGGACCATCCGCGCACTCGCGAAGTCCTGATTCAGATTTTCGGAATCTAGGGAGGCCTCAACCTCAGGGCAGCGACGAAGCGAAACATCCGAAAGCTTGGTAAGCGGCTCCAGGGGAACCTGGCCAAAGAAGAACCCGACCTGGGCTGGTCGGGTTCTTTTTTTGTCTGCCAGCATGAGCGGGCGCCCAAGGGACCTGAAGCAGACCAAGACGAAGAGTTTCGCATGATCACCAGGCTCGGAGTGAAGGGCTTCAAGAACCTCCAGAGCGTCTCCGTTCCTCTCGGGCCGCTCACCTGCATCGCCGGCCTCAACGGGGTGGGGAAATCCAATTTCTTTGACGCGCTGCTCTTCTTGAAACACCCACCTATCTGATCTGTCGTTCATGGATGCGGCTTCCAGAGTTCGCGGCGGGGAGGACATTCGGAACCTGTTCACTGCCGGCGGGGACGGCCGGATGGAGCTCAGCGCCGACCTTTTGATTCCGCGTGCCGGTCGCGACGAGTTCAACCAGCGAGCCGAGGCCAGCAGCACCTTCGTCACCTACACGGTGCGGCTCCGGCTCAAACAGGACGACGCCCAGGAGCGAATCGAGCTCGAGGCCGAGAACCTGACTTACATCATGAAGGGGGAGGCGGCGCGGAATCTTCGTTTTCCCCACAAACCCGCCTGGCGCGAGTCGGTGGTGCACGCCGATCGCAAGACTCCCTTTGTCTCGACCGACTCCGAGGCTCGAGTGGTCAAGCTGCACCAGGATCGCCCCCGCAGCAATGGAACCAAGAAGGGCGGCGGCCGCACCTGGGAGTTCCCGCTGCAGAACCTCCCCCGCACCGTCTTGTCTTCGGCTCGCAACGCCCAGGAGAGCCCCACTTCCGTGCTGGTTCGCTCGGCGCTCCGGCACTGCAGGCTGCTCCAACTGGAGCCCTCGGCCTTGAGGCGACCGGACGACTTGGCGAGCTAGGAGGTCTTCTTAGTGCTCGACGAGGAGCTGGTGCTGCGCGAGCTCGAGCTGCTGCTCGGGCGCGAGGGGGTGGAGGTCGAACGGCTGGGAGTCGAGGTGGAGCGACTGGGGGTCGAGGTCGAACGGCTCCCGGACGAGCTCGACGAGCTGCTCGAGGAGCCGGAGGAACTGGTCGACCGCCCCGCGCCCGGCACCGAGGAGCTGCTCGATGAAGTCGAGGTGCTGCTACTGGACGGGCTGCTTGAGCGGGGCTTGAAGGTGAAGCCCGAAGTCAGCTCGCGATCGCGGGTGTCGGTGCCGTCATAGTTGCGGGCCTGACCGTAGTGGTCGGTGCGGGTCCCGTTGCTGGTGGCATCGATATAGACGGCGTGCTTGGAGTTCCAGCCCACCACCGCGTTGGCCCCGTTGGCCTGGCGCGGATCCACGTCCTGGGTCATGTTCTTCAGGCCCAGGAAGCGCGCCGAGTCGTAGGGATTGTCACCGTCGGCCAGGCTGTTAAGGGCCTGGGTGTAGTTCTGAGCGCCCTCATGGCCTTCCATCTGCGCTCGCTTGGCCATGGCCGCGTAAGCCATGATGGCGTAGGACTTGGCCTCGCTGTCAGGACCGTCGAAGTTGCTGGCCCGAGCCGCCTGGCCGAGCTCGGCGGCCGAAACCTTGACCTCCTGGCCGTCTTGCATCTTGATCGTGTAGCTGCCGTCGTCGCCCTTTTGCACCGAGTCGAAGACCTTGTTGTCGTAGACATCCATGGCCGCCTTGATGCAGGCCACCGCGGCGCAGTTGCCCTCGGTGCCCTGACCGAACTGGCTGAACATGTTGTCGAAGTCCTTGTTGCCCTGCAGAGCCGAGTCGAGCATGTTGGCGGCCGTGGTGGTCAGGTTGCCGGTTCCGGTATCCTGGGAGATGTCCATCGGCCGGTCGCCACTCGAGCCGCTGGAGCCGCTGGAGCCGGTCGAGCCCGGCCCACCCGCGCTGGAGCCGCCCTGGCAGTTGGGACAGCCTCCCCCACCGCCGGCGCCCCCGGCCTGGCCAGCGCCCCCACCGTCACTGCCGGCCTGCTGCTGCTCTTGCGGCTGCTGCTCGCCTTCCAGGGCCTTCTGAACCATGGTTTCGGTCTGCTGGGTCAAGGAGGCGTTGGTCTGCTTGGCCCGCTGGTAGTCTTGCTGAAGCTTCTGGACGGCCGTGCCCACGTCGCGAGCTCCCGAGCGGGGCTGCTGTCCGCCGCCCTCGGCCCCCTCAACGCCCTTAAGGGACATCACGTCCCGGGCCCCCTCCTGCAACTTCTGGTCGGTGTTCCAGCTGGCCAGGCCGGCCAGCAGCGGGTTCATGGCAGCTCCAGCGGCGGCTCCGCTCATGGGGTCGGTGTTCTGGCTGAACCCGTCGGACGGAGCCCCGGCCAGCCCCTGGCCCGGGGCTTGAAGGCCTCCGCCCAGGCGAGCCAGTGCCCCACCCAGCCTTCCTCCCAGCAACGCGGCGGAGTTGTCGCCCTCGACTCCCTGAGATTCTCCCACCTGTAAGAGCTGCGCAATGCGATCCATGAATCGGTCCCTTCGACGGTTCTTGCCCACAGCATAGCACCCGGAGCCCGCTCCACCAACGCGGGTAATATGAGGAGAATGTTAACAGCCCAGAAGGATGTGAACTGGCCGTGAACGCAATGTTAACCCTGCATGAGTGGCTATCTCGAATTCGCTGACCTGGATCTTTGCGCTCTGAACGAACGGGGCCTTACCAAGCTACTCTTCACCCGCCGCCAGACCATCCACCTCAAGAATGTGCTGCGATTGGCCTCGGAAGAGCCACCCGAGCTCAAGCAGTTTCTCCAGGAGTCCGGCCTGACCTGGCCGCGCTATCTGCGCCAGATCACCCATCGCCTGCGGGCCGCGCTCAAAGGCGAGCGGCGCGCTCCTTTACTGGACTCCGACACGCTCCACTCCATCCGCCAGCCCGACTCGCTCGAGCTCGCGCGCAAGCTCAAACTGCGCTGCCTGGCCAGCCTGGACTTCGATCGCACCCTCACCGACAAAGGCTTTCTGGACTATTATCGCTCCCAGCTTGCGCCCATGCGGCCCGAGCTCCAGCCATGGGTGGTCAGCGCCCACGGCGACAAAGCGGTGCTGGAGAAGTTCGTGTTGAGGCACAGGCTGGAGATCAGGCCCAGCCGACTGCTGGCCACGGGCAGCCTGGCGGCCAAGCGCAGGGCTCTGTTCGAGCTTTCCTCCAAGACCGACCGGGCGCTCATGTTTCACTACGACGACGAGGAGCCGTTCTGTCGACTGGCCCAGCTGTTCGGCTACCACGCCTACCGGGTGGTCAGGTCATCGACTCCCAGAGCTCGCTCCACCGTCGAGCCACTTCTTCTTTCGTGAGCCGGCCACCCGGCTGACAGACGCCCTCGGAAACCACTTCCATCACGATCTGGCCATTCTGGTCCAGAAACTGATAGTGGCGCCAGCCACCCTGTCCGGTGCGACGGGTGATGCTGTCACAAAGCTCCGAGCCGGAGTACTCACGCAGCCCCTGCAGGGTAACCCCGCTGGCGCTGTTGTAATCGCGCACGGCCTGACAGCCGGGGAAAGTCAGCTCCAGGGTACCGCTGCTCTGCCGAACCTGGGCCACGAAGCGCTGGTTGCGATTGCAGTAACCTTCGAGCACTCCCGGTAGCTCCACGTTGACGGGAGTCTCCTCGCGACTGGCGCGGGGCTGGGCCTGGGGTCCGTCGCAGCCGAGCGAGCGCTTGAGTATCGATGTCTGGTCACGCACTGAGAGGGTCTCTTCGATACGCTCGAGCTGTCGATCCACCTCCACGCTGGGGGTGACGAACTGCAGGCCGGCCCGGTAGCGGGCCCGCGAGCGCTGAGCGCACCAGGCCACCCGGGCCTGACAGCGCACCGAGGCCATCTTGTCGTTATCGAACTCGAGCGTCAGGTCGAGCAACCTTCCGGTGGCCAGGGGGCCTTCGGTCTCGACCTGCACGCCTCCGTGGCTGAAGTCGACCGTCACGGCCCGGTAGCCAGGAAGATCCGGCGACAAGACGCGCATGGCGCAATCAACCCGGGGCGCCTTGCGCACGAACGGATCGGCGGCCACCGTCTCGACCACCTGCTCCACCGCGCCCTCGAGCCGGGCCGTTACGGCGTAGCCGCGCTCCAGCGGTCGAGTATTCTCCACCAGCACGCGCAAGCGACGAGAGTCAGCCAGCTTGACCTCGACATTCTTGCCGGCGGGCAAGTTGCGGGTCGAGACGAAGGTAATATGGTTCTCCTTCTTCTCCAGCACTTTGATGGTAGGCATGAACAGTCCGAGCATGGGTCGTCCTCCTGACTTTGACCTCTCTATAAAGCCAGGATCCGAGCCCCAATACTTGAACGTCTTGTAAACAGAATGGATGTGGTCATCACCGGTTCCACGCGCGGTCTGGGGCAGGCCCTCATGGCCGAGCTCAAAGCCCGTGGCCACAACGTTCGGGGCTGCTCACGAGCCAGCCTGGATGTGCGCGACTTCCCGGCCCTGCAGGCTTTTGCCCGTGAGCCGTGCGATCTATTGGTGGCCAACGCGGCCGTGGCCCTGCCCTCCGCCCGCCTGTGGGAGATCGACCCGGCTCACTTCGGGGCCCTGATCGACACCAACGTCAAGGGCGTGTTCCACTCTTTGCGCGCCTTTCTGCCGGCTATGGTAGAGCGCAAGAGCGGTGTGGTGGCGGTGATGAGCTCAGACTGGGGGCGCAGCGCCTCGGCCCTGGTGGCCGCTTACTGCGCCAGCAAGTGGGCCCTGGAGGGCATGGTGCGGGCCCTGTCGCGCGAGCTCCCGATGGGGGTGGCGGCCGTGCTGGTGGACCCGGGCAATGTGAATACTGACATGCTCAAGCTGGCCCTGGGCGAAGAGCTGGCCGCCCGCTATCGGGGCGCGGCCGAGTGGGCGGCCGGGGCGGCCCCCGTCTTCGAGAGCCTGGGCCCCGAGCACAACGGCCGGACGCTCAGGATCTGTCAGTGATAGAGCTCGGGCTTCCACTCCAGGCCCAGCTCGCTGGGGGGAGCCATGTAGCCCGCCAGGGCTGAGGCCGCCACCACGGCAGGACTGGCCAGAAAGCCTTCCCCGCCCACGCCCATGCGGTTGTGCCAGTTGCGGTTGAAGGTGGTGATGGCCCGCTGGCCCCTGCTCAGGGCGTCGGGCCCCTGGCCGAAGCAGGGGCCGCACCAGGACTCGCGGATGACCGCTCCGGCGGCCCGAAGCACTTCGGCCACCGAGCGGCCGTCCAGGCGCGGGTCGGGCTCTTCGATGCGCAGCTTGACCTGGCCGCTGCCGGGGAAGACGATCAGCTCCGAGGTGGCCTTCTCCAGGCCCTGGCGCGAAGCGGCCCGGAACACCTGGGCGGCGGCCAGAAGGTCGTCGTAGCTGCCGTTGGTGCACGAGCCAATCATAGCTTTATCGAAGGTCAGCCGCTCGCCGGCCATCTCCTCGGCCGGATGGGCGTTGCCAGGCGCGTAGGGACGCGCGATCATCGGACGGATCTGGCTCAGGTCGAGCTCTTCATCCAGCTCATAGACCGCCTCGCTGCCCGGCTGCAGCACCGGATAGGGCATGGAGAAGCCCCGCTCGGCATACCAGGCGGTCGTGATGGCGTCCTGGGCGAAGATGCCATTCAGGGCCTCGGCCTCGGCCATCATGTTGGCGATGGTGTTGCGGAAGGTCATCGGGAGCTGCCTGTCGGCATCCACGAACTCGACGCTCATCCCCTGCGAGAGGGCCTTGCCCCAGCGCCGCAGCAGGGCCAGCACGATGTCCTTGCCGCTCACCCAGGGCTGCAACTGGCCCTGGAAGACCACCCGGCGCTGGCGGGCCAGGGTGCAGAACACCGTTCCGGTGGCCCAGCCAAAGCCCAGCGTGGTGCTGCCCACGCCGATCCCCAGAGCGCCATAAGCTCCGTAGGCACGGCTGTGCGAGTCGGCGCCGGGCACGAAGGCCCCCGGCACGATGAGTCCCTGCTCGGGGAAGTAGAAGTGGAAGATGCCGTCGCCCGGACGCGCGAAGTGAGGCTTGCCGATGGCGTAGCGGCTCGCGAACTCTTCGGAGATGGCGGTCTGGTTATCGTCCGCGCGCCGCCCGGTGAACACGAAGTGGTCGCTGGCGATGGCCGCCTGGCGGGGGCGAATCAAGTTGCCCCCGGTGATGCGCTCGAAGGTATAGATGGCAAAAGGGGCGGTGCCATCGGAAGCGGGCAGAAGGTCGGCATAGAGCTGGAGGGTGGCCCCCGGACGCACCGGCTGGCTGCGGTCCACCCGGTGGGCCCAGATGATCTGCTCGGTGGTCGACATGGTGCGGGCCTGGTCGGGGTCGGGCCAGACCAGCTCGGGCTTTCGGCGCACCGAAGTGGCCAGCTCGCGCCGGCCCAGGGCGAAGATGCCTCCGGTGGCGCGGATCTCCTCCTCGACCGCCGTCAGGGGCAGGGGCTCATAGCCTTTCTGTCGGGTCAGGTTGGTCAGGCGCCGGCTGGCCGGGTCGAACTCCATGCGGTCACCCTCGTGGGCATCTTGCACCGCTTCGGGCGACTGCACCACGTGCAGGCCCAGGTTGAGGGCGTTGCGGCGGAAAATGTCCCCCATCGTGTGGCCGCACACGATGACCATGGTTTGGCCGGCCTCCTCGGCGATGGCCTTCAGTCCGGCCGGGCTCATCTCGCGCGAGGAGCCGATGCCGAAGCGGTCGCCGGCGATCACGAAGGACTGTCCGGCCGCCACCCGCTGGCGGAAATCGGGCATGAGGTGGCGGAAAGCGCCCGCCTTCCAGCGATGGTCCAGGGTGTCCAGGCTCTCCGAGACGCAGTCCTCGCTAGGGGTGATCTGGTCGGTATCGATGGCATCGAGCTTCCTGGTGGGATCCATGCGATCCCAGAAGATCAGGGCTTGTCCCTGAACCGAGCCGCTCTGCTCCCCGGTCTGCTCGGGGGCGATCTGGTCGACATGCTCGAGGGCAACGCCGGCAAGGAGGTTGGCAGGTTGGATGGTGCTCACGGGGGGGTGCTACGGCCTGGGCAGGTATCAACCCTGCTCGGGCGCGGCCGATCGGGCGGCGCGATCGGCCAGGTAGGCCTTGAGGGCGTGAATGGCCACCGGCAAGACTGACAGGAAGACGATCAGCACCACCACTTTCTCCAGGTTGCGCTCCACCACGGGGATCCTACCGAAGAAATAGCCCATCAGCACCATGCTGAACACCCACAGGATCCCGCCCACCACGTTGAAGGCCAGAAAGCGCGTGTAGGCCATCTCGCCGATTCCAGCCACGGTGGGAGCAAAGGTGCGGGCGAAGGGGATGAAGCGAGCCAGGATGATGGTCATCCCCCCGTAGTGGTCGTAGAAGGCCTTCGTCCGCAGCAAATAGTCACGACGGAACCAGCGCGACTGAGGTCGGTTATAGAGGGCCTGGCCGGCTTTGCGGCCGATAGCGTAGCCCACCGAATCGCCCACGATGGCAGCCATGCTCAGGAAGATCAAAAGCTGCCAGAGCGACAGAGTACCATCCGAGGCCACCACGCCGGAGATGAAGAGTAGCGAATCGCCCGGCAGGAAGAACCCGACCAGCAGGCCGGTTTCAGCAAAAACGATCGCGATCAGCACGAGGATCCCGCCCCAGCTGATAATCTGCTTGATGCCCTCGGGGCTGGAAATGAGGTGGAGAAAGTCCTTGATGAGGTCCATGCTGCACTTTCAACGCCGACGATTGACGTCGAGCGATTTTCTGAATATCCTCTGGGGCATCGCAGGGAACCCCTGCAGAATCTTGAATTTTCTTCTCTGGAGTGATGTCTATCCCTGCCAATGAAATACCCGTCTTTGCTGCCTCGGGCGGGTTGCCCGGGGTTCCGCCGCGCAAGACTCGGCGTAAGCTCTTGCGTTGGATCCTCACGCTCTTCTTCCTGCTTTTGCTGGCCTCGGTTATGACCCTGGTGGGCGGGGCCTATTACGTGGTGGCCCGCCTGATCGAGAAGGAAGGCGGCAAGAAGGAGGCTGCGGTCAAGTTCTGGCTCGAGCCCGAAAAGTATGTCTTCGGCTCCAAAAAGCGCCTCAACATCTTGTGCATGGGCGTGGACTACAACTACGACTCCAAAGGCATGCCCTATTCCAAGAGCGCCCGCTCCGACACGATGATGCTCTTCAGCTTCGACCGCCCGTCGAAGTCGGTTTCGGTGATCTCCATCCCGCGCGACCTGCTGGTCAGCATTCCGGGCTATGGCGAGGACAAGATCAATGCGGCCTACGCGCTGGGAGGAGCCCAGTTGGCCCGCAAGACGGTTTCCAACCTGCTGGGGGTCAGAGTGGACTACTGCATGTCGGTGCGGGTGCAGGCGGCCAGTCAGGTTGTGGACGCCCTCGGGGGTCTGACCCTGGACGTCGAGAAGAAGATGGACTACGACGACAACTGGGGCAACCTGCACATTCACCTGAAGAAGGGTCGCCACAAGCTGAACGGCAAGCAGGTGGTGGGCTACTGCCGCTTCCGTTATGACGAGGAAGGGGATCTCGGGCGTATCCGCCGCCAGCAGCAGGTCATCGCGGCTCTGACCCGCCAGCTGAAATCCCAGATCAAGCTCGATACCCTGCCCCGCCTGGTGAAGGTGTTCGAGAAGAACGTCGCCACCGATCTGCCCAAGAGCCGTATGCTGGCTCTGGGGCGCATATTCCGAGGGATGGACCGCTCGCGTCTGCGTACCGCCCGGCTCGAGGTCAGCGACGCCGAGTATGGTGGCGTCATGTACCTCGTGCCCCAGACCGAGGCCAATCGGGCCCTGGTGCGCCGCCTGCTGACCAGCCCCGACGACCTGCCCCTCTCGGAGCTGACCGTCGAGGTTCTCAATGGCAGCGGTATCGAGGGCGCCGCCAACCGGGCGGCCGACAGGCTCGAGGAAGCGGGTTTCCAGGTGGTCTTCGTGGGCGATGCTGGGCGCAGCGACTACCCCCACAGCCGGGTGGTGGACCGGGTGGGCAGCTCGCGTGCCTGCCAGCGCATGGTTCGAGTCGTGCCGGCGAAGGTCGAGCAGGGCACTCCCGGGCCGGCCAGCCCCGATCTGACCCTGGTCATCGGGCGCGACATCAAGTCGCACAACTAACTTCGTCGCACGCGCGTTGACGCGCCAGGAGGTGCAGTGCCCGACGTGATGGACATCCGGCGGGGAGACGGCTGGCCCCGCCAGGTTGGGACCGGTCTCGTGGCGGCAGGACTGCTGCTGGGGGTGGGAACGGCCGCCCTCGACTACGGCTTCGGCCCACCCTGGAGCCGCAACGCCCGACTCGGACTGGCTTGCGCCAGCCTGGTCACGATGGGGATGGGATTTCTCTTGCTGGCCTGGCGCCGGGTCACCACGCTCGATCGTAAGGAGGGCACTCTGCACCGCTGGTGGGGGCTGGCCCTGGGTCCCTGGATCCTGCCTGTCAACGGGCTCGACCGTCAGAAGCTGCAGGGCTACGACCGGCTGGTGGTGGTGGCCACCCGGCCCGAGGAGCACTACAAGCGCCCCCGCGATCAGTTCCAGATCCAGCTCGAGCGCTCGCAAGACGGCGTGCTCGGGCGCTTGCGGGTGGACGACGAGTTGATCAGCCTGGCGGCCGCCCGAGAGCTGGGAGAAAAGGTGGCCGAGTTTCTCGGGGTCACCCTCCAGGAGCGCTGAGGTTTTCAGAAACTTTTACTGGCCTTGCAGTAGAACCAGATTATGAATGTCCAGCTCACCGTCCCCAGGACGCCGGGCGCCGACGAGAAGGCGCGCGGCATGGTGGCTGACGGCACTGCTCTGGCCAGCGAGGTCAATGGCGAGCACGTGACCGTCTACCAGCCCACGGGTGATCGGGTCGTGCTGTCGGACGGGAAGACCGGCCCTCCCAAGCAGGGCTTCTTCCAGCGCGTCATGCTGCCGGAGAGCTTTCCCGCCTCGGTGCACGAGGATTATGCCCCCCACCGCAAGTGGCAGTTCATCCGCGACGTGTCAGCAGGCATGACCAGCTTCTATGCCACTTCGGCCCTGGTGGGCGCCATGGGGTTCGGGGAGATCGGCCCTCTCTCGGCCGGAATGACCTGGATGATCCGCGATGCCGTCGATGGTGTGGGCAAGATGGGCGCCTCGCTGATCGCCCACAAAGCCGACAAGGATCCCCGGGCCTGGTTCGTCAAGGGCGAGGTCTTCGCCGGGGTGGGCAGCCTGGCCGAGACGACGCTGCTGCTCGCGCCTCAAACATTCCCCATCACCGCTCCGCTGGCCAACATCTGTAAAGCCATGGGCACGGGCACCAAGAACGCCGCTTCGGCCGCCATCGAGAAACATCAGGCGCTGGGCAACAACCTGGGTGACCTGCGCTCGAAGAACGGCAACCAGTCGATGCTGGCCTCGGCCCTGGGGGCGGGCCTGGCGATCGCGGGTCAACTGGTGGGTGAGCGTTTCCTGGGTCCCGCGGCCGTGCCCCTGCTGGCGGTCGGCACCACAGCGGTGGCCATGTTCGCCCAGAAGAAGTCCGTCGACGTTCTGCAGATCTACGACATCACCGAATCAGGCCTGCGCAACGCAGTGCGCGACTGGGTCAAAGAGGGCCAGTTGCCCGCCCCCGGACCGAGCGGCGGGTTCTTCTCCTGGTTCCCCACCCCGGGCGGCATGTTCCGCAACGAGACCGATGTAAAGCTTGGCAGCTCGCTCGAGGAGATCACCAAAGACAAAGCCCATTTTGACGATCTGCGCTCGTGGTATCGCGATCGCCGCTATATGCTCGACTTCGACGGCAAGGACAACGTCCAGATCGCGCTCCATCCCGACGCCCAGCCGCGCGACCTGGTGGCTGCCGTGGTGCAGGCCGAGCTGCTGACCGCAGCCCGGACCGGCCAGGCCTTCAAAGACCTGTCCAAGAGCCAGGGTCGCGAGGCTGCTCGGGACTGGGCCATCAAGACCAGCCTGCGGGCGGCGCCCACCGACAGCCAGGGCTTCCTGGACCGACTCGAGCGGCTGGGCTGGAGCACCGAGCGCATCCTGCTCAGCGCGGGCGAGCCGCGGGTGACCTGGCAACCGGGCCCGGCCGTTGATCTGGGCGGTGCCCTGGACATCAGGCAATTCCAGCAGGAAATCGGGGCCTGAGGAGGCCGGGGACACGAAGGACAAAGAGCACCGCGCCCCAAAAGGACACTCATGCTGGAGACCACCAAACGCGCCCATGGCCGGTTGCTGGTGGTCACCTCTCAGATGGCCCGCGGCCAGGACTTGCGCCGCACGCTGGAGCAGAGAGGCTTTCATGTACGCCTGGCCCTGAGCATGGGAGAGGCCTTGGAGCGAGCCCGCAACTGGCACCCTTCGGTTGTGCTGATCGACCTGGAGCTGGAGAGTGAGCCGAGCAGCAACGGGGGAAGAGCGGCTTTCTCGCTGTGCGAGCGCCTCAAGGCCTCGCCTGAGTCGAGCTCATTGCCCGTGCTCTATCTGACTCGCGACGATGCGGTCGAAAGCTGGATCGACGAGGGAATCGAGGCCGGCGGAAGCGATTTCGTAGGCTGGGAAGCCCCCCTGGCGGTCATGCAGACTCGCATTCTGCAACACGTTCGTTTGTTCGAAATTGAGGGCCGGCTGCGCCTGAAGGCCATTCGCGACGAGGTCACCGGACTCTACTCCGGGCAGTTCCTGGTGGAGCACCTGCGTCACTGGCTGGCACCCTTGATGCGGGGGGAGCTGGGTCACATCGCCTTCATGCGGCTGGACCTGGACGGCTTCCCGGAGCTGGCCATGCAGCTCAATTCCCTCCAGCACGAGAGCCTTCTGGTGCTGGTCAGCGAGCTCTTGCGCGAGAACCTCCAGGCCGATCTCGTAGCCCGGGTGGCCCTGGACAAGTTCGCCGTGCTGCTGGGCGGGATCGATCCCGAGGAAGCCCTGAAGCGGGCCGAGGCCACCCGGCTGGCGGTCGAGCGCGAGACAGCCCTGGAGATCCCCGCAACCCTCAGCGTCGGGCTGGCCTGCCTTTCTCCCGCCGACCTGCAGGCCCAGCCCAACGTCGACGCCGCCATCAACCTCCTCCACAAGCAGGCCAGCCTCGGTTTACAGCAGGCCCAGAGTTACGGAGGCAATCAGGTCGGTGTCTTTCAGGAGAGCAACCAGTCCGAGCGTCGTCGCAACCGGCGCTGGGAGGTGGACTTCCGGGTTGAGCTGGTGGGCCGCTTCGGGGTGCGCGAAGCCCGCCTGGCGGCCGACCTGTCCAACGGAGGAGTGGCCCTGGAGGGAGTGGCTGACCTGAAGATTGGCGACCACGTCGAGCTTTTGATCCACCTGGGCGAAGAAGTGGTGGCGGCCACCGGTGTGGTGGCCTGGGCCGGCTCTGTAGCGGGGCTGTCGCCCCGCTGCGGCATCGCCTTCGAGTCTCTGGCGGGGGATGGCCAGGAGGTATTGCGTCGGTATCTCTCCGAACGGTCGCGAGCTCTGGCTGAAGAGCATACCGACTGAGGAGGACCCCAGTGAGCGCCAAAGTACCCGAGAAGTTTCGCCCCATCCTGGAAACCAAAGCCCTGGCCCACCTGGCCACATTGATGAAGGACGGCACGCCCCAGGTCAGTCCGGTCTGGTTCGATACCGTGGGGGATCGCATTCGGGTCAACTCGGCCCGAGGCCGGACCAAGGACCTGAACATGAAGGCCCGTCCCCAGGTGGCTCTGTCCATCGTGGACCCCGAGAACGACTACCGCCACATCGCCCTGCGCGGCCGGGTGGTGGAGATCACCGAGCAAGGAGCCGACGATGTCATCGACGGACTTGCCAAAAAGTATCTGGGTGCCGAGAAGTATCCCTTTCGCCAGCCCGGTGAGGTGCGGGTGACCTACCTCATCGAGATCGACAACGTGGTGACGATGGGCTAGCCCTCCTCCTCGTCCTCGAGCAAGGGCATGAAGCCAGAGCCCAGGATCTCGCGGGCCGGCGAGATGACCACGAAGGCATTGGCATCGGTAGCAGCCACCACGGAGCGCAGGTGAGTCAGCTCGGTTACCGTCAGGGCCGTCATCAACACTGCCCGCCGCTTGCCCGAGTAGAGCCCCTTTCCGAGCAGGGCGGTCACCCCGCGGTTCATCTCCTTGAGGATGGCCCTGCCCATCTCCTCGGGCGAGGTCGTGACCACGATCACCAGCACCTGCTGACGCTTGCGGCTGGGGCGGAACCAGGCCCGCTTGTGCTCGTGCTCGCTCACATGCTGGCCAAAGCGAGGCAAGACCTCGCCGCTGGCCTGGGTGAGGTGGCGGGTCATCAAGCCCATCACCAGGAGGGTCAGGTTGAAGGCCGCGCCCAGGCCGACCACCACCTCGCCCGGGATGGGACCGACCGCGGAACGCTCGATGATGTCGCTCCAAGTGAAGGCGGGGGTGGGGTGGAGCATCACCTTGCCCAACCAGGCCAGGCCCAGCACCCCGAAAATCCAGACGTAATTGAGCCGGTAGCGACGACCCACCGCTTCCCACCAGGAGACCGGAAAGTCAGGGTGCAGCAGGCTCTCGGCCAGGCTTTCGGCCCAATCGGGGGCCGGCTTGAACGGGGGCACCAGCATGGAGGCGAAAAAGTCCGTCTCCATCAACCGCACTCGATAGCTCCACAGCTCGTAGTAGCGATAGCGACGGGCCTCGATGGTGAGAAAGAGGGTCACCAGCAGGGTGTTCAGGGCGATCACCAGATGGCTCACATCCTGCTCGGAAAATGCCAGCGAGATGGAGGCACCGGTGGCGATCACGGCCCAGTTGGTGGTGGAGTCCAGGCGCTGGCGCCAGACGTTGGCTCGGGCCACCTCGGCCCGGAACATGTGCACCATGGCCGTGGTGAACTCGCCGCCCTTGATGTGATAACCCCGGTAGGTCCAGACTTCTTCCTGATCGGGGAGGGGCGGCTCAGACATCTCCCCCCAAGCTTCGCCAGCGAAGCTTGAATATCATTCTATTCTTGACAGGAGGTTGTCAGGCTGCCTGTTGGCGACTGTAGGTCTCGTAAAGCAGGGCGCTCAACCCACGGTTCTCGGCCGGGTGCAGGCGGCGGCGGAAGTAGAGCAACAATCCGGTGGCAAAGCCCACCGGCCAGAGATAGGGGGCTCTGTTCCAGGCCTTCAAGCCGCGCTGAAAGTCCGGATCCTTGAAGAGCGACTGGTGCAGATGCTCGAGAAACCCCGACTGCACCTCGCTCACAAGGCTGCGCAAGGCTCCGCTGGTTTCCAGAGTCTTGTGGGCAGCGATCAGCGAGGCCTTGTGCTCGCCCAGAACCTCGGTGTTCAGCTCTCGGCGGGTATCCCAGAAGGCTCGGGCCACCTTCTCCTGCACCCCTTCGGCCACCGGCTCCTCCAGGCCCAGAGCGCTGGCAACGGCTAGAAAGAGCTTGTTCTCCTCCATCTCGTATTTGGCGTCGGCCAGGGCCACGACCAGGGTCAGCACCAGGGTAGGGGTGACCAGCTCGGGATGGGCGGCCACTTCCTTCAGATCGTCTTTCAGGCCCCCGATCAGATCGCTGGCCATCCTCACCGGGCGCGAGCAGTAATCCTCCCATCCGCGCCGCATCTCCTCGCGCGCCGTGCCGGAGGGGAAAACCCTTTCGGCCACGCGGTCGAGCAGCTGGACCTCCTCGGAGAGGGCCGACGGAGGCCCCAGCGAGGCCATCGAGGAGGCGATCCGCCAGACCGGCAAGAGCTGCCGGGCAGCTTCCTCTGTGATGTGCGACCACAGGCCATGCTCGAGCTCGGAAGTAGGCGTGGAGCTGTCGAAGGGATGGTCGGTCTGGGCCGCCAGCCATTCCAGGGCGCTACGCTCGACCGACTCGCTCGTCCAGGCTCCGGTCAAACCCAGCCGGGCCGCCATCCAGCTCAGCAACCGCAGCCGCAGGGCCTCCTTGTCGCGCAAGCCTTCGCGCACGGGGTCGATCCCCACCATGCGAGCCGCCCCCAGCAGCTCATCTTGATCCAGTTTATTCAGGCCGTCCAGCATCCAGGCTACCCCCTTCAGGTTTCATAGTGAACCGGCCCAGCTCAGCTCGCAGAGCATCCTCCAGTTCCGGGTAAAGAAAAGAAAAGCCCAGCTCCTTCAGGCGGGCGGGAAGCACCCACTGGCTGCTCAGCAGTGCCTCGTCGGCAAATTCCCCGACTACCAGGCGCAGGAGCCAGGGCTCCAGGCGCAGCAAAGCCGGGCGGCCGAGCACGCGGGCCAGGGTACGGCCAAACTCCTCGTTGGAGACCGGGTTGGGTGCCACGATGTTGACCGGACCGGTCACCTCGGGGGTGTAGAGCAAAAAGTGGATGGCCCCGATGGCGTCCTCACGGGCGATCCAGCTCAAACCCTGACGACCGCTGCCCAGCGGCCCCCCGCCGCCCATCCGAAAGAGCGGCAAGAGTTTTGCCAGGGCGCCCCCCTGAGCGCCCAGAACCATGCCCAGCCGCAGATGGGTGACCCGAATGCCGGCCTCCTCGGCCGGCCGGGTCGCTCGCTCCCAGTCCTGACAGACCTCGGCCAGGAACCCCTGTCCCGCCTCGCGCTGCTCGGTGGCGGGGGCCTCGGAGGAGCCGTAGTATCCGATGGCCGAGGCCGAGAGCAGACACGCCGGCGGACGGTCAAGACCGGCCAGGGTGCGGCAGAGTGCCTCGGTCGCCTGGACCCGGCTGCTGCGAACCCTGGCTTTGAAAGCGGCGTTCCAGCGGCGCTCGCCGATGTTCTCCCTGGCCAGGTGCACCAGGGCGTCCAGACCTTCCAGGCTCTCGCCCTCACACACGCCGGTGGCCGGATTCCAGGAGACCGCTCCTGGCCCGGCCGGTCCCTGGCGCTGGAAGCGGATCACGGTATGCCCACCCGACTCGAGGAAGGCGGCCAGTCCCGAGCCGAGGAAGCCGCCCGAGCCGGTCAGGCCCACCCGCAGGGTGGCCCGACCGGCGTGACGCTCCAGGTCGTGGCGCGTGCGCCGATGACGGAAAGTGAACATGCGCCGCAACTGAGGAACCACGAAGGGATTGGCCAAAAGCTCGAGCAGCTTTCCCCCGTGGTAAGTGAACTCGATCTCGTCTTCTAAAACCGAGCCGCTCTCATCGCGGGGATGAAAACGATGATGGTGTCTCCAGGAGCGAAATGGCCCGCTTTCCAGCGTGTCCTGAAAGCAGCGACCGGGCTCGTAACCGGTGTGCACCGCCCGCATGGGCACTCGCAGCGGGCCCAGCCCCAGAGACAGGGTGCGTCGCGCTCCCACTTCCAGGCCACCCTGGCTCTCCTCCAGGCGCACGTCCTGCCAGGGAGGTAGCAGCCGCTGCAGTGCCCCTGGCCGGGAATGCCAGGCGAAGACCTCCTCGGCGCTGGCCTCGAGCGGTGTCTTCAGGATCAAGCGAGCCATGGCCGCGGGCTTTGCCCTGGCAGGCTGCGTTCCTTCTCCACTACAGTCCGCATTGACCTGCGCGGAACGGAGACAATCCATTGACGCCCAATCCTGAAGCGTTCAACGCGCGACGCCTGAAAGAGGGCGGGAGACGCTCCCCCCTCCGTAGCGTCCCCCGCCCAAGACCCCCGCTCAGCATTGAGGATAGCAGAAAATTGTCTCCAGGTCCGGGGGAAAGCCGGTAGCTCCGAGAAAAAGGACCAGACCTTGCTCAAGCTGATTCCATCCCTGATTCTGACTCTCTGGTTGGCGATGGCAGCCTGGCCCGGTCCCCAGGCCGTTTCGGTGCTCTTCATAGGGGCGCATCCCGACGACGACTCAGGGGTCACCGCCACACTGGCCACCTGGATCGAGCAGGGACGGGCCCGGGCCAGTGTCATTACCCTGAGCCGGGGAGAAGGGGGCGGCAACGCGGTCGGCCGCGAGCAAGGTCAGGCTCTGGGTCGGCTACGTGAGGATGAGCAACGGCGAGCGCTCGGCCTGCTGGGCGTGGAGACGATCCTCTACCTCGACCGGCTCGATTGGGGCTACACCACCAGCCACACCGCCACCGCCTCGCGCTGGGACGCCGAGGAGACGCTGGGCCGGCTGGTGGCCCTGGTACGCGAGCTGCGCCCCCGGCTCATCCTGACCATGAACCCCTACCCAAGCGGCCACGGACACCATCAGTTCGCCGCCCGCATGGCCAGCGAGGCCTATTTCGCGGCCGCCGACCCGACCCGATTCCCGGGCCGGCCTGTCTGGGCACCGGGTCGGCTGGCCTACGCCCTCTGCTACGGCCAGGAGGGCTTTGAGCCCGACTTCGTGCTCACTCCCGACCGGGCCACCGCCGAGCGCGAGCTGCAGGCCCTGAGACTCTACCGCAGCCAGGGCTGGGAGGTTCTGCCCGAGGCCGGGCCACGCTTCGTGCTGGGCCCCGAGAGCTTCTCGGTGGCCCACAGCCGGGCCCCGGGCTGGAGCGACCTGCTCGACGGGCTGCACAATCCGCTGGACCTGGAATTGGACTCAGACATACTGGTTGCCGGTCAGAGCGGGGGACTCTCCTTCTCCCGTCCGGAGGCCGTCCTGCAGGTCCCCCCCGATTGGCAGGTGGAGCGCCGCGGCCACGGCTGGTCGGTGCGCCCCGACCGGCCTGGCGAGCAGATCGTCCAGGCCAGGCTGGGAGGCTCGGTCTGGCGCTGGCGCGTGCGGGTCCGTCCCCCGCTTCAGGTCGAGCTGGCCCCCACTCCGGCCGTGGCCGACTATCGCCAGTGGGCCACCGGACTGGGGCTCGACCCGGTGCTGGCCGAGCCGGAGGCAGCCCTGACGGTGGGCCAGAGGGCTCGAATTCGGCTTGAGTTGAGCAACCGCACCGCCCGACCGGCCTCCATGCGAATCGCGCCGGTCTGCCACAACTCCGCCACGACAGGAGCGGTCGACAGTTCCTCGGTCCGGTTCGACCCTCCCCGCACCCTGACCGTTCCACCCGGGCTGAGCACGGTCGAGGTGGGGTTGGTGGCCTCCGAGCAGGGTGAGTTTCATCTCGAGGGGGGCGGGCGACTCCAGGTCGTTCCGTTCACGACCCTCCCGCACGTCGAGAGGCCCTGGGTGATGGACGCAAACCTGGAGGAGGTCGCCGGTTGGAAACCCGAGCCCCTGAACAGGCTGTGGGAGGGAGAGTCGAGCCAGATCCAGGGCCGCTTCTGGCTGGGGTGGGACCCGGAATGGCTCTACCTTGCAGCCGAAGTGCAAGATGACCGGGTGATCGGTCAGATCGACTCGGCCGATCCGACCGGCCACTGGCGCACCGACGCCCTGGAGCTGACGCTCGACCCCTCCGGAAAGAGCCCGAGCACGCTGACCACCTTCAAACTGGGGATCATCGCCAACACCCGACAGGGAAAACCGATCGCCTTTCGAGACGCGGATGAGCGCCCGGGTCCGGTACCCGGGCTGCGACTGGCCACGCGCGTCACCGCCGCGGGCTACCAACTGGAGGCCGCCATCCCGCGCTCGGAAGTCGGTCAGCTGGCCTCCGAGTTCGGGTTGAACGTGCTCTTGTACGATGCCGACGACCCTCAAGCGGCCACCGGAGCCAACGCCAACCTCAGCCGGGTGGGCTGGAGCGCCTGGCCGGAGGTAATGGGAAATCCCCGCCTCTGGGGCCGGGCCCGCCTGGAGGGCTCGACTGCAACCGGCCCGAAGGCGGGCGGCATCCACCAGAGGCAGAGGGGGAGCCATGTTCAGCTTTCTAAGTAAGCCCCAGCAAGTCGAGCTGCTCGAAGTCGAAGACCGCACACTCGGCTTTCGCAGCAAGAAGGAGAACCAGGTGGGACAGACGGTCAAGGTCAGGGTCTCGCTTCCCGACCTCCCCGAGCTGACTCTGCCCGTCAAAATCAAGAGCTGCCGCATCGACGAGCCGGGCTTCGTCTGCTACGGGGAGGTGCCCTCGAGCAAGGGGCTGGAGAAGTTCCAGGCCGCTCTTCACAACAAGGACAAGACCGACAAGGTGCGCCGGGCTCAGCGCTTCAAGCTGGGCGTGCGCATCCTGTCGCCCGAGCTGCCGGCCTTCAAAGCCATCTCGGTGGATTTCAGCCGCTCAGGCCTGCAGATCGAGGCCGAGGGGGACGTGCCCATCGATACCATGCTTACCCTCACGCTGGAGACCGAGATCCGGGAGATTCCCTCGGTGATCTGTCGAGCAAGGGTGATCTGGAGCCGTCCCACGGGCCAGTTTCAGCGCTGCCGACTGGGACTGGAGTTCACCACCCTCGAGCCCAGGATGCGCGACGACCTCGACCGCTTCGAGAGCTACGTGAGGGCCCGCTTCAGCCAGTAGGCTCCCGGGGAATGGGCGGATGCCTCTGCAGGTGCGCCACCACCTCCTCAGGGCTGTCTGAGAGGAGCATCATGCTGGCATAGGTCTGTTGGCCAGCCAGCTGCTTGAGGGTGGCGTAGAGCTGCGTCTCCTGCTCGTAGCGCTGGCGCCCGAGAAAGACCATCGGGCTGTACCACCCGAAGGTGCAGTAGTGATTCTGGGCGGCATCCTGAAAGATTTCCTGGGTGGTGCCGGCGCTCCCCCTGGCGTAGATCACCCCGTGCAGGCACATGGCCAGCAGACCGTCCTCGCGCAGGCTGTTGGAGAAGAACTTGGCGATGGCGCTGGCAAAGACATTGGAAGGCTCGTGCCCGTAGAACCAGGTGGGCACGGCCAGGCTCGAGCACCCCTCGGGAAAGCGCTCCAGGACCTGGATTGCCGGTCGATAGTGGTCGTCATCCGCTCGCAGGATCGTCAAGGCCTGCTCGAGCTCGGCGGCGCTTCGCCCCCCGAAATAGGCTCCCAGGTTGCCCGCCTCCATGAGCCCCGGCCCGCCTCCGGTGGCCACGGTGTAGCCGGCAAAAACCAGCTGGCGCGCCAGCTCGGCGGTGCGGGCGTAATCCGGATGATCGCGGGGCACGCTGTGACCTCCCATGATGCCCACCATGCGCGGTCCCGCAGCCAGAAACTCGCGCACCGCCTCCTCGATGGCGTGGTCGTGCAGACGCTGGGCCAGAGCTTCGGCCACATCCGGCTTGTGACTGCCGTGGGCCAGAAAGTGCTGATAGATGCGCAGGTCCAGATCGTCCGCGCTCAGCTCCTGCCAGGAATAAAGGCGCGTGCGATAGGGATTGTAGGGCAGCCCCGGAAAGCGCGGCAGAACCAGGGCGCCGGCCTGCGAGACCCGAGCCAGGGCCCCCTCCGGGAAAAGGCAGCCTAGAAAGACGGCCCCCGCAGCCGACCGGGCCAGCTTCTCTCCATCAAGCCCGCGCAAATCCAGGTCTTGCAGCACACAGTCTTTCAGCGAGCCCTGCTGCTCCTCAAGTGAGTCCAAATCGATGATACGACGCATGGCCGGCCTATGCGTGGAGCTGGCGGGAGAATCCTGTGGCCTGGGCGGTGCGCCACCTGCCCGGATGACAGGCCGTGGTATACTGAGCCGTGCTCTTTCGAGACCCGATGCAAGCCGCCCGGCAACGGTTCGGAGCCCCCGGCCCCCCTCCCGAAGACAACCCGATCAGCCGCCCCGCTCCCAATGAGCAGTTGCAGGCCGAGCTGGCCAATCGTCACGCCCCGGGACCGGCCGCTCAGTTCGACCTGCAGGGCAACAAGCTCGAGATTTTTGACCTCACCCTGTCGGGAGTGCACGTGGAGGAGCTGAGCGCCGAGATGGACCAGGCCATTCCCCCCGAGCTCCTGGCCGAGCCGGCCCGCCTGCTGGCCCACGGCCCGGTGCGCATCCGCAAGGTGCGGCTGGGCATTCCGGCCCTGGTCGCCAACGAGGCCGTGCGCGCGGGCGGAGCTCCCGTGCTGGCGCGCGAAGGCCTGAAGGAGGTCAGCTTTACCTTCGAGCCCGGCAGCCTGGTCGAGATCCGGGGAGTGCTGCACAAACTGGCCAGGGTTCCCTTTACCCTGCGTGGCAAGCTGGAGCTGACCGCCGACCAGAAGATCCGCTTCATACCCGAGCGCGTCAAAGTGCTTGGGCTTCCGGTGCCTCGTCTGGCCCTGACCATCGCCCAGGCATTGGCCGGCGAGGCTCTCAAGAGACTCGACCTCAGACAAGAGGAGGCAGCCCTGGTGCTCGACCCCCGGAGCCTGCTGCCGCCCGGACTCGAAGTCAGGTTGACTCACCTGGGCACGCAGGGCAACCGGCTGGTCCTGGAGGGCGGCCTTTGAAGGTCAGGATCGCAGAGAACCGGGACGCAAGCTTGCCTGGACAGGGTTTGCGAGCAACGATGAGCCGGGCCTCCCTGCCATCGAAGCCAGTCGACTAAACTTCAAAAATAGATTATAAATTTGAAGTATGATCTCGCGAGAGCTTCCGCTGGGCGCGCGGCTCGACCAGGGCTTTTCGGTGCTCTTGCTTGGCCCGCGCGGCGTTGGCAAGACCAACCTGGCACGGCACACACTGAGCCACCGCCAGGCCGTGCTGGCGATCGACTTGCTGGCTCCAGAATCCTATGAGCGCTACCTTCGGGACCTGTCGCAATTTGAACGAGACGTCCTGGGCCGCGCCCCAAAGCTGGTCTTCGTCGACGAGATCCAGAAGCTTCCGGAGCTGCTCGACCTGATCCACCGGCTGTATGAAAAGAACCGGATGCAATTTCTGCTTACGGGCTCGAGCGCCAGGAAGCTCCGACGCGGAGGAGCCAATCTTCTAGCAGGTCGCCTGCTTGGAATGCGACTGCACCCTCTGACCTGCCGCGAGCTCGCACTCCCCGAAGGTCAGACGCTCCAGTTTGGGAGCCTGCCCGGCGTGATGCTCGACAACCCTGCTCCGGACGCGACCCTCAGAGCTTACGTTCACCTCTACCTCAAGGAGGAGATTCTGGAAGAAGCTCTGGTCCGCAAGGCAGCCGCATTCTCACGGTTTTTGGAGTTGGCGGGCCAATATCACGGAGAGCCGGTGAACGCGGCGCGAATCGGCAGAATGGCCGGGGTTTCGGCGCACACGGTCCAGGAGTATTTCCAAATTCTGGAAGACACCCTGATGGTTTATCGGCTGCCGGGTTGGTCTGCCTCGGCCAGCAAGCAGCTTCGGACCGCGCCAAAGTTCCTCTTCTTCGACAATGGCGTCGCGAACGCGCTCAGAGGCGAGTTGCGAGTCGAGTCGAGCCCGCGGACCTCGCGCTTCGGCAAGCTGTTCGAAAGCCGGGTGATTCAAGAGGTCTTCTGGCTGAACGACTATCGAGAGCTCGACTTGAAGCTCAGCTACTGGCAGTCCAATACGGGCCTGGAGGTGGACCTGGTCGCGTCCCGCGGAGCCGGCCCTCCCCTGGCCGCCTTCGAGATCAAGTCGGATACGGCACCTGGCCAACCCGACTGGAAGGGGCTGACTTCCTTTCGAAGCGAGTATCCCGAGGTAGCCTGCTACTGCCTGTGCCGCACTCCGCACCCTTATCGCGCTGGAGATGGCGTGGAGGTCCTTCCCTGGACCGAGGGTCTCGGGGTTCTCGAGCAGCTCTGAGCCTGCTGAGAAATCACAGGGTAGGCGGCGGCAACTGCTACGATTTCGATACATTTGCGGGCTGGCTCGAAACCTCTGAGCGCTAAGCTCAGAGCATGCAAACCCTGCTGCGTGGCTACGGGCTGATTCTGGGGGCGGATCGCCCCGCCAGCGGAGCAGCTCTGCTGGCCCTGACCCTGCTCGACCCGATCCCCGGCCTGACCGGTCTTCTGGCTGGACTGGCCGCTCCCCGCAATTCCATCGCCGCCTGCAACTCCATCCTGATGGGACTGCTCTGGGGCTGGACCGGCTGGCCCCTGTTGTGGCTGGCTCTGGCTCTAGTCGCGCTGCGACTGCTCCTCCCTCACCTCACCATGGCCTGGGGCTTTCTGCTGATGGCCTATCCGGCCTGGTTCCTGCTCGGCCCCCCGGCCGCTCCTGCCCTGGTCGACCACCTTCTGACCCCCCTGGGAGCGGTGGTCTTCCGTCCTGACATCCTTTCGGCGCTGGTGTGCCTGCTGGCGGTGGCCCTGACCAGCCGCTACTACGCTCTGCTCCTGCTGCTGGGAGGGCTGACCGCGGCCGCCGTCAGCTCGCGGCCCGAGGCCCTCTTCAACGGCGGTCTGACGGCCGTGGTCCTGGGCGGGGTGTTCGCGCCCCCGGGCCTTTCCACCCTGGCCCGAGCCCTGGCGGGAGCCGCTCTGAGCGGCCTGGTGGCCACCGCCCTGGCCTGGCTGGCGCTGCCCGTCTTCGTGCTGCCCCTGCACCTGGTGGCCGCCCTGGCCGGAAAACGCAAGGTGCTCCAACTGGAGACCCCCGAGGCTCGCTGGGCTCGCTATGCTGCTCCCTGGTGGCGCCAGGTATCCTGGACGCTTCCCTTCTGGGGCGAGTGGACCGTGTGCCAGCCCCCCGACGGCGGCTGGACCCACGTGGGCCCCTGGAACGAGGCCTGGGACTTCATCGTGCTCGACTCGGCCGGGCGCAGCCACCGAGGCAGCGGCCTGGTGCTGGAGGACTACTACTGCTACGACCTGCCCGTGGCCGCCCCCGCCTCCGGAGTGGTGGTGGCCCTGGTCAACGACGTTCCCGACAACGCCCCCGGCCAGCCCAACGTCTTCGCCAACTGGGGCAACCTGGTAGTGCTCTCGCACGGCAACGGGCTCTACACCGAGCTGAGCCACTTCCGGCAGGGCAGCCTGGTGGTCGAGCTGGGCCAGCGGGTCGAGCGCGGCCAGCTGCTCGGGCGCTGCGGCAACTCGGGTTACTCCTGCGAGCCCCACCTGCACATCCAGCTCCAGGCCCAGCCCTGGCCGGGAGCCCCCACCCTTCCCACTCGCTTTCGAGACTATCAGGTCGAGCGCCGACCGGTCCGCACGGGCCGTCCGGAAGCCGGCCAACGAATCAGGAGGACGGCATGACAAGAAAATCCCTGATGCTGGCGGCGGTGCTGCTGGCCAGCACCCTGATGGCCACGGCGGCCAGCCGCGAATCGCTGACCGCCCGGCTCACCACCACCTCGCTCACCGTCACCGGCAACTGCGAGAAGACGGGCTGGATCGGGCTCTCGGTCTACAGCCCCACCGACAACAAAGGCTGGCACCAGGTTCGCCAGGTGAAGGCCGGCTCGCTGCAAGAGGTCTTCCGGGTCAGCCTGACTCCCGGCGGTCGCTACGAGATGGCCCTGTGGGATCGTCGCGTCAGCCGCTCGAGCTGCCCCACCAGGTGCAGCTGGTGCAAGCTGAACGGCTACCATATGGAAGGCATGCGCGCCTACCACGCCGGCGCCATCACGAGGTCCTCGAAATGAAGCAGCTCTCCGGCTGGCAACAGCAAAGCCTTCCCCCCGCGGCCGAGACCGGCTTCCTGTTCGAGCCCCAGACCGGGCACACATACGTGCTCAACGACTCGGGACGGTTCCTCTACGACGGGATCCGCAACGGCACTCCGCCCGATCTTCTGACCCTGCAGTTCGCCCAACGCTTCGCTCTGGCGCCCGAGGTGGCGGCGGTGGACGTGGGCTACTTCCTGGACAACCTGGAGCGACTCGGACTTGGAGGTGCCCCGTGCAGGTAACCATCGCCGTCACCGGACTCAACTCGGCCGACAACCCCGCCCCGGGCCTGGCCGTGGCCCGCTGCCTGCGCAAGATGTTCCCCGAGATCCGGGTGGTGGGTCTGGGCTACGACGCCCTGGATACCGGCATCCACAGCCGCGGGCTGCTCAACGAGGTGTTCCTCCTCCCCTACCCCAGCGAGGGCGAGCTGGCTCTGATGCAGCGCCTGGAGGAGATCCAGCGGCGCACCCCGCTCGACCTCATCCTCCCCACCCTGGACTCGGAGCTGATGGCTTTTTGCTCGCTCAGCCGCCGACTCAACGAGATGGGGATCGCCACCCTGCTACCTCGCCCCGAGGTGCTGGCCCTGCGCTCCAAGGCCAACCTGGCCAGGTTCTGCGAAGAGCACGACCTGCCCCACCCGGAAACCGAGGTAGCCTTTAGCGTCGAAGCACTGCCCGGCGCCGTCCAAAAGCTCGGTCTGCCCATCGTGGTCAAGGGCCTGTTTCACGGCGCCGTGCTGGCCCACAGCCTGGAGGAGGCGCGCGTGCGCTTTCGCGAGATCGAGCGCCAGTGGGGCTCGCCGGTGGTGCTGCAACGCCACTATGCGGGCGAGGAGTATGACGTGGTGGCGGCCGCCGATCGCCAGGGCGATTCGCTGGGAATGGTGGCCATGCGCAAGCTGCGCGTGACCCCCAAGGGCACCGCCTGGGCCGGAGTGTCGGTCTGCCATCCGCGTCTGCTCGAGCTGACCGAGAAGGCCCTCAAGGACCTCAGCTGGGTGGGTCCGCTCGAGTTCGAGTTCCTGCTCAGCGAAAAGGACGATACCTTCCGGCTCATCGAGATCAACCCGCGCTTCCCCTCGTGGGTCTACCTGGCGGCCGCCTGCGGCCTCAACCTTCCTGCCCGAGTGGCCGAGGTGGCCCTGGGCGTCGAGCCCGAGCCAGCCGGCAGCTACCAGACCGGGCTGACCTTCGTGCGTCACTCGGTAGACGTGGTCTGCCCTCTTCAGAACCTGGAAAGCCTCACCATGAAAGGAGAGCTCCTGACGCCATGAGCTACGAACGCCCCAGCATCACCCGCCACGCGGTGGGAGTCATGAATCAGTTCGGACGCAGCCACTCCACCCGGCCCCAGACCCACGTCGAAGGCCGTTCCCTGGCCATGCTGCTCGAGGAATTCGGATCGCCCCTGTTCATGCTCAGCGAGGCCACCTTGCGCGACAACTACCGACGCATGCAGGAAGCCTTCAGCCGGCGCTATCCGCGCACGGTGATCGCCTACTCCTACAAGACCAACTACCTCTCCTCGGTGTGCTCCATCCTGCACCAGGAAGGAGCCTGGGCCGAGGTGGTCTCGGGCTTTGAGTATGACCACGCCCGCACGCTGGGCGTGCCGGGCGGGCGCATCGTCTTCAACGGCCCTTGCAAGCGCAAGGCTGAGCTGCGCCGCGCCATGGACGAGGGCGCCCGCATCCACGCCGACTGCCTGGAGGAGCTCTCGGAGATGGAGAGCCTGGCCACCCGGCGCACCCCGATGGGCATTCGCATCAACCTGCAGGTGAACTCCCAGCCCTGGGATCGTTTCGGCTTCAACCTCGAGTCAGGCCAGGCGCTGGAGGCGGCGCGCTGGCTGGCCTCCAGCGCCCACCTCGAGCTCAAGGGTATCCACTGCCACCTGGGCACCTACCTCACTGACCCGAGCGTCTACGGCAAGGCGCTGGGCAAGCTGATCCCCTTTCTGCAGAAGCTCAAGACCGACTTCGGAGTGAAGATCGAGTGGCTCGACCTGGGCGGCGGCTTTGCCAGCAAGAACGTGCTGCACGGATCCTGGATGCCGGCCGAGTACGCCTGCCCCTCCTTCGAGCAGTATGCCGAGGAGATCTGCTCGCGCCTGCTCAGCTCCGAGCTCGACCTGCCCACCTTGTTCCTCGAGCCCGGTCGCTCGCTGGTGGACGAGGCCATGCACCTGGGTTGCCGGGTGCTCTCCAACCGGCGGCGCGGCGAAGGCCGGCGGGCCCTGGTGTTGGATGCAGGCGTGAATCTGCTCTACACCTCGGCCTGGTATCGCCATGAGATCGTGCCCGGGGTGGATTCGGGCGGCCTGCTCGAGGAGGTGGACGTGTTCGGGCCCCTGTGCATGCAGATCGATTGCCTGCAGCTGGGCGTGTCGCTGCCTCCCCTGCGGCGCGGCGACCCGGTGCTGGTCCGCAAGGTGGGCGCCTACAACTTCTCGCAATCGATGCAGTTCATCCAGCTGCGGCCGGCCGTGGTCATGCTGAGCGCGGAAGGGGTTGAGCTGGTGCGCCGGCGCGAGGATGGAGAGTGTGTGCGGGCGCTGGAGCAGCTGCCGATGCGGCTTACTTCCCCTGCTCGGTCCGGGCCTTCGCCTGGATCTCGCGCCACTTCTTGATCTGCTCGGGAGTCAGCACGGCGAGGATATCGCGCGAGGCTTTCACGTCCTCCATCTGGGAAGCGACCTGAATAGCGGCGATTTCCTTGAGTTTAGCCTCGATGCTGGCCAGGGGCGTGTCGTCCCTGGCCAGCAGGGCTCGATACTGTTGCTCGAGTCCTTTGATGGACTCGCGACTCCTGCTGGTGGATTCCTGCAGGCTGACCAGACGCGCTTTCAGCTTCTGGACCTGATCGGCGGTCAGGCCAAGCTCTTTTTCATAGGTAAAAATCGTGGGAACCGGCTTCTGCTCGGTTTTCTGGGTGGCCGGCTGAGCCATGGCGACAAGCTGCAGTGCAGCCAGAGCCACCAGCAACAGCATCAAATGCCTATGCATTGTCGTAATCCTCGGGGACCAGAGGACGAAGCTCCGGGTTCCCATGATCAGCCCACCTATCAGACGGCGGCTTTCTGCTTCTCCTCGATAAAGCCGTAGCCCAGAGCCTCGTCCACGATCTCCCAGGTCAGCGGCTGGAAGGCGTAGGTCGGCCCGTGATGCAGGATTCCCTGGTTCTTCAGGTTGCGAAACAGCTGCATGAGCTGCTTGAACTCGCCCCTGGTCTCCAGCCGCTTCTTGGCGGCGGGCACGGCGTAGCGCCAGAAGTCCGAGTCGTAGAGCGAGCCGCCCTGGTAGTAGTAGGTGATCACGTCCTCCATCTCCTGGACCGCCTTGATGAAGGCCCGGTTGATGTCGATGTGGTTGGCCACGCCGTTGATGTAGTCGTAAAACAGACGGGCCGTGTAGATATAGATGAAGATAGAGTTGGCAATCAGGGGCTCGAAAAAGAGCGCTTTATTGCCGTTCTTGCCGATGCGACCGTTGATCATTTGCTTGGCATAGTAGCAGTTGAAGACATACTCGGGCGTCTTGATGCCGCGGCCCACCTCGCCGTCGATCTTCTGGGTCTTGAGAATGCGCATCATGTCGGCTTCGGCGTCGGCCTTGTCGGTTATGGTGTTGTTGAACATGTAGCCGAAGGTCTTGCGCGACTGCAGCGGCACACCGAACATCCAGCCGTGCTCGTGAGCGATGTGGTCGGTGTAAGGCTCATAGGTGAACTCGCCGGGCAGCTGGCTGTGGATCAGGCAGTGGTTCACCGGCGAGCAGTCGCTGATGTGATAGCCCTCGAAATCAGGCGGAAAGCCCATGCAGTCGAGCACGTAGTCAAAGTCATGGTCGGAGCCGTCCACGGTCAGGGTGACCCGGTCCTCGTGGTTGACCATGCTGGACACATTGCCCTCGAGCACGGTGAACTTCTTGGGCCACAGCTTGTGCAGGCGCTCGAAGGCGAACTGCTTGAAGAAGAAGTTGTTGAAGTGGATGGCCGTGTTGCCGTCGAGCAGCGGGTTGACCCATGAGTGCTCACGCCAGTTCACGAACCGACTGCCGAACTTGAGGGTGGCATCCAGGGCATCGAGATCCTTGGGGTGACCGAGCGCGAAGTGGGTGCCTTTCTCGAGCAGGCCCACGAATCCGCCATTGGTGCTCTCACCGATGCCCAGAATTTTCTTGTTGGGATCGTAGATCGAGACGATCTCCCAGTCGTTGTTGAGCCAGGTGCAGAAGTGAATGAGGCTGAGAACGCCCGCCGAGCCTACCCCAACAACGCCAAGTCGTTTTCGCATTGGTGCGCCCCTTTCGTTCGTGACCGATGAGCTTTCGAGGGGGCGGGGTCTGCATTCCTGCGCGGTGGCCCCGGTGGCCCGGACCCCGGCTGGTCCGGGCCACCGGGGGGTGGTCAGGCCGGAGCCAGCTGCTCGAGCGCCGCGCAGAGCTCGCTGAAGGTCACCGGATCGAGCTCGGAGATCAGATGGTTGCCCGGCAGCTTGAGCACCAGCCCGGTCTGCACCGGGTTCACAGGCGGCTCGGGCAGGTAGACGCCCGGGTCGAGGTGCAGGGCCACCTCGCCCAGCTCGCAGGTCCAGAGCAGCTCGGTCAGCACGGCGCTCTCGACATAGCCCCGACGCCAGCCGCGGTTCTCCAGGCCCAGCACCGAGCCCGACTTCACCTCGCGCTCGGCAAAGCGGGTGAGCTCGTTGGAGCGAGCTTCGGCCGGAGTAGGCCGGAAAACCGGTCGACCCAGCTGCGCGAAGGGCTGCAGCAGCTGGTAGTCACCCAACAGCCGGGCCCAGGCCCCGATAGCCTCCTCGCTCAGCTCCAGAGGGTGCACCAGTCCCACCTTGCCGCCCGGCTCGAAGGGTCGGTCCTGCACATCGGCCAGGCTGCGGTCCTCGGCCACCCGGAAGGTGCCGGTCAGCTTGCCCGCCTCGTCGTAGGCGCCCCAGACCAGCCGGCGCGAGAGGTGCAGCACCAGCGAGTGGTCCACCATGAACATCCGGAACGGCTCCACTGCCCAGCGCCGACGGCGCATCAGGGCCACCTCCAGGCGCGCGAGCTGCGAGGCAGCCACGGCTTTGACATCCTTCTTGAGCGCCTTCCAGACCTCCTGAGCCTCGGCCGCCAGAGTCGCGTCGTCGGCCTTGCCCGGCTTGGGCAGGTCGCCCTGGCGCTTGCCCGCTTCATCGAGCACGAAGGGGCGCAGCTGCTCGTCGAAACCCACCCGGAAAGCGCGCGGGCCGAAGTTGAGCTGCCGCGAGCCGTCCGGCTCGAGGTCGAGGTCGGGCGCCAGGCGGTCGGCCAGCTCCTCCACCGTCAAGCCGCGCTCCTCTGCCAGCGTGGCGATCTTGGCCCGGGCTTTCTCTTGCAGGGCTTTGAAGCGAAGTTTCTCGGCCAGCGAGTTGAGGTGCATCAGGGCCAGGTCACTGCCGATGCCGGCCAGCACCTCGAGCCCATCGGCGGCCCGCGAGCTGAAGCCTTCGCCGGGCCACTTGCGCAGCATGGGGGTGAGCCGGCGAGCCGCCTCGTCGCCCCCAATCAGGCCCAGGGCGTTGTAGGCCCAGGCATCCTTGCTGGGACCACCGCTGTTGAGCCAGGCGCTGAAGAGCTCCCAGGCGAACTCGCTCAGCGACGCCCGGGTACAGGCTTCGCGCACCTCGTCCAGGCAGGGAAGCGGGTCTTCCAGGGTAGACAGGCTGAGCATGGTGAGCAGATGTCCCACCGCCTCCGGACTCAACCTTCCACCCGCCTTCAACTGCACAGCCGGCAGCGCAGCGGGCTCAAGCCAGGATGGTCGAGCCGGCAGCTTGATCCCCGGTGCCAGGCGCGGGTCGCTCGAGAGCACGGCGCCGACCGCCTCGCGAGCCTCCGCCCCGAACTCCTGGCCCGCGACATGCAATATCATGTCTCGGTGCCCCTTGCTGGCCAGGTAACGCAGGGCGTTCTCTGCCGTCTGACGGGCTTTCCCGTGGGGCCCGACGGCGGTGGGGGTGAGCCCCAGCGAGGCGACGCGGACGTTGCGGGTCAGCCACTGCTGGGCCAGAGCGCGGATTTTCTTGCCCTGCAGAGCCTCGGCGAAGAGCTGGGCCAGGCGCGGGCTGGAAACGTGAGCCAGCACCCCGTGGATGTTCTCGGGAGCCAGCTTGAGCACACCCAGCAGACCGTCGACCGCATCCAGCCCGAAAGCTGCCAGCAGGCCCAGTGCCGGGTTGTCATCCCCTCGCAGGTCATACTGATTCCAGAAATCGGGAGGGTAAGTATTCCAGATCTTGATGGCCCGGTCCTTACTGGAGAACTGCATCAGCCTTTCCACGAACCAGCCCTTCTGCTTGGCCCGGAACTCCTCAAAGAGCGCGAACAGCTTGTCCTCGTCCTTGCCGTGGCAGACATCCGGCTTGCCCAGTGCCTTCTCGCGCTCGCCCGGAGCCCAGCGCACCTCCTCGGGGCCACTGGGCACACTCAAGCCCTTGACCACTGGCAGCTTCTGGCCGCCCGACCCCAACCAGGGCGGAGCCGCCAGGCTCGGGGGCAGGGCGCTCGTGGGGGCCACCGGCACCGAGGCCTGGGCCTGCTGGCCGGCCAGCTTCTGCTCGAGCTGACGCTGAGCCGCTCCATCGGCCTGGCCCAGCGCGGCCCTTGCAGCCTCAGGTTTGGCGGCCGCCAACCGCTGCACCAGCGCCTGGGCCTCGCTCGACTTCTGGGCAGCCAGGACGCTCAGCCCCACCTCGGGCGCCGCCTGGAAGAACTCGTTGGCCTGTGCCCCCAGCACTTTGTCCTTGAGCAATCCGGCGAAGACCTCAGCCACCTCGGGCCAGTGAATGGCCAGCAGGCTGTCAGCCAGGAAACGCTTGTTGTCGGCCTTCTCAGCAGCGCTCAACAGGATGTGGACGGTCTTCCAGGCCGCCGGACCCACCCGATCGACCATGGTCGGGACCACCTCGAGGGGAACCGAGGGGATGTAGCCTGGAACCGCAGCCAGCCTGGTGGCGATCGTCTCCAGTCGTCCCGGGTCGCGCAGGCTGGCCATCAGGTTGACCAGGTTGGTGATCTCGGGGCCTTCGTCAAATGCCTGCTCGGCCCAGTCTTGACGGTCGGGAAAAAGAAAGGCGAGGTTACAGCGGACATAGTTGGGAGCGGTCACGAAAACGGGGGCGACCGCCTCCTGAGCCTGAGCGTAATCTCCAGCGGAGCTCGCCGCCAGCAGGGTCCGGAGGGTCTTGAGCGGACCAAAGCAGGTCCGGTCCCAGCCGTACTTGTTGCCGCGGGGGGCCAGGAAGCCTCCCTGGGAGTTGCCCGGGCTGGTGTAGCCGGTCCCCATGCTGAAGGTCGCCGCCAGGGCCCGGGTGGCAAAGACCACCCCCCGTTCGGCGCACCACAGGTGCACGGCAGCGGTCCCAACATCATCTGCCCGGGACCAGAAGTTGTCGTTCATAGCCAGGCAGACGGCCAGGCCCGCCTCCACTTCGGGACTTTCGTGAAGAGGGCCGGTCACGTCGGCAAACCGCGCTTGCACAGAATTGGCCAGCGCCTTGAAGGCGGGGTCGAAATGCCCGACCTCGACCCGGCTGATGATCTCGCGCACCTGCTCGAGCTGCGTGCGACACTTCTTCAGATCGGCTCTGGGGGCTGCCGGCGGCGAGCTCATCCCCTGGTAAGGCAGAATCTTCTTGCGAGCGCTCGGACTCCAGTGCAGGCCGGCGTCGGAGACAGGTCGCTCCAGTACCGCCGTGGCGGTGGCCGTGGCCTGGGCCGGGGCAGCGGCCGGGGCTGAACCCGATCTGGGAGCCGGGGTCGCCCTGGGGACGGGGGCTGCTTTCGGAGTCGGGGCTCCGCTTGCGGCCCCTCCCGTCTCCTGGTAGCCCTTACCCAGCTTCTCCGCAATGAGCTTGTCGTGCTCGACCTGGGCTTTGGCGTCATTGGCAAAACTCTTGGTCTGGCTCTGTCCGGCCGTGCCGATCTTCCCCCAGCGAACCGTGAAGCTGTCCCCCTGGAGGTCGATCTCCCAGAACTTGTTGGAGCTACCCTCACTGAACTCGAAATGGCGCATACACGAACTCCCCTGTTCGATTGAGCCCGGTCAGGCTCTTGGGTGGGACTATAGCACCAGGATCGAGCCCGAACTGTGATCCAACACACCGACTCGGGACCGAGCCCACCCCGACCACGCATGGCTCAAGGCGGAGGTTCGAAGGTCGTTGCCCATGTCCTCGAACTGAGCGGTCTAATGTGTTGAGCGTTACGTGCTGAAGGTTTTGCCTATCCTTCGGGGGCGCCTCCATACAAGTCTGTCGGCGCCAGTTACTGCAAAACCTTCAGCA